>PVBE010694369.1_pt1 | contig 11601 bp, 9 predicted proteins | sample 1631181 | NCBI WGS metagenome assembly PVBE01 (sample SAMN08397723, study PRJNA350692) | Marine metagenome, whole genome shotgun sequencing project. | isolation source: water | place: Pacific Ocean | collected 2012-04 | reverse complement strand
GGGGATTCTTTTGGTTGAAGCCGCCGCCCTCGTTAACCAATCCTTATAGGGTGTGCCGTAAACACCGTAAGGGGATTTCGGCGACGCCGCGATCGGGCCGAGCCAGAAACGACTTGAGGCACGATAGCTAATTCTGTTTAGCTGTCAGGATGTTCGCTGAAGCGCACTTGGGGGAGGTATCGTGAAGACTGTGTCGGGACATCGCCAAAGGCGCGCCTTGGGGCCTTTCCTGGCCCGCTGCCTGGGCGTCATCGCCATCGCCGTTTCCGCCGCTACCCTCGCCCCGGCGCCTGCCGCCGCCAAGTACGCCACCCTGGTCATGGATGCCGAAACGGGCCGGATCCTGCACTCGCTCAACGCCGACACCCGCAACTATCCGGCGTCGCTCACCAAGATGATGACCCTCTACATGGTCTTCCAGGCCCTCGACGAGGGACGCTGGAGCCTGGATGAGCATCTGCCCATTTCGGCCCGCGCCGCCCGTCAGCCGGCCTCCAAGCTGGGCCTGGCCAGGGGACGCACCGTGTCGGTGCGCGACGCCATCTACGCCCTGGTCACCAAGTCGGCCAACGACGTGGCCACCGCCATCGCCGAGGCGATGGCCGGCGGCGACAGGAATTTCGCCCGCATGATGACGGCCGAGGCCCGCAAGCTGGGGATGAGCCGAACGACCTTTCGCAATTCCTCGGGCCTTCCCCACAGCCGGCAGATGAGCACGGCACGCGACATGGCGACCCTGGCGCGCGCCCTGCTGACGCGCTATCCCCACTACTATCACTATTTCGCGACCCCCCACTTCACCTTCGACGGCGTCACCCATAAGAACCACAACGATCTTTTGTCCACCTACGAGGGCACGGACGGCCTCAAGACCGGCTACATCCGGGCCTCCGGCTTCAACCTCGTGGCCTCGGCCAAGCGCGGCGACTACCGTATCATCGGGGTCGTTTTTGGCGGCCGCTCGCCGAGGGCGCGCAACCGCCACATGGTGCGCATTCTCGACAAGGGCTTCCGGCTGCTCGGCGAGACGGGCACGGCGCGGGCAGAGACCAAAAGCCGGAAAGAAACAGAACGCCTCACCACCGCCCCTTCCCCTGCCCCCTCCCGTGTGACCGATAATCCACGCCGCAAGGCGCCAAGCGGCGGCTGGGGTGTCCAGGTCGGAGCCTATTTCACTCACGCACCGGCCTATGCCGCCGCCCGCAAGGCCGTGGCGCGCGCCCCCGACTACCTGGAGGATGGCACCATCGCGGTGGTTCCCCTCAAGCACCGTAAACGCCGGACGGTCTATCGGGCGCGCATCCTGGATATCACCAAGAAAGAGGCCTACCGGGCCTGCCGCGTCCTCAAGCGCCGCAAGATGCACTGCATGGAACTGCGCATGAGACCGGGCACCCAGGTCGCTGCGGCCCGCGGCTAGGGGGCGTGCACCACATCAACCGAAGTCGGGAGCCTCCAGGCCGCTGAGGCGCAACTGCCCGGCGAGGACCTCCTTCAGGCGTTCGAGTCCTTCGCGACTCGACGATTCGCAGCGCGCCACCAGAACCGGCTGGGTGTTCGACGCCCTGAGCAGCCACCAGCCATCCGCCGCGCGCACGCGTACTCCGTCAATGTCGCTCACTTGCACGCCTTCCATGGCGCCCAAACGTTCCCTGACTTCGTCGACGACTTCGAACTTGCGCCCATCGGCGCATTCGAAGCGCACCTCAGGGGTGTTGATCATGGCTGGCAGGCAGTCGCGCAGCCCGGTCAAGCCGCCCACGTCAGAGCGCCCGACGATGGAAAGCAGGCGCAGGGCCGCGTAGATGGCGTCGTCAAAGCCGTAGTAGCGGTGCTTGAAAAAGATGTGGCCGCTCATCTCGCCAGCGATCTCGGCGCCGGTCTCGGCCATCTTCGCCTTGATCAGCGAGTGTCCGGTGCGCCACATCACGGGCCGCCCACCGAGGCGCTCGACCTCGTCGAACAGCATCTGGCTGGTCTTGACGTCGGCGATGACGGTGGCGCCGGGCACCTCAGCCAGCACGTCGGCGGCGAGGATGGCAAGGAGCTGGTCTCCCCACAGGACACGGCCCCGCGAATCGACGGCACCGATACGGTCGCCGTCGCCGTCAAAGGCGAAGCCCACGTCGCACGCTTCTTCGGCGACGGCGCGCTTGAGCTGTTCCAGGTTGGCCTCGACGGTGGGGTCCGGGTGGTGCGCAGGAAAGGTGCCGTCGATGCCCTCGTTGAGGAGCACGTGGCGGCCCGGCAGGCGGGCGCACAGTTCCTGGACCACTTCGCCGGCGGCACCGTTTCCGGGGTCCCAGGCGACGGTGAGTGGGCGTCCCTCCTCGAAACCCTCGAGGAGCCGGCGCACGTAGTCGTCGGCCACCGGCCGCTCGCTCGCCCGGCCCTCGCCAGCGGCGAAATCGCCGGCCCGGGCGAGGGCGCCGAGTCGCTGAATGTCGGCGCCGAAAAAGGACCCACCCCCCAACACCATCTTGATGCCGTTGTATTCCGGCGGGTTGTGGGAGCCGGTGATCATGAGTCCGGCGTCCGTCTCCAGCGCGTGGGTGGCGAAATAGAGCATCGGCGTCGGCCCCAACCCGACCCGTGCCACGTCCACGCCGGCGGCACGTAGCCCGGCGACCGCGGCGGCCTCCAAATCCGGCGAACTCAGGCGGCCGTCGTAGCCGACGGCGACGGCGCGCCCGCCCTGCCGTGCCACGATAGTGCCGAAGGCGCGGCCGATGGCGGCGACGCCGTCCTCGGTTAGGGTGTCGCCGACCACGCCGCGGATGTCGTACTCGCGCAGGATGCCGGGGGCGAGCGTACGCCCCGCCTCGCCCACCGATGTCTTCATTGGGGCGACGCCGCAGGGCGGCCGACGCAGGTGTAGCGGAACCCCGCCTCAGCCATTTCGTCGGGATTATAGATGTTGCGGAAGTCAACCAAGACCGGAGATTTCATCAATTTCATGAGCCGCGTGAAATTGAGGGCGCGGAACTCGTTCCACTCGGTGATGATGGCCACGGCGTCGGCTCCGGTCGCCGCATCGTAAGCGTTCTCGCTCCACTCGATGCCGTCGAGGAGCTTTTTTGCCTCCTCGACACCGACCGGGTCGAAGGCGCGCACCCGGGCGCCGGCAGCCTGCAGCACCGGCACGATCTCGAGGCTTGGCGAATCGCGCATGTCGTCGGTGTTGGGATTGAAAGTCAGCCCGAGGACGGCGACCGTCTTGCCGGCCAGCGAGCCGCCGCAGGCCTCGATCACCTTTTCGGCCATGCGTTTCTTGCGGGCGTCGTTGATTTCGACCACGGTCTCGACGATGCGCATGGGGCTTTCAACGGACTGCGCCGTTCGCACCAAGGCCAGGGTGTCCTTGGGAAAGCAACTGCCGCCGTAACCGGGACCGGCGTGCAAGAACTTGGCCCCGATGCGCCCATCGAGGCCGATGCCCCGGGCCACGTCCTGGACGTCGGCGCCCATGCGCTCACACAGATCGGCGATCTCGTTGATGAAGGTGATCTTGGTGGCGAGAAAGGTGTTGGCGGCGTACTTGATGAGCTCGGCGGTGGACCGCGACGTGAAGATGATGGGGGTCTCGATCAGGTAAAGGGGCCGGTAGACCTGGCGCATCACCTCGCGGGCGCGCTCGCTGGCGGTGCCGATGACCACCCGGTCGGGGCGCATAAAGTCGTTGATGGCCGAGCCCTCGCGCAAGAACTCAGGGTTCGACACCACGTCGAATTCGGCGTCGGGGCGCGCCTCGCGGATAATCCTCTCCACTTCGTCGCCGGTACCGACGGGCACCGTCGACTTGGTGACTACCACCGTATAGCCGTTCATGGCGACGGCGATCTCGGCGGCGGCGGCGTAGACATAGGACAGATCGGCGTGGCCGTCACCGCGGCGGCTCGGCGTGCCGACGGCGATGAAAACCGCGTCGGCGCCGTCGACCGTCGCCGCTAGGTCGGTGGTGAACGAGAGGCGATCCGAATTCTCGCTGCTTTCGACTATATCCTCGAGCCCAGGCTCGAAGATCGGCAACTGGCCCTTGTTGAGGCGAGCGATCTTATCGGCGTCCTTGTCGACGCACACCACGTCCACCCCGAATTCCGAAAAGCAGGCGCCGGAAACCAGGCCGACGTAGCCGGTTCCGATCATCGCGATACGCATTTAGCCATCCTTCCCTCGTCCTCGGGTTCCCTCCGGCGCGGCAGTGAAGGGCGTCCGGGGATCAACCGTATCCCTTCAATAATTCACGCACCCCCTGCTCCAAATCCTGGCGCTCCAGAGCGAATGCCAGATTAGCCTCGATGAAACCGAGCTTGCCGCCGCAGTCGAAACGCCGGCCCGCGAAGCGCAATCCGTGGAACGGCACGTCGCCGATGGTCGCCGCCATGGCGTCGGTGAGTTGAATCTCGCCCCCTGCCCCGCGCTCCTGCTTGTCGAGGTGCTCGAATACGTCAGGCTGCAGGATATAGCGCCCGATGATCGACAGCGTCGAGGGTGCCTGGGCCGGATCGGGCTTCTCCACCAATCCCCTGGCGCGGGCCAGCCAGCCGTCGTCCTCGACTACGTCGAGGATACCGTAACGGTTGGTGTACTCGCGGGGCACGTCCTCGGTAGCGACCAGATTGCCACCGAGGGTGGCGTAGACCTTCATCATCTGCTTGAGACAACCGGGGCGCGCCAGGATGAGGTCGTCGGGCAGCACCACGGCGAAGGGCCCGTCGGCGGCGTATTGGCGAGCGCACCACACCGCATGGCCGAGCCCCAGCGGCTCCTCCTGGCGCACGAAAGACAATTTTTTCGGTGCCAGTAGGCCCTCGCTCACGGCCACGAGCTCGGCTTTCTTGCCGCGCTCTGCAAGGGCGCGCTCGAGCGCCGGGGCGCCCTTGAAATAATCCTCGGTCAGTGACTTGGCGGAGCCGGTGACCAGAACGATTTCCTCGATACCGGCTTCCAGCGCTTCGGCCACGGCGTAGTGGATGAGCGGCTTGTCGACGACGGGCAGCAATTCCTTGGGCAGTACCTTGGTGGCCGGCAGGAAGCGCGTGCCCAGGCCGGCCACTGGAAACACCGCCGTGCGAACAGGCTCTGCCATTGAATTTCCTTCGAGAGGGGCTCACCGAAAGGGCACCGGCAACGACGCTGGCGCCGCTTTGTGCCACAGCAGCGCCGGGGCCGCAAGCGCCAGCACCCAGCGGATACCTACCCCCCCAGCAGCACGTCCTTGGCTTGGTTGATTTTAGCCGCCAGGTAGGACGAGCCGCCGTGGTCAGGGTGCAAATTGGCGATGAGGTAACGGTAGGCCTCCTTGATCTCGTCGGCGCCAGCGCCGGGCTCGAGGCCGAGCACCTCGTAGGCCTCGCGCTCGCTCATGGCGCCCTTGCCCGAAGCGCCCGCGCGGCCCGTCCCGGCGTCCCCGGTGCTGTATTGTTCGCGCCAATCCTGGTGGTTGCGGTCGAGATAGGCCTCGAGGACCTGCGCCGAGCGTTCGTCCTCCACCCAGCAGGTCCGCAACAGGTCGACCAGTTCGCCGAGGGAGAGTTCCTCCAGCACCCGCCCGGCGTATTCCCCCTCCAACACCTCGCCCTCCATGACACCGCTGCCGTGATCGAGGGTGACGCGCAGGAAGCGGGTCTCGACCTTGGAGCCTTGACCAGCACCGCCGCCACCGCCCATGGCTGCCGACATGCGTGAGAAATTCTTGGCGGTGCGCGCCAGGGTGCGAAAACGCATGAACCAGGGCAGGAGCACCGGCAACATCATCAGGGCCCAGCCCAACCGCCCAGTGACGGCGAAAAAGACGACGACCACGATGACGATGGCCAGACCGACCCATTTGAAGACGCTGATGATCGAGCGCGGCTCGGCCGTCATGAAGCAGCGCCCGGCCAGGACCACGCCGGTTAGCAAGGCAACACCGAGAATGAAATAAGGCAGCACGGATTCAGCCCCGCTTGACCTGGTGGACCAGCCTCAGAGCCTCGCCGCCGCGACGCTTCGCCAGATCCTCGAGGGCCGGCCGGCCGCCAGCCGCGAAAACGGCGACGGCGCTCAACAGATCACGCAAGGTTTGCGCGCTGCTCGAATCGAGTCGGCAATGGGCGCCGTTGGTGAGCCGCGCCACCTGCTCGAAGGCGAAGGAGGCGATGGGATCGGCCCCCTCCTGGAACATGAAGGCGGGCACGCCCACCAAGCCCAGTTCCCCGGCTACGTGGCCGACCTCGTCGACGTCTTCCTCGAGGCAGTCGCCGACGAAAACCAGCGCGTTGACCTTCTGTTTCCCGGTTTCGTTGATAGCGTGGCGCAGGACCTTGCGGAGTTGGGTCTCGCCGGCCAGGCAAAACACCGAGATCATGCGTTCGAGGAGTTCCGCCGATTGCGCCGTCCAGGGGCTCACCCTGAACTCACCGAAGCCCCGGTAGAAGGCGAGTTGGATTTCCAGACCGCCCAGGCTGGTCGTAGCCCCAAACATCTCGCCCTGGGTCCGGGAAGCGCGGTCCCAGGTGGGCTGGCGGCTGGCCGTGGCGTCGAGCGCGAAGATCAGCCGGCCGCGCTGGCCGGCCCGTTTGTTCATCGGCGTCGCCGCAACCTTACTCAGGAATGTGGCGACATCGGCGTTTGACGATTTTCTGCTCGGAAGCTTGGAGTCGCTCTCCGCCATCTCGAAGTCCATGATTTCCCGGGATGTGAAAGAGTGCCTCGCCAGGCACACTTCCCCCCGCCTATCCACTAGCTTAGCGTGTGGCCGGCGCAGGCGCCAGTCAGGGGAGACCGAGGGCTTCGATGAGGGAGCGCACCTCCTGGCGCGCCGCCAGGTGGAAAATGGTGAGTTTCTGCGCGCCGCTGGCCTCGCGAAGGTCCATCATGGTGAGCCCCTGGTTGCGCATGACGATCCAGTCGATGGAACCGCCGTCGCGCTGAGCGCGCCTCATCTTTTGTTCCCAGATCATCTCGGAGTAGTGGCTGGGGCCGAGGATTTTCATCCTGGCCCCGTCGACGCGGGCCAGGACGTCGAGGTCGATGAAGCTGTCGTTGAGAGGCGTGACCAACACGTCGGCCAGGGAATGCGCCGTGCGGCTCAATACGTTGTCGGTGCCCGGCGTGTCGATGACGACCATGTCGTGGCCGTCGAGAAGCCGCTCGACGACGCCCTCCAGTCGGTCCTCGCCGGCGACCTCGGATTGCCCGCTATGGGTAGGGGCGACGGCGGCCAAGGTCTCGTGCTCAGGCATGGGCAGCGTCAGGCCGTGGGCTGCGGCGTAGGCCCGCCGGTTCTCCATGTAGCGCGTCAGCCTCCGCTGGGGCAGGTCGAGATCGAGGGTGGCCACCGAGCGACCGCTGCGCAAGAGCCCGATCGACAGGTGCATGGCGGTCATCGACTTACCGCTGCCGCCCTTTTCGTTGCCGATGGTGACGATACGGGCCCGTCTCTTGGCCGCCACGGATGGATAAATTCCAACGGTCATCGATATTGATCGCTTGTGACGACGGTGCCAGGGGTCAATATCAAGAACCGTTGGGATAAGCCGCTCGCAGCCAGACCGCGGTGTCGTGAAACACCGCGCCGCCACGGGGCGGGCCAGGATCGGCGCTGACCAGGGTGTTGATGCCGTTTCCCTCTTCGAAGGCGACATTGGGCCAGATGCTCTCGACGACCACGACGCCCCGTTGCAGACCGTCGAAGGGGCGCGCGTGCACCACCACCGAGCCCAGGCGGTTGCCGATACGTACCCGGTCGCCGTCGGCGAAGTCGAGGTCCGCACAGTCGCCAGGGTGGACGAGAACTGTGGGCCGGCCCTCTTTCTTGCGCGACGTCGGAGTTTCGGTGAAGCTGGAGTTTAGGTAGTTGCGCGCCGGCGCCGCGACCAGGCGGAAGGGATGCTCGGCATCGACTTCGTCGATGATCGCCACATGGTCGGGAAGGATTGGCATGGGCCCGGGATTGCCGCCGACACGGGCCCAGTCCGCCTTGAAATGGAAGCGCTTGTCAGAGGTCTCGAACCCACTGAGAAAGTGCGCATCGTCGAAGGGCAGCGCGCAATCGTGCCAGTGCGCCTGGTGGACAGTTTCCGCGTCGGGCAGGCCGGAAGCCTTCAGCGTGGCGTCGACGATCTCCCAGGCCGTCATCTCGAAGCCCGGGTGCTCCGCGCCCAGACGCTTGGCCAGGGCGCAGATCACCTCGTGGTTTGAGCGGCACTTGGCGAGCGGCTCGATGACCTTGCGCACCACCGAAATGAAGGTGTGGCCGCCGCCGATATAGATGTCTTCGTGCTCAAGGAAGGTGGTTGCCGGCAACACGATGTCGGCCATGGCCGCGGTCTCGGTCATGAACTGCTCGTGCACGCAGATGAACAGGTCGTCGCGGGAAAATCCCTCGCGCACCCTAAGGCTTTCGGGGGCCACCGTCATGGGGTTGGTGTTCTGGATGAACAGCGCGGCGACCGGCGGGCCGTCACCGATGTCGCGCTCCTCGCCGCACAGGATGGGCCCGATGCGCGACTGGTCCAGCATCCGGACATCCTTGTCGAACACGTCGAGACCCTGAATCAGGGTGGCGTCGATGGGAAACATGAACATGTTGGAATAAAGGGCGCCGCCGCCTTCGTGCTGCCAGGCGCCGGTCACCGCCGGCAGGCATGTCACGGCGTGTAGGTTGGCGGCGCCGTTGCGCGACCGTGAAAAGCCGTAGCCGACGCGGATGTAGCTGCGTTTGATTCGGCCATAGAGGCGGGCGAATTCGACGATTTTCTCCGCATCCAGGCCGGTGATCTCGGCCGCCCATTCGGGCGTGCGCTGCGCCACGTGGGCCTCCAGCTCGTCGGGCACGTCGGTGTACTCGGCCATGTAGTCGCGGTCGACGTGGCCTTCGGCGAACAGGATGTGCAGCACCGCGCAAACCAACGCCGAATCGGTTCCGGGGCGCAGGCACAGGTGCATGTCGGCGACCTCGGCGGTGGGCGTGCGGTAGGGATCGACCACCACCAGCTTGGCGCCGCGCTCCTTGCGGGCGCGGCTGATGTGGGTCATGAGGTTGATCTGGGTGGAAACCGGGTTGCCACCCCACACCACGATGAGGTCGGAGACCGCAATTTCGCGGGGATCGACGCCGCGCTTGGTGCCGGTCCCAGCCAGCCACCCGGCGTCGGCCAGCGCTGTGCAGTAAGTGCTCCACTGCCGCGAATACTTCAGCGCATGGCGGAAACGCTCGATCCCATCGCGCTGGACGAGCCCCATGGTCCCGGCGTAGTAGAACGGCCACACAGCCTCCGCGCCGTAACGCTCGGTGGCGCCGGCAAGCGCCTCGGCTACCTCGTCCAGCGCCGCGTCCCAGGACAACGGCTCGAAGGCCTCGATGCCTTCGCCCTTGGCGCCCGTACGGCGTAGCGGCATGGTCAGACGGCCGGGATGGTGCACGCGCTCGGCGTAGCGCGCCACCTTGGCGCAGATGACTCCCGTCGTATAGGGATTGTCCTTAGCGCCGCGCACGCGGCCGATGGTGTGAGCGTCGAGGCGCTCGACCTCGAGCAAGCACGAGCTCGGGCAATCGTGCGGACAGTTGGAGTGGGCGATTTCCGGCGGCATCTTCCAAAGATTCCTGAAATTTTGCAGGCGCCAATTCTAGCCGCCGCGTAAGAGCCCGGCAACAGCGGCGCACAAGAGGGCCCGGATTGGCCGAGACGCGCAACTGGCCATGATCGGCTGTCGACGGCGGGACGTATTATCGCCTGGCGCCGGGCACGGCGCGGTCTGAGTTTGAGCAAAATCATTGACGCGGAAGCTGCCACGAGGGATTCTGGTGCCGGTGTCCGGTGCGGTGTCCGGCACCGCATATTGGCGCCGTCATCCTCAGCTTCATTCTGCGTAAGATTAAGGCGGCAAGGAAAAAAGCGGCAAGGCCGTCAATTACAAGTCCCAAACGTCAATGGCCATGGATGACGGGGCCGCAAGCTTCAAGGACAGCAAGGTGGAAAGCTGGAAACAATACGAGTAGCGATCCGAATGCCTGGCGGTTGGCTCGGGGATTGACCGAGCGTGCTTTCGGGCGCCGCCCCGCAACGCCGCTTACTAGTGGATGACGCCGGCGTTTATTTGTGTATCACCCCATCCGGGCGGAAAGCGTGAATGACGAAGGCGAAGGTGACGTCGTGGACGACGTCCTCCATCTTTTCTCCGACGCGGCGCCGGACGATCACGTTGCCGACGTCGCGCCCCTTGGATATGAGGGGCGAATCGAGGGCCGAGTTCTGGCCCGCTTCCCAGCTCAGGACCAGATCACCGGCAACGATCTTCCTCTTCCCACGCAACAGGGGCAGGCTCCATGCCTCCTTGCCTACGGCGACGACCCGCACCATGGGGCCGATGCCGTCGGGGAAGGGACCGGTGAAAAAGCCGTAGGGCCGCTTTTGTGAATCGTAAAAGGCGTAGGGGTTGACGCCGTATTGGCGGTGGGTGGCACCGGGGACCTGCACCCTGCCTTGCGGGGCGCGCTTGCGGAAGTGGGCTAAGGATTCCATGCGCGCCGGCAGCATCTTCAGGGTGTTACCGGTCAGCTCGCCGATGATGGCCTCGCCCATGAACTGCTGCCACCAGCTTTCGGTCTGGCGGTCGTACATGACGAGGTCGGAATGGCGCAGCTTGCCGGTGGTGCCAAACTCCAGCACCCGGCCTTCGAGGCGGCGGTCGAAGACGATGCCCGAGTTGCACAGCGGGCAATAGGTAACGGCCACGGGGACGCCGCCGATCACGTCGTTGACTATCTCGTGGCGGGTCAAGATCTGCAGAGGGTAGGCGCGGGCATCCCCGTTCACCGTGATCCCGATCACCGGATCGGTGCCGCCGAGCGCCGCGATCTCGGAAACCGGCAGGAACTTTGGGTTTTCGATGGACGGAATGCCGTCCTTAGACGGCCCACCGGAAAGGATTTCCCGGTACGACACAGAATGCTTCGAGAAATCCGTCTTCGGCCATTCCGATTGCCAGCATTGCGGGGCCATGCCCGGCCGAAACCCGCATTGCTGGCCCACCGCCGCCTGTACCGCGAATGCCATCAGGACGAAGGCCGCAGCAACGGCGCGCGGCGCGCGGAATGCCAAATCCCGCCGCGCCGCCGCCAACAATCGGACTACGTAAACCATGGCCGAAGCTTGCGCGTCCGGCGTTCTCCTTATCAACTCACTTCGCCTTCAATTTTTGGTGATGGGATCCGCCCGTCGCTCCGGGCTTAGGGTGTACTCATGAACCGACAGTTCGCTTGCAGCCGCATAACAGACTTTTGGAGGCCCCGCCGCGGAATGCCGGGAGTGACCCAAATCTGACATATACCGCTATGCTCGTCAGGGCTGGGCGTTTCCGCATCTTAGATGAGGCCCACCGACTTCTCATCGATCAGCGGTTGTGCTACTATACCAAGAGATGCCGCGCTCACGTGCGACTGCCAATACTCTTACGTTAGAAACCGCAGGCGCGGCCGGTCGAGTCCGAGAAGTGCTGGATAATTTGGTTTGGTCTGCATTGGCCGAGGTTTTTGGCACGAGGCCGTTTCGGGCCTCGTATTCGTGATCTAACTCCTTTCTGACAGCCTCCATCTGGCGGCGCTCGAAGTCGGTG
>PVBE010507411.1_pt1 | contig 11601 bp, 7 predicted proteins | sample 1631181 | NCBI WGS metagenome assembly PVBE01 (sample SAMN08397723, study PRJNA350692) | Marine metagenome, whole genome shotgun sequencing project. | isolation source: water | place: Pacific Ocean | collected 2012-04 | reverse complement strand
TCAGCGAGGTACAACAAATCTATCAAGCCACTGGCTGCACCCAAACCCAAAAGGCAATAAAAAAATATGTAGTGTACCACTAAAAATCCAATCCCACAATTGACCGGGGTTGGATCGGCTGAAGGGACAAGTTGGGTTAAAACAAGATTCTACGTCTATATTGGTCTACTTTTAGCCAACCTGGCATTTCTGCTGTTCTGCCTTTTCCATTATTCCGGTTAAGTTCCCGAAGTAGATTATGATCAGTGTTTGATCGCTCGGGCATTTGTGAAGTATTGATCACCTACTTTCACCCGTACAGAATACAAACCGCTTTCAATTGAGTTGGAGGACAGATTGAGCAAACTGACGATCTGCTCGTTCTCTGCAACTTGAATTTCCTGGCTCAACACCAATTGTCCCAGCGAATTGTAAACTTTAACGTCTGCTTTTCCAGTTGTTGGGCTCACGAATTCAAGATTCAAAGAGTGGTTGAAAGGGTTGGGATAAACATTCGCAGAAAAAGAGTTAACTGCCAGGAATGGATCCTCGTCAAACATGCTTTCCTCTTGTTTGAAAGGCCAGTTGAAAGGATCATCGAGGTATTCCGCACCTGTAAACGTTTCAATTCCAAATTCAACATTTCCAAAAACACGGAAAATTGGAATTTCTTCAGCAGCATCGAACCACATGTATTCAAGCTGGTCAATCGGATCAACGATATCCGGCCAATCAGCTGTGTTCACTTCAACACCGTTGATCCTTATCCTAAATTCACGATGCAATTGCGTTCGCACCTTGAGGGCATTTTGGTAGTCGCCATAAGGCGTTCTGATTGTTCCATAACCAACAACTTCGGTAGATCGTTCTTGTGAAACTTCATACACCAAATCCGTATTCACGTTCACCACATTTCCCAAAGCAGCAAGATCAAAACCATACTGACTTCTGTCGTTATGCGAATCTCCGTAGGTAATCGGGAACTGCAGTTTATCATCTGGATTTGTGTAGGGCATTAGAATCGGCACTCCAACCGGGGGCAGGTTTGGTATAATTGAAGTCACCACCCTACCAGCTATGGCCCAGTTGGTCATGGTGTTCCCAATCTGCATGATGTCATAATTGTCTTCCATCCTGAAATCAATCAAAGGACGAAAATCAATATCGATGAAGCGTTTTTCAGCCAAATTCCAGTTAAATGTATTTCCGGTACACTGTAAAGCACAAGTCACTGGGCAGGCCGCGCTGCAAATACTTTCCTGAACATCGCAAAACGCCACACAGGCACTTTGAAAAATACCGGAGCAACCAGCTCGGCATGTATCGCCATCAGTTGCACAATTTCCCGGACAATAGCCCATACAACTTGAGGTACATAATGCTATATAAGCGGCGGCATAATCAAGCGCACCTTGTGGATTATAGAATTTTCGTTCGGTTTGAATGGCGCCTTGCATAAACCTGAAATCCCAGGTTTTATTAGCCCCTTCCTTTGTGATTGTTCCGTAGTGAAACGTCAGTTGGGGAGCGTATACTTCGGTTACGGTGAAATTATCGCCCGGATCGGCATAATCAGAGGATTGATAAGTGGGTTGAGCAAGAAGACAAGTTGTACTTAAGACAAGCACCAAATTGAAAATTGATCGGAACATTTCGTAATGAAGATTGAGGTGAAAAATCGCCTCACGAAATTACGAAACCAATGCGTGCATTTAAAATGACTTTGATCAGTCGGTTTAACGTGACAGAACATGCAAGAAAAAGAAGGGAGCTATTGCAAACGGGGGATCAAACCCCGCAGCCCCATATCAACGGCCGGTTCATCCTGAGAGGAATCCTGGGCATCAATATCCCATGTTCCGTCTCCATTGTCATCCACCCACTCGAAACTGTTGTTCGTTGAAAAAGAGAGAATCACAGTGATGTCTTCGGTTTCTTCACCAGTGATTTCAAGTGGCGGATCAAACTCTCCTGTTATCACGCAACTTCCTGATGGAATTGCAGAAAATGCCGCCAATGGATTTACGACAGTGGTTCCACCTGATGGCGCTTGTCCCTAATAGACTGCGTTATATGCTTCCCAAGTATCCTGGAAATCAGTTTCAAAAGCCCAGAAACCTTGCAGGCGATCATCATTCACAGTTAAATCCAAATCATCCACCTGGATGGTTGAAACATAATTGTTATAACCCAGAAATGAAGCCAGGGTTCCTACTTCGTTTTCCATGTCACCCACACCTGAAACATTATTCAGATCATAAGTCACCTGGCCATTTTGATAAGTGACCGAAACGCGCACGTATTTATACGTTCCCGAGGCAATTCCACTGATGGGAAACTCTTTGAACAACTCTCCTTCACCTGTAATGGAGGCTTCATCGAAGTTGACAGCTTTTGCGCCCCCAGCGATAGTTTCAGCACCAAGGTAAACCACTTCACCAGCCCCATACTGAATCCATTTGTTATTGAGCAACTCAATGTAATGAGCACTCATGGTTTGCATTTGAGGGGTTTGAGCGGCATTTCCGCTTGCAATGGTTGCAGGTTCACCGATGTTATTCAGCCTTACTTGGGTTTCATCAAATTCGAAGTTGAATTTTAATTTGGAAACACTGTCGTTTTGAGTTTCCTTACAAGAAAAGAAGAATAAGGAAGCCACCAGGCAAAGAATTAGATAGCGCATACTTTCAGATTTTCATTTGGAACGACACGAGCTGAAAAAATGTTTTGTCCTACTCTGTTATTCCCAAACTACTTCATCTACCTGCTCGTACCATCCTTCATAATTGTGCCTGTGAATTTTCTCGAGCGCGTTACGTTTGATCTTCATGGTGGGAGTTAATAATCCGTTCTCAACCGTCCAGGCCTCTTTCATCACCACTACCCTTTTCACCTGCTCATGATGATCGAGATTAGGATTTAAGGTTTGCACTGAATTCGCAAGGCTTGAAGCAATTTCATCCTTCGATTTAGAACCTGCTGATTCTGACAAAACAGCCAACACGATGGGCTGAGGAATTCCGTCCCCAACCAGACAAACTTGTTCGATATCTGCATTTGCTTCCAGTTTTAATTCAATCGGTGCAGGTGCTACATATTTCCCTTTGGAAGTTTTGAAAAGATCTTTCACCCTTCCAGTAATTTTCAGGAAACCTTCGGAATCGATTGCGCCTTCATCACCAGTATGCAAATAACCGTTACGAATAGTTTCAGCCGTCATTTCCGGCTCTTTGTAATAACCATCCATCAACGCAGGATGTTTCACCAGAATTTCGTTTTGCTCGCTCAACTTTACCTCGCAATCAGGCAGGGCCTTTCCAACGCATCCAACTTTTATATGATCGGGCAACGTTACGTGCGAATAGCAGCAATTCTCGGTCATGGCATAAGCCTCCTGGATATTGATGCCCAGTTTTTGATACCAGCTAATCAATGATGCTGGAGTTGGCGCTGCACCCGTGAAAACCAAATTAGCTTCCCGCAGGCCAAGAGCCGTTTGGATTTTCTTTTTCACGATACCTGAAAGAATAGGAATCTTCAGGAACAAGTTGAGTTTCTTTTGTGGCATTTTGGTTAAAACGCCTTGTTGGAATTTTGTCCAAATTCGTGGCACCCCAAGGAAAATGGTTGGCTGAGTTTCCTGGAGGTTTTGAGGAAACTTTTCCAATGATTCCGCAAATGAAACCATCCCTCCTGAATACATACTTCCCATTTGAACCAGAAATCTCTCAGCAATATGGCACAAAGGCAAATAGCTAAAAAACTTGGTGCTTTGCGGCATAGGAATCACCTGAAGCGCTTTGGTGGTAGACCAGGAGAAGTTGTAAAATTTATGCATCACCCCTTTCGGCATTCCCGTAGTTCCAGAAGTATAGATAATGGTTGCCAAATCCATCGGATCCCGAACCACATTTTCGGTCAAAGGCTCAACCTCTTTTACCAAGTCATCCCAAAGGTCGTAACCGGGTTGAGCGTAAAATGGAAAGGTGATACATTTTACATCAGTTGGAACACCTGGTTTCATCGAAGCGTAGTCGTCAAGTTTTCCGGCAAAAAGAACTTTGGCTTCACTATGCTCAAGAATTTGGCGAACAGTCTCTGAATTCAGATTTGGATACATTGGTACTGAAACATGACCAGACATCATGATGGCAAGGTCTGCCATCATCCAGTGCGCGCAGTTTTTGGAAAGAACCGCAATCTTACTGTTGGCTGGTAAATCAAGGCTCTTCAAATAAGCCCCCATTTTTCTGACTTCCGTGGCAAACTGTTTCCAAGTCCATTCGTGCCATTCATCGTTAATGGGTTGGCGTAAGTAAACCTTGTTGGGAGATTCACTTTCCCATTTGTACATCATTTCGAGGGGTGATAAAAATTTCATGCTTTTGACAGTGTTTTAAAATTTAAGAAAGTAACCGGGGGTGAAATAGTTGGCTGAAACTGCGGATCGGTCTGGTTTGCTGAGTCCCGGAAAGCCAGCAAAAATAAGCATAAGATGTAGAAAACTTAGTTGGAAATATGGCTACATTCCTTCTTCCAGAGGTTGGCTATTTGATATTAAATTTTTCTTCTTGCGCCACTTATAAAATAAGCCGAATTTGAGAGAAAGCACATTACCGGAACTTGCCATGCCTACGGAATAGAATGCGGCAGCATTTATACCGAGCCCTTCATGAATTTTTATAGATAGTTTCGGGCCGATGGTTAAATAAGTTTGTTCATCAATAAAAAACCCTGCGTGAGAGTAGTTTGGATGATCGCTCTGATTGAAGGTCCCATTTTTAAAGGAATATACATAACTCGCAAAAAGTGCGATCCAGATTTCCTCGGCTGCCTGCGTTCCCCCATCGAAAATAATATTGATGTCGCTACTGAAATTATTGGTTGAAAACGAAGGTATCGCTGAAACGTAAAAATAGCCGTTGTTGCTACCCCGCCCAATCGATAAATTCGGTTTGAACTGCCAGGCCTCAAATCCAGTTCGCAAACCCAATGATTCATCGGATTTAAGGGTTCTTGCGGAAATATCAAATCCGCCACCTAGCACCACGGCCTTGTTTAAAAATTGGTAGTGTATCCCCAATGTCTGGTTGCCGACACCAGCCAATTGCCCGGTCATGAGCGGTGTAAATTCGTTGGTCTCGTCTTTTTGGGTTCCTACAAACTTCAGTGGGAAAATGCCCTTTAGCGAGAGGTTTTTGGTAACACCAATTTCGGAGTAAATCTGAAGAGTGTTTTCTGTTGTCCAACCTCCAAGGTTGAAACTATAACCAATTTCGGAATACCCACTTTTTTTGCCTGCCGCCCAGGGACCACCGGCCCGAAGCTGACACGGAACGAAAAGAAATAGCAGCAACCCAACTACTGCACAGGTTTTGAGATTATTCATACCGAATTTTGGTTTCTAAAAGTCAGTTTTGAAAGTTGCGGGAAGGCATACAAAATTGAAAAAATTAAAAAGGGTATTCCGGAACAAATAGTTCCACCCAAATCAATCTATAAATTTGCAGGGTGAAAATTCTCGAACTGATAAACGGCAATGGGTACGAAGTGATTGTATCGCTCTTGCTGGCAAACTTCATTGCCCAGTTCATAAAAACAAGTGTTTTCGCCTTAAGAAGGAAAAAGATTAACATGGCACTGTTCTTTGCTACAGGCGGTATGCCTTCTAGTCACAGTTCAACCGTGACCGGCATGACCACCACCATCGGATTGCTCGCTGGTTTCGATTCCCTGATCTTCGCCCTTGCAGCCTGTATTTCCGGAATTGTGATGTTCGATGCTGCAGGTGTTCGAATGGCGGCCAGCAAACAGGCGATTGTTCTCAATAAGATTATCCGTGAAATTTTGTCGCCCGATTCAATCGTGAGTAAGGAAAGAATGAAGGAGTTTCTTGGTCATACACCGACACAAGTTTTTGCCGGGGCTGCTCTTGGAATGGCCGTAGCGGTTGGACTACGTGAATTAATTGAGCACCATCTGGGTGAACCGTCAAACTTGATCCCTTTCTTTTAAAGAATCCTCTTTCGGTTTTTCTTCACTTCAGATCGTCTTCTCTTGGTTTCCAATCGCTTTACTTTTAGGTAGGCCGGTTTTTTAGTTGGTTTTCGGGGAGGTTCTACGTGCATTGCTTTTTCTAAAAGTTTGTAGAATTTATCCAGCGCTAACTTCTTATTCGCTGACTGGCTCCTGCCCTGTTGGCAATCGATGATCAGAAGTTCATCCTTATTGATTCGTTTTCCCAGCCTTGCCCGGACAAGTGCTTTTTGTTCCTCATTCAACAATTCAGACTCCTCCAATTTGAACATCAGTTCCACGCGTGTTTCAACCTTGTTGACATGCTGTCCCCCCTTTCCGCCACTTCTGCTAGTACGGAATTTAATCTCTTTCGAAAAGTCAATATTTCTGATTTCTGATTTCACAGCGGTCAATGAACTTTGAATTTCCGGTTTAAGTTCCAAACTCACAACGTATCAAAATTGGCAAGATTCTCGTTAGATGCATGTTTCAATTTATTGTCCTCAGACTGATTCTTAATTTTAGGCTTCCTAAACTGACATGAAATCTCGCCTGTTTCTTTTCTGGTCCTTGCTGGCTTTCGGCATTGACGCTTCAGCCCAACTGGAAAACCATATTTGGTTCTTTGGCAACTCCACTACCGGAATAAAGTTTGACAGCATTTCAAATGCCCCTTCACAGCACAATGTGCAATTCACGCCCTATGGTTCGGAAGGATGTGGTGTGGTGGTTGATCCCATAACGGGCCAATTGTTGTTCTACTCCGATGGTGAGCGCGTTTTGAATCGAAATCATGTGGTGATGGCAAATGGCAATGGCTTGGGGGGATGTGCATCAAGTTCGCAGGCTGTAGCTATGATCCAGGTTCCGGATTCCTGTCACAAGTACTACATTTTTTCAAACAGCGTGGGTTCAGGATGCAGCGATCACAACCTGACTTACAGCATCATAAATATGCAAGCCAATGGTGGGCTGGGCGAAGTTGAATTAGCCACGAAAGGAACGCTCATACACGATAATGTTAAGGAAGCCATGATTGCCATCAATAGAAGTGGAACAACAGATTCCTGGTTGATCGCAACCACCAATACAAGCCCTGTGCAGTTCCTGGTTTTTTCAGTGACATCTACCGGGGTAATTTCGACAGACACATTTAACATTGCCAGCAACTGCTCGTATTCCTACTGCATGAATTACAGCCCGATAAGCAAGAAAGTTGCAGTAGCATGCGCTGGTGGTCAAACCATTGCGGTAATGGATTTCAACGATACAACCGGGGTGTTGGATAGTTTCGCCATATTGCCTAACAGCCAACTGCAAGGAGCCTACGATGTGGAATGGTCGCCCGATGGCAATATGTTGTATTATTCTTCATGGTCGAGTGTTCAACTTCGTCAGTATGACTTTATTTCGGGATTAACCACCACGATCTATAGCACAAATACAAATGGTGGAGGACTTAGGACCGGTCCTGACGGTTATATCTACCACATTACCAGCAGTGGAGCATCATTTCTCTCCAGGATTATAAATCCGAATATCCAGGGGACTGGCTGTAACTATTTGGTGAATGATTACAACTGTGGTGGACCAATCGGGACACTGAATCTTCCTGAAGTTTTAGCTGCGGGCACCAAGGACATCGGTCTTTCCACCATCATAGATCATGTGGATTGCTACGGTGCATACCAAGGAGAGTTGGAAGTGATAGCTTCGGGTGGAACCAACCCATATTCCTACGAATGGAGCCAGGGTTCTTTGGCCGACACTGCAGCAGATCTGAATGCTGGACTTTATTTCGTAACTGTAGAAGATGCATTTGGCTGCAAGAATTCAACATCGGCTGTGGTTCAGCAACCGGATTCCATTGCTATCGTTGCTGACTCTGTTGTAAATGTGAGTTGCAATTCAGGTAACAATGGGAGTATCATCATTTCTGTTTCAGGTGGATTGGGTGCATATTCGTACAATTGGTCAAGCGGAGATTCAACCATGAATGTTTCAGGTTTGGGGGCAGGAACTTACGATGTCACGGTTACCGATTCCGTGGGTTGCCAGAAATCGTTGGCAGTCTCTGTTACCCAACCCGGCAGCCTCAACATAAACAATATTGATTTAACTCACGTAACCTGCAATGGAAACTCAAACGGGACAATCGAAATTCATGCCTCGGGTGGAACATTGCCGTACTCCTTCACGATCGATGGCGTGAATTTTCAACCTGATTCTTCATTTCAGAATTTAACGGGCGGCAGTTACAACATTACAGTGATTGATGCAGGTGGTTGCTCCTATTTTCAACAAGTACAAATTGTGGAACCAGCAGCACTTTCGCTATCGGTTTCATCTCAAACCGATGTTGATTGTAATGGCAACAGCAATGGCACAGTTACCCTGCAGACAACTGGAGGTTCCAGTCCATTTCAGTATTCTCTTGATGGGGTTAATTATCAGGCTTCACCAACGTTTTCGGGACTTACAACTGGTCCTTACACTTTTACAGTGGTGGATGACAGCAGTTGTACTGCCACAGCCCAGGTGAATATTTTAGAACCACCAGTTCTGGATGTAGCTGTTTCCGGAATCGCAAATATTCCCTGTTTTGGAGATTCCACAGGTTTCATCTTTTCATTCGGATCGGGAGGTGTGATACCATATACTTTTGCCATCGACACTTCCTTGCAACCAGATGGAAACTTCACCAACCTTTTTGCCGGCAGCTATGTAATCACCATTACCGATAGCAGTGGATGCATGGACACTGTTGTGGCTAATATCACGCAACAAACGCAAGTAGTGCCATCAATTGTCAATGTTGTTCATGCAGATTGTTTTGGATCTGCGACTGGCGAGTTAGAATTTTCCGCTTCAGGAGGAACCAATCCTTATCAATATTCACTGGATGGGGTGAATTTTCAGGCTTCAAACCTCTTTACTTCCCTGCCTGCTGACTCGCATCAGTTAACCGTGCAGGATGCCAATGGCTGCGATGCCATACTGTGGGCTGTTGTCAATCAACCGAGCGGAATATCGGCCAGCATTTTAAACCAAACATCACCGATGTGTTTTGGTGAAAACAGCGGGAATGTTGAATTATCTGCAAACGGTGGATCTCTGCCATTTCAATTTGCCATTGATGGAGGAATCAACCAGTCATCACCCCTCTTCGATTCATTATATGCTGGAAATCATACAGTGGTTATCACCGACTCGTTCGGTTGTGACACAACTTTATCTTTCACCATTTCGGAGCCAGCGGAATTGTCTGTAGGAATCATGATCACCGACAGCATTAACTGTTATGGAGGAACCGATGGTGCCCTATTGGCCCAAAGCTCAGGAGGAACACCCGCTTACACATTTCTGTGGAGTACATCTCCAGGACAAACAGACTCTGTGGCTTCCAACCTTTCGGTTGGCAATTACAATGTTTCGGTCACAGATGCTAACAATTGCACGGTAACCGCATCGTACACGATTGATGAGCCATCATTAATGAGCGCACAACCCAGCGCAGTAGATGTTTCATGTTTTGGCTTTGATGATGGATCGGTTTTAGCCAATGTTTCAGGTGGAACCGGAAGCTATAGCTATTCCTGGGGGCATGATTCCTCATACGTCTCCAGCAATCCAACAGATCTTCAAGCTGGATTGTATGCGTTCACAGCAACCGATCAAAATGGTTGTGTGGTTACAGAATCCATCACCGTTCAGGAACCGCTGCAGATCATGACATGGCTGCCAGACACGCATTGGGTGAATCTTGGGCAAAGCGTTATGCTTGATCTGGAATTTGCCCCATTCGGTACTTACGCCTTTGATTGGTCGCCACAGCAAGGCTTAATCTGCTCAGGTGCTATCATTGATTGCGAGGATCCGGCTGCACAGCCTCCTTCGAACACGGAGTTCATGGTTCTCTTGCTGGATCAAAATGGTTGTGAAGCATATGATACCACGCTTGTCATTGTCAATCCGGCACCAACCATCTTCATCCCAAATGCCTTTTCTCCAAATGATGATGGCAGAAATGACTTCTTCCAAATTTACTCCAAAGGGGCCACCAAAATGCTAATGGAAGTTTACAATCGTTGGGGAGAGAAAGTCTTTGAAACCACAGATATTGAGGGCAAATGGGATGGTACTTTTAATGGCAAAACTGTTGATCCGGGTGTTTACGTTTATTCCGTTTATCTAGAATATCTTGGGGCGCAATCTATCTCCAGGGCAGGGAGTGTAACGCTCCTAAAGTAAATTGAACAAGTCAGCCTCTGGATTTCTTATAAATCCTGATTCCCATCATCAATAAAATGGCTAACCCGATCAAGCCAACCAATCCATAAACTGTATCCAAAGCACTTTTCAAAACCGCCAGGAAAACGATAGAGAAAAGGAATAAGGTGGCTACCTCATTCCAAAGTCTTAGTTTCATATCGGACCAACCGATTTCTCCGGTTTTCATTTCTCTAAAAAGTCTGATGCAGTAGAGTTGATAGACAATCAACAACAAAACAAGCGTCAACTTCATATGAAGCCAACCTGTGAAGATGGCTGGTTTCAAAGCGATCAATGTAGTGCCCATCGCGATAGTTAACACCATGGATGGCACACAAATAATCCAAAGCAAACGGCTGGTCATCAACCGCAACTGATCAGAAAGAATCTGTTTATCTGGCTCTGGTTTTTGAGAGGCCTCCTTGAAGTAAATGAACAAGCGCCCCAAATAAAACAACCCCGCAAACCAGGTTACCACAAAAATCAAATGAAGCGCTTTGATGTACAAACCAGTCATTGCAGCATTTCCTTTAAGTCAAACTCATGATTTCATGAAGTAAGTACAGTTCCCCAGGTTGGTCAGGTTGTGTGAACTCTGAAATTCCAGTTTCTTTCAATTTGGTGGCAGTGCTCTGCCCGATGGCAACAACTTGTTGTTTTGAATGAAGTTCATAGCGATCGAAATAAAGCTCAACTTTCATCGGACTCGTGAAAACGATAACATCGGAATGCGGAATTGTGAAAACAGGTGCCGGACTGTTGTTGTATACCACCAGGTCATGCACTTCAATTTTACCTTCCAGCGCTGACTGAACGCCTCTCATGGACTTTACCGCTTGCGGAAACAAAACGTTTGCTCCCTCAGCAAATTTTAAGAACTCATCCGCCACATCTTTAATCTTGCTTCCTTTCCCCACAAAATCAGTTGAACCATGAAATGTCCGAGTAGCTTCAGCCGTAGCCCTGCCTATGGCTCCCAATTTAATCCCCTCATGCAAAACAGGCTTTTGGTCGAAAAAGAAACGCACGCCATTTTTTGAAGAGAAAAAAATCCAATCTGTGGTTGGAACTTGTCCGAAAGCAACCGGCTCAAATTTCACCAATGAATCGCCATGAATTTTCCAACCGTACTGTTCAAGCGTGGACTTCAGAATACTGTCCTCCTGAAGGTTTCGGCTGATGAAAAGCGATTTGGCTACAGGTTTCTTACAGAGATCTGAAACTCGCTCGATTAATTCGTTTTCTTTCGTCGACATAATGACCTCACTCGTCGTTCCTGCTTGAATCTGGACACTCATAAATATCGTACCACTTCCTAGATTTGTGAGTTGG
>PVBE012531834.1_pt1 | contig 11602 bp, 9 predicted proteins | sample 1631181 | NCBI WGS metagenome assembly PVBE01 (sample SAMN08397723, study PRJNA350692) | Marine metagenome, whole genome shotgun sequencing project. | isolation source: water | place: Pacific Ocean | collected 2012-04 | reverse complement strand
GGCGCCATCCAACAGGCTCAGATAACTGGCGGCCGCCGTGGTCGCCACCCGCGCCCGTGGCAGATAGGGATAGACATCCAGATCCAGTTTGGGCGGCCGGCGCTCGATGCGGCACAGCAGCAGGTGTTTGACGGCATCGTAGCCGATCGCGCCCAGGCGCAAGGCATCCCTGACGGCGCCGTGGAGTTGCCTCAGATCAAAAGTCTCCAGAAGACGCAGGACTTGCACATATTCCCGTTTGCCGGCCTTGCCCATGCGGGCCTCCAGAAGCCGGCGCAGAGTTGCAAACGCCTCCGGCAGGTCCCAGCCGATTAACGGTGCGGCCTGGTCCAGGGCGCCGATCTTCTGCTCCAGCAAAGGCAGGTAGTGGATCGGATCGAAGACCATATCCTCCCGGTCGTAGGAACGGGGATGTCGGGCAATGACCTCGGCGCCGCAGCCGATGATTACTTCATGGACATAGCCCCGGACCCAGACCTCCTGGTGGCCATAGGCGACGGGCACGGAGTAGTCGTTCGTCCGGTAGCGCACCAGGGATAGGGAATTGACCCGCGTGCCCAGCTTGTCACAGGCATCGAACGGTGCCGGCGGCAACGCCGACAACGCTTCGCGATCACGCTCGAGCCGTTCACTGATAGTCTCCCGGTGACCGCGCAGCACATTGCTTTGCCGTTCGCGGCATCGTTCCTCCAGGTCAGCGTTGAAGGCATCCCAACTGGCGAAACGGGGACGCGGCGTCATGTAGTTCCGCCGCGCATAGCCCACCACCCCTTTCACATTACCTTTGTCGTTGCCCTTGCCCGGACGGCCATAACGGTCGGTGAAAAGGTAATGGGACAGCAACCCGCTGAAGGACCGGGTCCGTTGCCGCGTGCCGTCCGGCAAGATGCGTGCCACCAGGCACTTATCGTCGTCGTACAGGATCGATTGTGGCACCCCGCCGAAAAAGGCGAAGGCTCTGTTGTGGCCGTCCAACCAAGCTTCTGTCGTCGCCGATGGATAGGCCACAACAAAGCAGGCATCGCTATGGGGAAGGGTCATAATGAAAAAATGTATGCGGCGCTCGACGCCGGCGACGATCGCGTCCGCCTCGCCAAAATCCGCCTGGGCATGGCCCGCAGGATGCGCCAGCGGCACGAACACCTCCCGCAGGCGACGGCGCCGTTCGCGAACGTAATCCTTCACGATGGTCTGCCCACCCGAAAAACCATGCTCGTCGCGAAGACGCTCGAAAATCCGCTTCGCCGTGTGGCGCTGCTTGCGGTGGACGGTTCGGTCCTCCGTAAGAATACGGTCTATAATATCCGTGAAGGGACCCAGCTTCGGACGCTTCGGCGGATGACGGCGGCGATAGCCTGGAGGCTCCGAATGCCGCAGCATCTTCCTCACCGTCTCGCGCGAAATGCCAAACCGACCAGCCGCCTCGCGTTGACTCAACCCGTCAACATGGCACGCCAGCCGAACACGTAAATATAGGTCCACGGTGTACATCCTTCGGCCTCCCACCCCCAAAGGGATCAAAGACTACAAGTGGCGGAGTTTTACTTCGCCCGCACGACAGGAAAATCCCGCCATTCCGTGGACTAATTTGTCACCGACGTTCTCAAACGGACATGCGAGTTCTCTGTGCGAGACGTAACAGGGGTTATCCACGAAGTCGGCGTGCAATATCTCAAAGGGCCGCACGTGCAGTGCTGATGACGCACTGCAGGATAGAGTGGCATTATGTGATTATCGCCGGGTATACGAATAATCCCCCATAATAATTTCCCATATTCGATGAACTGGCCCCTTTCCGGCGGGGCTTTTTCTGGCCTTGCCAGCGCGGGGGAGATGAAGAGAATTTCGTGTTTGTTGCGCACATAGTGGTAGAGCGCCCCCTTGGTGACGTTCAAAACCTTGGCGATATCTTCGAGCGACGTCTTGTGGAATCCGTTGCGCTTGAACTCCCGCCCGGCTTCACGCAACAAGGCGTTGCGCTTCATTTCACGCTGCTGATCGCATGACAGGCGAGCGTCGTTTCAACGGTTCATTCTGGGTCTCCTACTGTCTGTCTTCGCGGGTGTAAGGAAGGCCGAGCGCGCCGGGCGCGCCCGAATCCCTTTTGGATACCAGGCCGACATAAGTAAGCACGGCGAGGGTCGCCAAATATGGCAGCATCAAAAGGAAATATTGCGGAACCGGCAGCCCGACCGCCTGAATGCGCGGAATCAAGGCCTCGATGCCGCCAAAGAGAAGCGCGCCCAAGAGCGCGCGCCCCGGCATCCAGCGGGCAAAAATCACCAACGCGATGGCGATCCAGCCGCGGCCGTGGGTCATATCCTCGACCCAAATCTTGCTGGCAGCGAGCGCCAGATAACCGCCGGCAAGGCCGATCAAGGCACCGCCCGCCAGGACGGCGAGAAACCTGAATCGGTCCACGTTGAGACCGGCGGCGTCGGCGGCCTGGGGGCTCTCGCCAACCGCGCGCAGGTTCATACCCGGAACGCTGCGGTGGAGAAACCACCACACCCCAACGATGATCGGTATGGTGAGATAGACGATCAGGTCCTGGCTAAAGACGATCTTGCCGATGACCGGAATGTCCGAAAGCACACCCATATCGAGATTAGAGAACCCGGAGACGGCTTTCTCGGTCCATGGATTGCCGATCAAGCCGGTCAGGCCCGATCCGAAAAAGACGATCGCGATGCCCGAGACGACCTGGTTGAGGCGCAGGATCACCACCATGAAGGCGAACAGCGCGGAGATCAGAATGCCGGCGGCGACCGCGCCGAGGACGCCGAGCACCAACACATTTCCGCTTTCAATAAATACCAGCACACTGGCAAACGCGCCGCACAGCATGATGCCTTCGGCGCCGAGATTGAGCACACCGGCGCGCTCGTTGATGATGAGGCCGAGCGAGGCCAACAGGAGCGGCGTCGCGAAAACCGGCGTGAATGCGATCCAATTGACGATGAAATCAACGACCATGCGCCATCTCCACTATTTCACCAGATGGAGCCGGTAGCGGACGAAGAAGTCCGACCCGACGACGCAGATCACGATGATCGATTGAATCAGGCCGATCATGGCTTCGGGCAAGCCGTAAAACACCTGAATATTCTCGCCGGCGACATAGAGCCCGGCCATGAGAAACGAAACGACGACGACGGCGAGTGGGTTGTTGCGCGCCAGGAAGGCGACGACGATGCCGGAAAAGCCGTAACCGACGGCAACAAAAATGGTGAGCCTGTGTTCCTGCCCGGCCGCGACGAGATATCCGCCAAGGCCGGAAAGCGCGCCCGACAACAGCACCGTCGCCGCCAACACGAGGGTTACGGGAATGCCTGCGGCCAAGGCCATGCCGGCGTTGGAGCCGACAAATTTCATGTATTTGCCGAGACGGCTGCGCTCGATGAGAAACCAAACCAACAAAGCCGCGCCGAGCGCAACATAAAGCCCAGCATGAACATGGCCGAAGCCGATCTCCGGCAATCTCTGATGATCCGCAAACGACGCGGATTTGTAGTAGACCGCGTCCGGGTCCTGCCAGGCGCCAAACAGTTGATTGAGGACAAACAGGCCGGCGACGTAGTTAAGCAGTAGGGTGGAAATTATTTCGCTCACCCCGAGGCGCAGCTTTAGAACAAGCGGCACCACAATCCATATTGCGCCACCGATGATGCTGCCGACGCACATGAGATAAATTTGCGCATCGTCGGGCCCGATGTCGTAGATCATGATCATGGTGGTGCCGATGGCGCCCCAAACGAACTGGCCCTCTAATCCGATGTTCCAAAAATTCACGCGAAACGCGACGGCCGCGCTCATGCCAACTAAAATGAGCGGCGCCCATTCCAGCACGACGTCGGCAAGTCCGGCGCTGTCGAAAAATGTCAGAACGACGAATTCTTCGAAGATGCTGGAGACATCGATATTTGAAGCCACAAGAAGCAGCACCGATAACCCAAGCCCGACAAGTACGGACAACAGCACGATCGATCCATGCAGCCACGACGGAATAGCCTGCCGGGCTTCCAGATTGAGGCGCCCGAAGGAGAGCGAGCGGCTAAGCATGACCTGCCATACATTCGCCAACCGACTGCCGGTCGACAGGGCGTGAAAATTCGCCGGCGATGCGACCGCGGTTGAGAACGCCGACCCTGTCCGAAAGCATCAATATCTCGTCCAGATCCTCGCTAATCAGAAGCACGGCCGCGCCCGAATCGCGCGCCGCGACGAGATGTTCACGAACTGCGGCGCAGGCGCGGACATCCAGCCCACGCGTCGGCGAGTGTGCGACGATAAGACGCGCCTCGTCGGATAACTCCCTTGCCAATACAAGTTTCTGGGCATTGCCGCCGGATAGCAACCCGGCGCGTGTCGATATCCCGGCACCGTGAATTTCAAACTTCTCAATCGCTTCCATCGTGTTTCGCCGCAACTCCGATTGCGATACCCAAAAGAACGTGCCGTACAGACCTGTGTTGAGCTTGGTGATTGAAAAATTATCTCCGACGGTAAGATCGGGTGACAGTCCGTGACGAAATCGGTCGGCGGGGATCGAGCTCATGCCGCGGCGGCGCCGCGTTCGCGGATGGCGAAGCGTAATATCCTCCGAATCGAGCCTGACCCGGCCATTCGACGGCGGGCGAACTCCCATCAAGACTTCGGCCAATTCGGTCTGGCCGTTGCCGCCGACGCCGGCAACGCCGTAAATCTGACCGCCGTGAACGGTGAAACTCAGGTCATTGACGGTTTGCACGCCGTCATCGCGCGCCGCGGACAAATTGGTGACAGACAGAATTTCCGCACCGCCGCTGCCGGGCGCCACGGTTTCGTCCGGCGGGGCCGTGCCAACCATCAGACGGGCAAGGTCAGCCGCCGACAAATCCTCGGAACCGGTTGCGGCGACGGTTTGCCCCGCGCGCATGACGGTGACCCGATCCGCGTATTCCAGAACCTCACGCAATTTGTGCGTGATTAGAACGACGCAAGCGCCGTTTATCGCAATACCCCTGACCGTTGCCAAGAGACGCTCCGCTTCGGCGTCGGTGAGAACCGCTGTTGGCTCGTCAAGCACGAGAAAACGCGCGCCGCTGGTGAGCACTTTGATGATTTCGACACGTTGTTGTTCGGCGATGGAAATTCGGTCGATGCGTGCCCATGGGTCGATGTCGAAACCGAGATCGGAGGAAAGCTGTTCGATCTGTGCCACAATATGGCGCAAGCCGGCCCGCCAGGAGCGCTGTGGGTTCGCCATCATGACATTCTCCGCCACCGTAAACGGACGGACGAGTTTGAAATGTTGATGCACCATGCCGATGCCAAGGTCCCGGGCATGGGCCGGGCCACTGATGCGCACGGCAACACCGTCCAATTCGATTACGCCGTCTTCGGGCAGGTAGAGCCCGGCGAGGACGTTCATCAGCGAGGATTTGCCGGCGCCGTTCTCGCCCAAGAGAGCATGGACTTGCCCCCACTCGGCCGAAAATGACACCTGGTCCAAGACCCGCTTGCCGCCGAATGCCTTGACGATGCCATCCATATTGATCGCGGGGGGCATGGCTACCGGCTCGCGTCGAATTTTCTAACTATTGTCATGGTCGGGCACAAATTCTGTCGGCTCGGTTTGTTGCGTCAACCGACAGGCCACGCCGCCGGCGCGAGTTCGGCGAAGCGTTGGCGCCCGTAAACTCGCTGCCGAGCCTACGGGCGCCAGATTGGTTTTGTCGATACGGGTGAGTGAAACCGCTATTACGGAAGTTCCCCAACGACACCTTCGACAAGGTAGGTCATACCCCACACGCCGCCGTCGTCCAGCCGCTCGCCCGCGCCGATGACTTGCGAGCCGTCTTGCCGGGTTATCGGCCCCTGGAAGACGTGGCGCGAACCATTGACGATTTCCTCGCGCACCGCATTGATCCGATCGACAACGTCCTGTGGCACGGCACTGCCGCAGCACACCATGTCCGTGCCGCCATCCTTAATGCCAAGAAAGCGGACGCCGCTGCTCTTCCACGGACCGGATGCGATATTCTTGACCGTCGGGGTGATGTAGCGATCCCACGTCCAGACCGAAGAGCATTGCGTGGCGCTGGTATATTCGCTCATGTCGCGGTGATAGCCGGATGAATAGATACCGGACTCCTCGGCGACGATCTGCGTCGAGGGGGTGTCCTGGTGCTGGCCGAGAAAATCCACGCCCTGCTCCACCAAGGCCTGCGCCGTTGCCCGTTCTTTCACCGGGTCGTACCAAGCATTGGTGAAAATCACATGTGTCTGAACGTCCGGATTCATCATCCGCGCGCCGAGATGCCAAGCGTTGACATTCCAATTGGTCAGGGAAAGCGGGATGGCCGCCACAAAACCGATCTTGTTGGTTTTGGTCAAAGCGCCCGCAACCATGCCGCAGAGGAACTGACTTTCGTATGTGCGCGCGTAGTAGCCTTCCAGATTGTCCGCACTCACTGTTCCCGGTGCGTTGAAAAAGGCGATATTCGGATTTTCATTGGCGATCTCGAGCAGCGCATCGTTGTAGCCGAATCCTGAGGCGGCGATGATGTTGTAACCTCGGCGAATGTAACGCTCGACGACAGCGCGCAGCTTCGACGCCACTTCCTCGACACCTTCGGTGTAGGCGGTCTCAATGCCGGTGTCGGCTTCCAGCTTCATGCGCGCCTCGTCCTGGGCCTGCACCCAGCCGCCATCGTCCTTGACGTTGAAATAGATGAAAGCGACCTTTGGTTCGCCTTCGATATTGACTTGCGCCATGGCGCCAGAAAGCGGTACGGCAAGCAGTGCCGCCGCGAAGAGTAGTAAGCAGATTCTTTGGAAAATCATTTTGGTGCTCCCGAATGTTTGTAACCAAGCATTACGCGCCTACTCCTTATTCGAGTAAAGGCAGTCGGTCCGGACACAAGTGTCTGCCCAAACTGGGTGATGTTTTGCGCTACTTCTTTGCCGCATTCGACGCGCTGGATAAAATACTAACCCGACGATATGTAAAATTTCCAGCGATTAAGGTACGCTTGGAAATTCCACGTCGATTAAAAGCAACCGAGACTAAAATGTATCCTGCTCCCATCGCGGCATATTACCCCGCGCGAACCGTCGGGGAGGCCCTCAAGGCTCTGGCAGACTGCGGCGAAGACGCTGTATTTATTGCCGGCGGAATGAGTCTCATGCAGGCCATCAAGGCGCGCCTCAGCCGACCGAGCGCCCTCGTCGATCTTAATGGCATCGATGAGTTGAAGGGCATCACGCTCGACGCTGACGGTGTTCGAATCGGTTCAATGACCCGCTATCGCGATATCGCCAAGGCCGCGGTGCTGGATGGCGCCTACCAGGCGCTGCGTGACGCCGCGAGCACGATCGGCGATCGCCAGGTGCGCAATTCCGGCACCATCGGCGGCAGCCTGTGTTGGAATTACGTGGCCTCTTGCATGCCAAATGTAAATCTCAGCCTGAGCGCCGTCCTGGATTTGCTATCCACTCACGGTGAGGGCCGGCGTGTCGCCATTGGCGAATTCCTTGTCGGCCCCCTCGAGACTGCCAGGCAAGAAAACGAATTGCTCATCGCGGTGCATTTACCACCGGCACCGCCCGCTGCCGGCAGCGCCTACAAGAAATATGGCGGCAATGTCGATGGTCTGCCGGTTATCGGCGTCTCGGCCTATGTTGAACTCGACGAGGGTGGATCATGCGCCAATGCGCGCATCGGCGTGGGCGGCATCATGCCTTGCGCGCAACTGTTTTCCGGCGCCGCCGACATTCTTGACGGTAGCCAAGGCGAGGCGGCGGACCTGCAACGCGCCGCCGATGCGGCGTCCCAGGCAATCGAGACGCACGACGATCACTGGGCCAGTGCGGACTACCGAAAACTGCTCATCCGCACTTTGGCGGTTGAGGTGTTGCGTCTCGCGTTCGACCGGGCCAGAGCAGGATAAGCCAGGTGAGCAAGACAATTTCAATCACCGTCAACGGGACAATTTACCAACGCACCGTGCCGCTCCGGATGTTATTGGTGGATTTTTTGCGCGACGAATGCGGCCTGACGGGGACGCATGTGGGCTGCAGCTTTGAAGGGCGGTGCGGCGCCTGCACCGTCCACATCGCCGGCGAAGCGTTTAAATCCTGCATGAAACTTGCCGTTCAACTGGATGGCCGGGAAGTGACCACGGTGGAAGGGCTGGGGACGTCGGGCGCGTTGCATCCCCTGCAAAAGGCGTTCAGCCAGTACCATGCCCTGCAATGCGGCTATTGCACCAGCGGTATTCTGATGAACGCCGCCGATTTCCTGGCCGAAAATCCGGCGCCGAGCCGCGACGAAGTGCGCCGTGCGTTGGTCGGCAATCTCTGCCGCTGTACGGGTTACGCCCATATTGTCGATGCCATCATGGCCGCCGCCGCCGAAATGCGCGGCATGTGAGTACTGGAATATGACCGATACCGAAGAGACCCCCCGAGGCTGGATAGGCCGATCGATCGAACGCCGCGAAGATGCGCGCCTGCTGACCGGAAAAGGGCGTTTCTTGGCCGACGTGGCGGCGCCGAACGCGCTGCATCTTTGCTTCGTTCGCAGCATGCATGCGCATGCCCGCATCACCGGTATCGACGCGTCGGAGGCTCTGGCCATGCCCGGCGTCGTCGCCGTGATTACCGGCGCCGAACTGTGCAAGGAAATGCGCGGCCAAAAGATTCCCGTTTTGATTCCGGCGTTCCCGGCGCGCTACCGGCAATATTGGCCGCTCGCCATCGACGAAGTCTATTGGCACGGCGAGCCGTTGGCGGCGGTTGTGGCCGAAGACAAGTATGTCGCCGAGGACGCGGCAGAGACGGTCCGGGTCGATTACGATCCGCTGCCGGTGGTGACCGACCCGGAACATGCGCTGACGCCTGAATCGGTAAAAGTTTACGACGATTGGGAAGACAACCAAATCTTCGCCATGAGCTACACCGGCGGCTTCGACCCGCAATCCATCGACGCCAACGATTGCGAGGTGGAAGAGCTGTTCGGCACTGCGCTGGTTACTTTGAAGGAGCGATTTCGTACCCAGCGCTGCGGTATTTGTCCGATCGAGACGCGCGGCGCGCTTGCCTCATGGAGCGATGCCGACGGCCTTGTCGTGCATTTATCTACGCAGCGGCCCCATATCGAGCGCCTGGCGATCGCCGATCTGTTCGACATACCGATGGCGGACGTGCAAATCATCGCACCGCGCGACCAAGGCGGCGGTTTCGGGGTCAAGGCGCCGTTTTACCGCGAGCACCTCGTCGTCTGCCACATGGCGCGCAAGCTGAACACGCCGGTCCGTTGGATCGAGACGCGCGAAGAGCACCTCATGACGGTGAGCCAAGAGCGCGATCAAGTGCATGATCTGGAGATCGCCGCGAACGAGGACGGAAAAATCGTCGCCATCCGCAACCGCGGCGTCGCCGATGTCGGCGATGGACGCATGGGCGTCTATTGGGGCTTCGTCATGCCGTCGCTCGGCTCGGCCATGCTGCCCAACGCCTATGACATCCGACACGGCGACATCAAGTTGCGTTGCGCGGTAACCAACAAAACCTGTATCAGCCCATCGCGATCGTTCGGCGCGTTGCCGACCCGCTTCGCCTTGGAGCGCGCGCTTGACATGTTGGCGCGCCGGCTCGGCATGGAAACCGCGGATTTGAAGCGCAAAAATCTGGTGCGTGAATTCCCGTTCACGACCGTTTGCGGCGTGTATTTTGACAGCGGAGACTTTGTCAAAGTCTGGGACAAGCTGGTCGAACGGGCAGACCTGCCGGCATATCGCGCCGAGCAATCCGCAGCGCATGAGCGCGGAAAATACATCGGCATCGGCTTCGCCTGCGGCGCCGAGTTTTCGGGTATTCCATCGGAGGTGCTGGTGGCGCTTGAAAATCAGCCCGGCTATGGCGTGGTCACGATGCGCATCGACCCGCGCGGCAATGTCGCCATATATGAAGGCGATGCGCCGCAAGGCCAGAGCCATGAGACGACCATGGCGCAGGTCGCGGCGGACGAGTTCGGCATTCATCCGGACCAGGTGCGGATTATCTCGGGCGATACCGCCAGCACGCCGCTCAGCTCCGGCACGATCGGCGCACGCGGCGCGTCTTATACGGTCGCCGCTATATCGGAAGCCGCCACCGCCCTGAAGCTGAAGATGGCGCAGTTCATGCTGCATGATTTCGCCATAGAGGGCGGCGCGCCGGAGGATTTCGACTTCGAGGAAGGCAACGTCGTCTACAAGAAAGACCGCAACATTCAAAAGGAGTTCGGCGAGCTGGCCGACCGCATCGTGATGCGGCCGGTGAACCTTCCGCAAGGTGAGACAGGCGGCCTGGAGCACACCGCATTTTTTGAATCGCCGACCGCAATGATCGGCTTTACGGCCCAGTGCGCCAAGGTAGAAGTCGATATCGAAACCGGCCAATTCACCGTGCTGGAATACTTCACCTGCGAGGACGTCGGCACGGTGATCAACCCGATCATCGTCGAAGGACAGGTGCAGGGCGGAGTTGCACAAGGCATGTCGAACGCCATGTTCGAGGAATTCATCTACGATGAGACCGGCCAGCAGATGACGGCGGATTTCGAAAATTACCGCCTTGCCACCGCGGCCGACCTGCCCGACATCCAAGTCGATCGCGCACCGACGCCTTGCCCGTCGCATCCGCGCGGCGTGCGAGCGGTGGGAGAAGGCCGCCCCGGCCCGGCTCCCGGCGCTCTCGCCAATGCCTTATGCGATGCGCTGACGGAGTTCGACGTCGAAATCACGGCACTGCCCCTCAAGCCGGAAATGATCTTGCAGAAGATCCGCGCAGGCGGCGTAAAATCGCCTGCGGCATAACCAAATCCGGTCGATTCGGCACTGCTGTCCGAGGTATCGCGCAGGTATTCCTTACGCGTCGGTCAGATCGAAATAGCGAATACTTGGCTCACCTTCAAGCGCGTCCACAAGTTGTTGGAACCCGCCAGTCTCTTGGCGCCAAGCAACATATTTTTCGTAGTGCGATTTGCTTTCGAAATTTTCCACGAGCACCAGCACATCGCGGTCGTCTTGGTTTCGATAGACATCGAGTCCGAGGCAACCGTCATAGTTGCGCGTGTCGGGCAACACAGCCTTCATCATGGCGAGCAGCTCGTCGCCGGTGCCATTTTTGGCCCTGATTTCGAGAAAGATGGTGACGGCCATCGTTGTCTCCTTTCCAGTTAGGTATTGTGATGCAATTCATCGAAGTTGCGGCTTGAATGGCCATTGACTATTCGCACGATCACTCCAAGCGTCGTCAGGCAACTTGGACAATTGTAATTCTTAGGCAATGAACCGCAACTTGCCATCATCGCACGCACCGTTGCGATGATCTGGCCGTGCCGGCATAGGTTCGACATGGTGGCCGGGCTTCACATGCTCTCGCAACATCGAAATTGAGGGTGTGACGCGTGCCGCCGAATGTCTCAGTTGGGTCCAGGCTGTGTAGAAACGCTGGCTGAATTCCGATACGACGGACGAGCGGGTTTGGATGGCTGGTTTTTCGGATTTGGATATTTGAGTGGCTGATATTGTTCTATGGAATGGATTTTCGTTTCTGAGCGGCGATTTGACCG
>PVBE010363744.1_pt1 | contig 11603 bp, 11 predicted proteins | sample 1631181 | NCBI WGS metagenome assembly PVBE01 (sample SAMN08397723, study PRJNA350692) | Marine metagenome, whole genome shotgun sequencing project. | isolation source: water | place: Pacific Ocean | collected 2012-04 | reverse complement strand
CACCGGCTTCCTTAGGCCGAGCATCCCAGGAAATATTCAATGCCTGAAGATGACCTTTTTTGGTTTCGACGAGGTATTGCTGAAGTGGGAAGTGACCGAAGGTGTAGCTGATCTGAAATTCGTGCAGTTTCTTGTCGTCGCCCAGGGTCTCGATGAAGAATTTGCTTTCCCGCTCGAACATGCGACTTTCTATATTGTGGAAAGTCACCTTTATGTCGGAGAAGTTGCCCAGAACTGTCCTGGGGGATGCGACTGCCATTGCCCTCTTGTGATCTGATCCCTGCCAGTCTGTGTAGGCCTGCTGATGACAGGCTGTGCAACCTGTCGATCCAACAAACTCAATGCCGAAGGCGACATCCAGGTTGATAAGATAGAGGACCGCGGATAGTGCTAACCTTCGTATTGGTATTCTGATCGGCTTCAGCTCTAATGTCGGGCAGGAATGGTAGCATGCGGCATCAAATGTGATGATAACATTCAGGTCATATGAAGTTTGATGGGCAACCCGGTACCTTTGTGGTGTGCGGGGTGCTTGAAGTAGCGTTTTTAGGGAGAACTGAATGAAGCTGTATCACTGTCCAGATGCACGATCCTTGCGTCCCCTGTGGGCTCTCGAAGAGATGGGTCTTGATTATGAACTCACCAATATGGAGTTTCCCCCGAGAATCATGCAGGAAGGTTATTTAGAGATAAACCCTCTTGGGACTGTGCCCACCTTCGTCGATGGTAGCCTGACCATGACCGAGTCTACCGGGATATGCCAGTACCTGGTGGACATATACGGTCCTCACTCGATCGGCATGTCTGTAGATGAGCCTGGGTACGGTGACTATTTGAATTGGCTACACCGCAGTGATGCCACTTTGACCTTTCCACAAACGCTGGTATTGCGATATAGCATCCTTGAACCGGAGGACCGGCGACTCCCACAGGTCGTGGAGGACTATGGCAAGTGGTATCTGTCTCGGCTGCGCTGCGTTGAAACAGCCATTGAAGGTAAGGAATTCCTGTGCGCGGATCGGTTCACGATTGCAGATATCGCGGTAGGCTATGCTCTGTTCCTGGGCACTTCCCTGGGGCTTGATGAACGCTACAAGCCAAATTGCAAGCGCTATCTGGCCGCCCTGATGGAACGAGATGGTTTCCTAAGTGCTCAGAAAAAGCAGGGTTGAAGGGTCTTCATACCGCTTTCTGCCCGTGTTGTGGTGGGCAGTGGCGATAGAACACAAGGAAAAAGGCAGCAGCTTATGGCAAAGACAATAAGGATTTCCTATACGTTCACAATGAAGAGGGGAAATACTCAACGTTTTGACCTGAAACTTGATGCTGACACGCTGCAATTGGTTTCAGAACTTTCTGAATCACCCGCCTGGACCCGGTTGTCCTTCCACCAGTGCAGCAATTGTCCGCTCGATGCCAGCACACATAGGAGGTGTCCTGCAGCCTTATCACTGGTTGATCTGGTGACCCGCTGTGAAGAGCTTGTCTCGCATGATCAGATAGATGTAATGGTTAAAACTGACGAGCGGATTATTACGCAGCACACAAGTGCCCAGCGTGGTATCAGTGCCCTGATGGGATTGATAATGGCCACCAGTGGCTGTCCCAAAAACGGCTTACCTGAAACCCATGGCGCGATTTCATTTACCCCTGGCCAGTGAGGAGGAGACAGTCTACCGGGTTACGTCAATGTACCTGCTGGCGCAGTATTTTCTCGGGCTTGAGGGAAAACCAGCCGACGAGAGTTTTGCCGGCCTGAGCCGTATCTATGAAGATCTGGAGCATGTGAATATTGCCATGGCTGACAGGATGCGTGCAGCTACAGAAACTGATTCTTCGCTCAATGCAATTGTTCTCCTTGATCTTTTCGCGAAAACAGTCCCCTGGGTGCTTAACCACTCATTGGCAGAACTTCGACCCCTATTTGCACCCTATCTAGAGGTTCCACCAGAATAATAACTTGTGGAAAATAGGAGACCTATTAGGGTCAGCCAGGCATATATAACCTAAATAATATTTTAAATAGTGAATGTAAACGTATGAATGTTAAGGAAAAGATATAGTTAGAATCTACTTTAAACTCCTTTCCAGATAACGCTATCTGTTACTTTCCTGATATCCCGCAGGCCACAGAAGGCCATGGTAAGGTCGAGTTCATTGGCAATGACCTCCAGGCTCTTACTTACACCCTCTTCACCCATTGCCCCCAGACCATAAATGTATGCGCGTCCAATCATGGTACCGGTCGCCCCCAGGGCGAGAGCCTTGAAGACATCCTGACCTGTTCTAATCCCACCATCCACCCAGACCTCATGTTCGGTACCGACAGCGTCTATGATGGCGGGCAGAGCGTCGATTGAGGCAGGTGCACCATCGAGCTGTCTGCCGCCGTGGTTGGAGACAATGATTGCATCTGCACCGCTGTGCGCGGCCAGTCTTGCGTCTTCAGCATCCATGATACCTTTCAGGATCAGCTTTCCGCCCCAGCGGTCTTTAATCCACTTCACGTCATCCCAATTGAGGGTCGGGTCGAACTGGTCAGTAGTCCAGCGGCTGAGATCACCCCTGCTGTCGACCTCGTTAACGTGGCCGATGACGTTGCCGAACCCACGGCGAGGCGTGCCCAGCATACCGAGTGCCCAGCGTATTTTTGCGACCATGTTGATGAGGTTTGCCAGGGTTGGTTTGGGCGGTGTAGAAAGGCCGTTCTTAATGTCCTTATGGCGCTGGCCGAGAATCTGTAAGTCAACTGTCAGCATCAGGGCAGAGCAGTTTGCAGCCTTTGCCCGATCGATCAGACGTTCAATGAAGGTCCGGTCACGCATCACGTAAAGCTGGAACCAGAAAGGAGAACTGGTGTTTTCTGCAACGTCTTCGATTGAACAGATACTCATGGTGGAAAGGCAGTAAGGCACACCAAACTTCTCCGCTGCCTTTGCGGCCTTGATTTCGCCATCCGCATGTTGCATCCCTGTCAGACCCACTGGCGCTAGGGCGACGGGCATGGAAACTTCCTGGCCAATCATTTGTGTTGAGAGTGAGCGGTTGTCCATATTGACCAGTACACGCTGACGCAGCTTGATCTTGTCAAAAGCCGTGATATTGTCGCGATAGGTGCTCTCGGTCCATGAGCCGGAATCCGTATAGTCATAGAACATGCGGGGGACTCTTTTCTCATAGAGGACCCTTAAGTCCTCGATACAGGTAATAGGCTGCACAGCAAGATCCTGACTGAATTTACCTGATGATAAGACAATTCGAGTCAGAGTAAAATTGGGCAATTAGGTGCATTGATTAGAGGGGGAAAGCGGTGTCTGAGAGATGGAATTACAGGAAAGGTCTCATCGAGACGGGAGACGGTATATTCGCCTGGTTGCAACCAGACGGGGGCTGGGGCTGGTCCAATGCCGGCCTGGTCGTTGATGGGAGTGAATCACTGCTTGTCGACACCCTGTTTGATGCTCGATTGACCCGTGAAATGCTATCGAGCATGGCCGATGCAGCGGGGGTAAAGGTAGATGAAATAGGCAGTCTCGTTAACACCCACGCCAATGGCGATCACACTCATGGCAATGGCTTATGTGCCAATGCAGAAGTGATTGCATCTGCTGCCAGTGCCCGCGAAATGGAGGCATTTTCGGCAGAGATGATGCAGGGTTTCCTTGATGCGGCACCATCCATGGGTGAAACAGGTGAGTATATCCAGGCGATATTTGGCTCCTTTGACTTTAATGACGTGGCAGAAAAACTGCCTACTAGAACCTTCAGTGGTGAACTGCAACTGCAAGTCGGTGGGAAAAATGTGCGGCTAACGGAGGTTGGTCCGGCTCACACCGGGGGAGATGTGCTGGTTCATGTTCCCGAGGACAGGACGGTCTTCACCGGGGATATTCTCTTCGTGAATGGAACACCAATCATGTGGGCAGGACCTGTTGATAACTGGATCAGGGCTTGTGACCTGATTATTGAAATGGATGCTGAAGCCATAGTGCCAGGACATGGGCCGATTACCGATGCCCATGGTGTGAGGAAGGTTCAGGAGTACCTTAACTATGTAAACGGGGAAGCCAGAAAACGTTTTGATGCAGGCTTGTCCGTACGTGATGCAGCCCATGATATTTCACTGGCAGATTATGAATCCTGGGGTGATGCTGAACGAATCGTGGTCAATGTTAATACCCTGTATCGTGAATATGATGCTGGCAGGGGGACCACAGATACAGTCGAACTCTTTGACTTAATGGCTGAGATTAAGCGAAATCATTAGGTGATCTTGTTTACTCCCTCGCCAGTTATGAGCACTGAAACTACTTTTGCCATGCTGTTGCGGTCAGTGCCAAGGTTGTGATGCGCACTTTTGCCATCGGCACTCACGGTCTTTTTCGGTAATATATTGCTGCTTTCCCGTTCTGGAGGTCCATGTGCGTGCGATATGCCGACTCTTTTATTTAATTTTGATATTTGTTCCTCTCGCTGCAGAAGCGCGGCCAAAAATAGGACTAGTACTAAGTGGGGGTGGCGCAAGAGGCGCCGCACATATAGGTGTTCTGAAGTATCTGGAAGAGCAGCGGATTCCCATAGACCTGATAGCCGGCACCAGCATGGGTGCAATTGTTGGAGGCTTGTACGCCTCGGGAGTTTCAGCTGATGAAATTGCTCGTATTACCCGGGAAATGGACTGGACCCGCAAGCTTATTGATGATGTCCCCAGGCAGGAACGGTCGATTCAACGTAAACGAATCGATGACCTGTTCTCCGTGCAGGGATCACTGGGGTTTGAAAAGGGCGAAATCAAGATGCCTTCTGGGGCAATCCAGGGACAGAATATCATTCTTGAATTACAGCGTATTACACAACATGTATCCCACATTGATGACTTTGCGCAGCTGCCAATTCCCTTCAAGGCTGTAGCATCGGACATTATAACCGGGGAGATGGTATTGCTGGACCATGGTGACCTGGCGATCGCTATGCGGGCCTCCATGGGGGTTCCTGCTTTCTTCGCTCCCATTTTCGTTGAGGGGAGGCTGTTGGTGGATGGGGGTGTAACCAACAATATTCCCATGGATATTGCCAGGGAAATGGGTGCCGATATTCTGATCGTGGTTGATATCGGTGCACCCTTACTGGGTGAAGCAGGTATCAACAACCTGATAACGATTACCGACCAGCTGACGCGTATGCTGATAAGCACTAATAATGCCAGGCAGTTGGAGACGCTTGGGGAGAATGACATATTGCTGGAGCCGGAGTTAGGAGATTTTTCCTCCGTTGCATTCGACCAGGCAGAAGAAGCGATTGGTATCGGCTATGAAGCTGCAACCTCTTACGGCCGGTCACTGCAAAAACTACAACTCAGCGAAGCCCAGTATTTCGATGCGGCTAAACCCGAAGCTCAAGAAATAAAAATTTCCAACGTGAAGCTGGAAAATAATTCCAGGCTCAATGACAAGGTGATAGACCATATCGTTAAAACATCCGAAGGCGAAACGCTGGACTTGGAAAAACTGGAACGCGAACTAACAAAAGTATTCGGGCTGGGGAATTTCGAACATGTTGGATATGGTCTGACACATCATGCCGAAGGTGTCGATTTGGGAATCACGACAACTGCAAAATCCTGGGGACCCAATTACCTGCGCTTTGGTATTAGCGCGGAAAGTGGGTTCGACCATGATTCCCGGGCAACGCTGCTGATGGGTTACACCCGTGATGAAATGAACGATGCCGGTGCTCACTGGACGACATTTGTTGGTGTAGGCGACGAGCCAATCGTACAGACCATGTGGTATCAGCCGCTGTCCTACAAGCAAAACTGGTATTTCTTTTCGCGGGCGGGTTTTAGTGACGAAGTCTTGCCAGAGTATGTTGATGCCGAAATGGTCAACCTGTTCGGCCTGCGCCGGGTCAGCGGGTTTGCGGGATTTGGGTACGAGTTTGAATCCTTCGCAAATTTCCAGCTGGGCATCTCGAGGATATCAGGGTCTACAGATTTGTCAGTTGGCGACCCAGCCACACCAGCATTGGATTTTGAGGATGCGAGTATCAGTCTGCAGTATTTATATGACACCAGGAATGATGTTGATTTTCCTTCCAGTGGCTCGGTATTTGATGTCGCTGTCAGGTCTTCAATGAGGCAACTTGGGGCTGAGGACAGCTATCAGCAATGGGAGCTGAGTGCAGCAAGGTATTTTGCCCGTGGCCTCCACAACTTTGGCGTGACCTTAAACCTTGGCGGTACGAATGGTCAAAGTAATGTCGGCAGCATTTATCGCTTGGGTGGATATGGAAAGCTTACGGGGCTCAGGGTTGATCAGCTTAAGGGCAACTACAAGGGTGTTCTTTCCGGTGTCTACTACCATCGCTATGAAGCCATTCCAGTAGTGGACGGCTTTATCGGTGCTATTGTGGAATATGGTGGGGCATGGCACCAGCGGGAGGATATTGAAGCTGCCAACTCGATTTTTTCCGCTGGCACTTTCGTCGGAGCCGATACACCAATCGGTACGCTGCAAATTGGAGTTGCATTCTCCGACAAGGGAGATGTTACAGCGTTCTCTCGGATTGGCAGAGCGTTTTAGGTACACCTGCCCCATTGAATCTGAGCTACTGCTCTAGAGACTAATGCCCTTGTTACTGGTGCTGTGGCAGCCAATGTTCATGAGAATGAGAATGCTACAGGGGCAAGTGTGTTAAATTGTGATGTCTATTTTAAGGAGTGGTGAGATGGCGCTGACTGAAGCACGATTTAAGGGCCGTACTGCGCCGATGTTGACGGCCACTATTGGCCAACATCTTGATGACGTGGCTGCAAGGAACCCCGATCACATGGCACTGGTGATGCCACACCAGGATATTCGCTGGACCTATGGTGAATTTGTTGAACAGGTTGACCGCCTGGCCAAGGGACTGCTGCAGTTGGGGATTGGCCCTGGTGACAGGGTTGGCATCTGGTCTCCTAATCGCTACGAATGGGTATTGACCCAGTTTGCCACGGCAAAAATCGGAGCGATTATGGTCTGCGTCAACCCGGCCTATCGTCTGTACGAGCTGGAATATGCCCTTAACAAGGTAGAGTGCAAGGCGATAATTACAGCACCTAGTTTTAAGACCAGCATGTATCTGGATATGCTGTTCGAACTGGCGCCGGAGCTGAACGACTGTGAACCGGGAGCCCTGGTTTCGGCGAAATTGCCCTACCTTCAAACCGTTATTCGAATGGGTAGTAAGAAATCAGCGGGCATGTTCAACTTTGGTGCTGTCTGCGATCTGGGTGTACAGGTTCCGGCGAAGAAACTTGAAGAGCTTGGCGCTAGCCTGGAAGCGAGTGACGCAATCAATATTCAGTTCACTAGCGGTACAACGGGCACTCCGAAAGGTGCAACACTTACCCATACCAACATCCTCAATAACGCATTCTATTGTGGACTGAGCATGCACCTCACGGCAGATGACCGCCTCTGTATTCCTGTTCCTATGTATCACTGTTTTGGCATGGTACTTGGTACGCTTGTTAGCGTTGCCCACGGCGCAACTATGGTGCTGCCAGGCGAAGTGTTTGATGCTGAACAAACCTTACGAGTCGCGGCTGAAGAAAAATGCACCGCGCTTCACGGTGTTCCGACCATGTTTATTGCTGAGCTGGACCTGCCAACATTCGCGGAGTATGACTTAAGTGCTTTGCGCACGGGAATTATCGCCGGCTCAACCTGTCCCATTGAACTCATGCGCAGGTTGATCGATGAAATGGAACTGACCGAGATCGTTATCGGCTATGGTCAAACGGAATGCAGTCCTATAAACACCATGACCGCAATTGAAGATTCACTGGAGGCGAGGGTAACAACGGTCGGGGTTGCCCATACTAACTGGGAGCAGAAAATAATCCGGGAGAATGGGTCTACGGCAGACTTAGGTGAAACAGGGGAGGTCTGTTCTCGCGGGTATGGCGTGATGCAAGGTTACTGGGGCGACCCGGAACGAACAGATGAAACCATTGATGGGGAAGGCTGGTTGCATTCAGGTGACCTGGGTGAGATGGACGGAAATGGGTACGTGAAAATTACCGGGAGGATAAAGGACATGATTATTCGTGGTGGTGAGAATATTTATCCACGCGAAATCGAAGAATACCTCTATCAACATCCCCAGATTCAGGAAGTTCAGGTGTTTGGCGTGCCGGATGAAAAGTATGGAGAACAGGTTTGTGCCTGGGTGCAGGCGCGGGATGGATGTGAGCTGACAGCTGATGATGTCAGGGAATACTGCCATGGCCAGATCACCCAGTTCAAGATACCGCGCCATATCAAGATGGTTCATGCGTATCCCATGACAATAACGGGCAAGCTGCAGAAGTTCGTCATGCGCGATGAAACAATCAAGGAATTGGGCATTAAGGTATAAACGGCAGCAGGAATGGGGTCTGATCCTGACTAGTTATTCATTTCAGCGGACCGTGCAAGGTCCTCCTTAAGGTGCTTGGATGCCAGGGCGAAACTCAAGAAGGCGACGAGGTAAACAAGATTGCAGGCCAGCATCGCATACTTTAGTGAGTCAACATCATTCATCTGCATGCTTCCCTGAAGCAGATCGCTGATAATACCAATGGTGGTTGGTCCGAACACAAGCCCGATGATATTGATGATAAACAGCAGCAATGCTGATGCGGAAGCTCGCATTGCCAGCGGTGCCAGCGACTGTGTCATGCCGAATGTTGGGCCCGTGTACAGGTTAACCAGGAATGCTGGAATACTATAAAAGGCCAGCACCAGCACCAGCTTGTCCGCTGTTAAGGTGGCTATGCCAAAGGGCACTGATACCAGGAAACCAATCGCAGGTACCAGCATGTACCAGCGAACGTCGCGTTTCCCGAGCCTGTCACCGGTGAATCCACCCAGGAAGGTTCCGAGACCACCAAATATGCCGATAATCAGTCCCAATGCAGTACCCACTTCACCGCTGCTCAAATCGTGGGTTCGCATTAGGAAAGATGGCATCCATGCGATTGAGCCATAACCGACGAATGCCTGCGCACCAGCACCGATTGAAAGGTACCGGAAGGAAGGGAAACTCCACATTGTCTTTAGCACATCCGTAAAAGGTACGCTCGTGACTTCCGGTTTCATGCCTTCTGAGTAGCCACGTGGTGGCTCCTTTACCGTAAGCTTGAGTATGATGGCCAGGATTATGCCGGGTACTCCGACAACAAAAAAAGCATAGCGCCAGCCAAAAAACTCATTGATCCAGCCGCCAGCAAGGTTGCCAAACAAGATGCCAACGGGTATCCCGAGGGAGTAAATGCCAAGGGCGGTTGCGCGTTCACGTGGGGCGAAGTAGTCGGCTAAGAGAGAGTGTGACGGAGGGCTGCCTCCAGCTTCACCAATACCAACTCCAATGCGGGCGATAAGGAGGTGCCAAAATTGAAGCGCCATTCCAGAGACTGCCGTCATCAGACTCCAGATGACGAGACATATAGAGATAATATTTACCCTTGAGTAACGGTCGGCAAGTCGGGCGATAGGGATTCCAAGCGTGGCATAAAAAATACCAAATGCAACACCGCTCAATGCGCCGATTTCAGTATCGGATAAAAGCAGGTCCAGCTTTATCGAAGGTGCCAGGATGGCAAGTATCTGTCGGTCTATGAAGTTAAAGACATAGACGACGACGAGCACGCCTAGTATATACCGTCGATATTCAGTTGAATAAAGTGACTGCGGAATTTCTTCCTGAGTTTCTTGAGCCATAACTGCGCAGGGAGAGTGAGTGATCGACAAAATAACATCTCGCCTGCTGCAATTAAAGCTGAAGTGAAGTCTTCCCCTAACTAAAATTATCACTAAAAGTTTCTCCAGACTAGCGCTAGCTGGTGTAGGATTAGGGGTCCATTTAGAAAGCAGATCCAGGAAAAGTTTTGCCTAATCACACAGGGAAATCACTACTTCCGCTAGCTGGCATGATGGTAGGCTTGTTGGTTGGTCTTGTGCTGGGGGTTGCGGCCATTTTTTACCTGGAGATTAACAGCCTTTTGGATCAGGTTTGCCTGGTAGGCATCAGTTTGCTTTCGTTTCAATTGTTTGGCTCAACCCTGGGATCCGCTATTGGAAAGGGGTGAACATGTCATGGGTGGTCAAATCAGGGGTGAACAGGTCAGAGTCCCGATAGATCCCTGTAGGCTTTGCCCTGTTGGTAGTTAGAGAGCCTGTCTTTTTGCTGCCTTTGCTCTGCCTCAGGGGCAAGCTTTAACGCTTTTAGCTGGTAGTCAATGGCGACCTGGAACTGGCCAGCTTCAGCATAGGCTGCCGCCAGCGTATCGAGGCGGCTTGAATCACTATAGCTTGTAGCCTCATTGGCCCTTGATGCCAGGTCAACTGCCAGTTCTCCATCGCGAAGCGAGCTTATCGGACAAGTTGCCAAAATCCAGGCGAGATTATTAGCTGCGTCCAGGTTACCTTCCTCAAATTTCAGGGCCTGAGCATAGTCATGGACGGCGGCGTTGTAGAGCCCCTTCAGTTGGTTCGCCATTCCACGGTTGCTGTAGGCATTTGAATACTCCGGGTCAAGCTTTACTGACTCATCAAAATCTGCAATTGCTTGATTGTATTGCCCTTCATCCAAGTAGATATTTCCCCGATTGTTCAAGGCAATACTCTTGCTGCCGGCCAGCAATTTCCCTTCCTGAATACACGTGGTATAGAGGGAGGTGGCGCGTGCGAGTTCTCCGCGACCTTTTAGCTTTTGCGCGACTATGCATGCAGCCAAGTCCTGTGCTTGTGACTGAGGTGCTCCAGCAAAACACATGGTGAGCAGCGCGGAAAAGAATAATTTGTGCATATGGGTATGCTATAGGATATCGCGCTATAATTCTCTTGCTTCAAGAAAGTCAAAATCTATGGCAAACCTTTTTGAGCATCTAAGCGATTTGATCGTCAGTGATATTGACCCTGCGGAGCGAGAGGCTGAGATTTTTGAGCGATACGGGCAGCAGGTTTCGGTCATGATTCTGGATTCATCGGGATTCTCACGAATTTCTGAAGAACATGGAATCGTTCATTTCCTCACTCGGCTGGTCATGATGCGTCGCATCGTTGAACCCATTCTCAAGTCCTATAACAATCTTGACTTCAAGTTTGAGGCTGACAATATCTATGCCGTATTTGATCACCCGGATGATGCTATTCGTGTATCACTTGAGACCCATGCGGCGGTACATGAAAACAAGTTGATGCTGACCGAAAGCGAGCCCTTCAGAGTCTGTGTTGGCATAGGTTATGGAAACCTGCTGTATTCTGAGACCATGGAAGGCTATTTTGGTGAAGAAATGAACCTGGCCTCCAAACTCGGAGAAGATACCGCAGAAGGTGGAGAGACGCTGCTTACCAATTTAGCCTACGAGAGTGCCGACCCTGAGCTAGTTAAATCTTTTAAACAGGCCTCTTCTTTAAGTATATCGGGGATTGAGGCCACCTACTACCAGCACCAGTATGAAAGTTAGGAGCCGGTCGTAACCTCGGCAAATACTTCAGCAAATTCAGAAACCTGTTCTTTTCTCTCGGTTGTAAGCGCTATGCCGCGGGTTTTCGCCGCGATTACCTTTTCCGGTT
>PVBE012596594.1_pt1 | contig 11604 bp, 9 predicted proteins | sample 1631181 | NCBI WGS metagenome assembly PVBE01 (sample SAMN08397723, study PRJNA350692) | Marine metagenome, whole genome shotgun sequencing project. | isolation source: water | place: Pacific Ocean | collected 2012-04 | reverse complement strand
TAATATTATAAGAAATGAGATTTAATTTTTTAAAAAAATATTTTTTTCTAACGGTTTTTATAATCTCTATTATAAGCTGTGGTAAAAACAATACCTCTAGAGGAACTGGGTGGGCAATCAATTCGAAAGATGGAGGATTTCAATATAATACTGATTTTGAAGAACAAGAAACAGGTCCCGGATTAGTTTTTATTGAAGGAGGTACTTTTACTAAAGGACAAGTTCAGGATGATGTAATGCATGATTGGAATAATTCACCAAATCAACAACATGTTATGTCATTTTATATTGATGAAACTGAAGTAACTAACATAATGTACATGGAATACCTTGATTGGTTAGAAACTGTTTTTCCAACTAGTGATCCAAGATATCGTCAAATATATGAAGGAGCTTTACCAGATACATTGGTTTGGAGAAATCAACTAGGTTATGTTGAAGAATTAACTTCAAATTATTTGAGACACCCTGCTTATGCAGAATATCCTGTTGTAGGTGTTAATTGGCTTCAAGCTGTTCAATATGCAGAGTGGAGAACTGATCGTGTAAATGAGTTTTTACTTGAAAGAGAAGACTATGTTAAAGAAGGTGTTCGATATAATAGTGTTGATCCTAGCGCTACATTTAGCACTAATGCTTATTTAAAAAGACCGGAAACTGCTTATGGTGGAAAAATAGATGAAGAATCTGAAGTTGGTGATGGAACTTTATTAATAAATTCTGGAAAAGAAGGAACAGCTGAAAAAGAAGTTAATGAAGAAACTGTAACCGTTCCAGTTTATGCAGGAGTTGAAAAAGGTCTCTTACTTCCATCTTATAGACTCCCAACAGAAACTGAATGGGAATATGCTGCTTTAGCTTTGGTAGGTGATAGAGAATATAATACTTACAGAGGTAAGAAAAAATATCCATGGTCTGGTTCTTATACCAGGTCTGAAGAAAGAAGAACTGAAGGCGACCAATTAGCAAACTTTAAATTAGGTAAAGGTGACTATGGCGGAATTGCTGGATGGTCTGATGATGGTGCTGATATAACAATTCAAGTAAAATCTTACCCTCCGAATGATTTTGGAGTATATGATATGGCAGGAAACGTTGCTGAATGGGTTTCTGATGTGTATAGACCAATTGTAGATGACGAAGCAAATGACTTTAATTATTACAGAGGAAATGTATATATGAAAAGCATACTTGGTGAAGAAGGCAAAGCTGAAATAATAGCTCCTGATCAAATAGTTTTTGACACATTACCTAATGGGAAAATTTTATTAAAAAGATTACCAGGTCAATTAAACCAAATGCCTGTAGATGAAGAAGAGACTTTTCTAAGACAGAACTTCTCTGAAAGTGACAATAGAAATTACAGAGATGGAGATGTTGAATCATCAAGAAAATATGGAGGTGGTAAAGCAGAAGATCAATTAGACTCTGAAACTCCAGAATCATCATTAATGTATGATTCACCTAGACAGCCTAAAGCTCAAATTAATGAAGAAGGAAAATTTGTAGCAGAAATGGATCCGAAATCTACGAGAACCTCTTTGATTACAGATGAAACTAGGATTTTTAAAGGAGGATCCTGGAAAGATAGAGCATATTGGTTAGATCCTGCACAAAGAAGACACCTTCCTCAATATATTTCAACAGATTACATAGGTTTTAGATGTGCAATGTCAAGACTAGGCTCAAAAAGTAGAGTTAAAAAGACTGCTAGACACAAAAGAAAAGGATAATTTTCACAAAGCATCTTAAAAAAATAGATGCTTTTTTTTATGAGCATATCTGAAATTTATAAAATATTTATTTCATCCACAGGTATTTCCATAGATTCAAGAGCTATATTAAAAAACAATCTTTTTTTTAGCCTAAAAGGTCCAAACTTTAATGGAAATAAATTTGCGATTCAAGCATTAGAAAAAGGTGCTAAATACTCTATAATTGACGAACATTCAGAAAAAACAAAGAATAATGATAAAATTATATTAGTTAGAGATGTCTTAAAATGTCTACAAAAACTGGCAAATTTTCACAGAAAAAAAATCAAAACAAAAATTATTGCTTTAACAGGAAGTAATGGAAAAACAACAACAAAAGAATTAATAAAAGTAGTTTTAGAAAAAAAACATAAAACAATTGCAACTAAAGGGAATTTAAACAATCATATAGGGGTTCCTTTGACAATTCTTGATATTCCAAAAGATACTGAGATTGGAATTATTGAAATGGGAGCAAATCATATAGGTGAAATTAAAAATCTATGTAAAATAGCAATGCCAAATTGGGGATACATAACAAATTTTGGAAAAGCACATTTAGAAGGGTTTAAAAATTTAGAGGGTGTAATAAAAGGAAAATCTGAATTGTATCATTATTTAATTGAGAATAAAGGAGATGTGTTAATAAACTCTAATGATAAGATTCAAATAGACCAATCAAAAAAATGTAAAAAAAAATCTTTTGGCAGTATAAACAATTCTGATTTTGTATTTGAATCTATTTCAATCGAAAACCAAAAAATATCTATAAAATCTAATAATTATATTTTTTCATCATCTATTTATGGAAAATACAATTTTAACAATATTTGTGCAGCAATAGCTTTTGGTAAAATATTTAACATTCCAGATGTTTTAATTCAAAATAGTATTTCATCTTTTAAACCAAAAAACAATCGATCAGAGATTATTAAAAGAAAAAACACAACCATAATTTTAGATGCTTATAATGCTAATCCTTCAAGTATGAATCTAGCTTTAGAAGCCTTTAAAGAAAATATTATAACAAAAAACTCTTGTGTTATTCTTGGTGATATGCTTGAATTAGGTAAATATTCGAAAAAAGAACATGAAAAAATAATTTCAAAATGCTTAAAAATTAAAATCCAAAATATTTTATTGGTAGGTAAACTTTTTGTTAAATCGAGATTAAAAAACAATTCTAACATTTTGTATTATCAAAATATTGAAGAACTAATTAATTATTTCAAAACTAATAAAATTAAATTCGACAAAATATTAGTCAAAGGTTCTAGAAAAATTAATCTAGAAAAAATTGTTGATTATTTATAAACCTGCTCCTTTTATAATTTCATCGACAACTTGAGGATTTAAAAGAGTAGATATATCTCCTAAATCTGAAACATCTTTGCTAGCAACTTTTCTTAGAATTCTTCTCATTATTTTACCTGATCTTGTTTTTGGCAAACCTGAAACAATTTGAACTTTATCTGGTCTAGCAATTGGGCCAATAATATTCCTTACAGTTAATTTTATTTCATCTTCTAAAGCTTTAATAGAATCATCATCACTTTTTTGACATATAGCAAATGCATAGATACCTTGGCCTTTTATTTCATGAGGAAATCCAACAACTGCAGATTCAATAACTTTTGAATTTTCATTTATTGCATTTTCTACTTCAGCTGTCCCCATTCTATGTCCAGAAACATTAATCACATCATCTACACGACCAAGAATTCTTATATAGCCATCATGGTCTCTTTTTGCACCATCCCCTGTAAAATACATATTTGAATAGGTTGAAAAATAAGTTTCTTTACATCTTTTATGATCTCCATAGGTCGTTCTCAAGATAGATGGCCATGGAAACTTTATACATAAATTTCCCTGAACATTCTTTCCTGTAAGTTCTTTTCCTTCTGAATCAACTATGACCGGCTGAATACCAGGTAAAGGTAAAGAAGCATGAGCTGGTTTATTTGGAGTGATTCCTGCTAAAGGCGAAATCATTATACCTCCTGTTTCCGTTTGCCACCAAGTATCTACAAGAGGGCACTTTCCTTTACCAATATTATCATGATACCAATGCCAAGCTTCCTCATTAATTGGTTCTCCTACTGATCCAATTACCGATAGTGAATCTAAAGAATATGGCTCAACATATTCAAGACCATAAGCTTGTAATGCCCTTATTGCAGTTGGAGCAGTATAAAATTGATTTACCTTGTGTTTATCTACTATTTCCCAAAATCTTCCTGCATCTGGAAATGTAGGAACCCCTTCAAACATTAAAGTTGTAGCACCTGCTAAAAGAGGTCCATAAACTATATAAGAGTGGCCAGTAATCCAACCAATATCAGCAGTACACCAGTAAATGTCTCCCTTATTATACTGAAAAACATTTAAAAAAGAATAATAGGTATAAACCATATACCCAGCATTAGAATGAACAACGCCTTTAGGTTTTCCTGTGGATCCAGAAGTGTATAAAATAAATAACATGTCTTCAGAATCCAAACTAACCGCTTTATGATTTTTTGACTGATTTTGAATTACTTCATGCCACCATAAATCTCTATCATTAATCATCTTTATATTTTCACCTGTTCTTTTAAGAACAATTACCTTAGAAACAGATTTACAACTTTCTAATGCTTCATCAACTACAGCTTTAACAGGAATATTTTTAGCCCCTCTAAAATTTCCATCAGAGGTTAAAACCATTTTAGCATTACAATCATTTATTCTATCTGCTAATGCATTAGAGGAAAATCCTGCAAAAACAATTGAGTGAACAGCTCCAATTCTAGCACAAGACAACATTGCAATTGCAGCTTCAGGAACCATCGGCATATAAATAATGACTCTGTCTCCCTTTTTTACTCCATTAGCCTCCATAGCATTTGAGAACTGACATGTTTTTTCAAATAATTCTTTATATGATATTTTAATCACATCTTCTTCAGGATTATTAGGTTCCCAAATAATAGCTGTTTTATTAGAATTTTCTTCAAGTTGCCTTTCAAAAATATTTTCTGTTATATTAAGTTTTGCATTTTTAAACCAAGAAATTTTAGGAGTATTAAATTCAAATTCTAATACCTTATCCCACTTTTTTTTCCAAATAAATTCATTAGCAATTTCTTCCCAAAATTTCTCAGGATTATTAATGCTTTTTTCATATTCTATAAAATATTCTGAAAGTGAATTTATTTTATTACTCATTTTTCTTAAACTATATTATTAATGTTTAATTTCTAGGTATTCTTATATTTTCTGTTAATTCCTGAATTTTAATTGGAGGTGAATCCGTCATTCTTGATACAATAATAGCTGTAATAAAATTAAAAAACATTCCTAATGTACCTATACCCTGTGGAGAAATTCCAAACCAAAATCCTTCAGGCGTTCCAATTCCCCCCAATTTAGGTGTAAAATAAACAATATAAGCCGTTGTAAAAACAATGCCAAGAATCATTCCAGATATTGCTCCCTCTCTATTCATTCTCTTATCAAAGATCCCTAAAATAATAGCAGGAAAAAAAGATGAAGCAGCAAGACCAAAAGCCAATGCGACAACCTGAGCAACAAACCCTGGGGGATTCATTCCTGCAATACCTGATGCAATAACAGCAACAGCTATTGAAATTCTTGCAGCCCATAATTCACCTTTTTCAGAAATGTTCGGTTTAAGATAATTTTTTAACAAATCATGAGAAATTGAAGTAGATATAACTAGGAGTAATCCAGCAGCAGTTGAAAGCGCTGCTGCCAATCCTCCTGCAACAACTAATCCTACAACCCATGGAGGTAAGTCAGCGATTTCTGGATTAGCTAAAACAATAATATCTCTGTCAATTGATAATTCATTTAATTCTTCTTTAGCCACATATTGAACTATTCCATCATTGTTCTTATCATCAATCGATAAAAGACCTGTATTCTCCCAATTTTTAAACCAACTCGGAAGACTCTCTATAGAAGTGTTTGAAATCGTATTAATAATATTAGTTCTTGCAAAAGCAGCAACTGCTGGAGCTGAAGTATATAAAATTGCAATAAATAATAAAGCCCATCCTGCTGAAACTCTAGCATCTTTTACTTTTGGAACAGTAAAAAATCTAACTATAACATGGGGTAAACCAGCCGTTCCAAACATTAAAGCAGCTGTTATAAAAAACATATTTACCATATTATCCTTATTTACACTTGTATATTCATCAAATCCTAAATCTACAGTTAATTGATTCAGCTTTTCAAGAAGATAAACTCCCTCATTTGTTTTACTCCCAAAACCTAACTGAGGGACTGGGTTACCAGTCATTTGAAGTGATATAAATATTGCAGGAACTGTAAAAGCAAAAATTAAAACACAAAATTGAGCTACCTGAGTATAAGTTATTCCTTTCATTCCTCCTAAAACTGCATAAAAAAACACAATTCCAATTCCTATTAAAACGCCAGTATCAAATGGAACATCTAAAAAACGAGCAAAAGCAACACCTACTCCTTTCATCTGACCAACGACATAAGTAAAAGAAACAAACAAAGCACAAATCAAAGCAACCAGTCTAGCATTTTTTGAATAATATCTTTCTCCTATAAAATCAGGTATGGTATATTTTCCAAACTTTCTCAAATATGGAGCTAATAATAAAGCTAACAAGACATAACCTCCTGTCCACCCCATTAGATATTGCCCTCCTGAATAACCCATAAAAGCTATCAAACCCGCCATTGACAAAAAGGAGGCCGCAGACATCCAGTCTGCAGCAGTTGCCATTCCATTAAGAATAGGGTGTACTCCTCCTCCAGCTACATAAAACTCATTTGTTGAAGAAGCTCTAGATAATATTGCTATAATTATATATATAAAAAATGTGCCTCCAACTAAAATATATGTCCAAATTTGAGAATCCATGTTATAAGTTTCTTAAACTAATATTATACTTCATCAACTTTATACTTTTTGTCAAGCCTATTCATCAAAAAAACATATATAAAAATTAAAACAACAAAAAAATAAATTGCTCCTTGATGGGCAAACCAAAAACCAAGAGGAAAGCCACCTAGCATAAATTGATTTAAAAAATCAGCAAATAAAATCCCGCACAAAAAAGAAACAAAAAACCATATAGAAAGTAGTATAGTAAGATATTTTAAATTTTGTTTCCAATAATCTTTTTTGTTAGCTTCCATTTTAAAAAATATTTATTTAGTGAAAATTAAGTTAATCAAGTATTCCCATTACAAATTAAAAAAAAACAACCCTATAATTTGTTTGTTGAATTAATTTTCCAATATAAAAAAATAAAACTAGAAAAGAATTTATATATTAAAAGAAAAACAACTTTTCTTTTGAACAAACTTTTTTCTTATGGAACACTTCAATACAAAAAAGTTCAAATTGAAACATTTGGAAGAGAACTTCAGGGGATAACAGATAAATTAATTGGTTATAAGATTTCTATGATACAGATCAACAATCAAGATGTTATATCCAAAAGTGAAGAATCAGAACATCCAATAATAGAATATACTGGAAATAATAAAGATATAGTCAAAGGAGTATTATTTAATATTAATGATGAAGAATTAATTAAAGCGGATTCATATGAAGTTGAAGAATATGAAAGAATTAGCGTTATACTTGAATCAGGAGAAAAAGGTTGGGTATATATTAAATCAAAACCTTAAATAAAAATTCACTGCAAACTTAAAGCGACTTTTATTGTTTCATCCAATCCAAATTTTGGAGACCAACCCCAATCTTTTTTAGCTAAATTATCATCAAGGTTCTCTGGCCAAGTATTCGCTATTTTTTGTCTATAATCTGCTTTATAATTGACAGCTATATTAAAACCATTTGATTTTATAGCAAGTTGAAATTCCTCTGGTGTAGTAGTAAATCCTAGGATATTATATGATGATGAAATTGACAGTTTAGATCTTTCAACTGACATAATTGATATTATAGCTGATATAGCATCTTCCATATAAACCATTGGTAACCTTTTGTCTTTATCCAAAAAACAAGTGTAGTCTTCTCCTTTTTTTGATGCATGTAACATTTCAATAATATAGTCCGTAACTCCACCTCCTGGTTTTATTCCCATTGAAATTATTCCTGGAAATCTAATCGATCTAATATCTAATTTGTATTTATCAAAATAATAATTTATTAATTTTTCCCCAGCCAATTTACTAACTCCATAAACTGTTGTAGGATCCATAAATGTGTTTTGAGGAACATATTTCAAATTAGATCCTTTGCCAAAGACAGCAATTGAACTAGGCCAAAAAATTTTTTTTATTTTACATTTAATTGAAACATCTATAATATTTTGAAAAGTTTCCATATTAATTTTCCATGACCGAAATGGATTCTTTTCTCCCTTTGCTGATAAAATTGCTACTAGATGATATATAACATTTATTTCATATTTCTTGACAATATTCAATAAATCATCCTGACATAGAGCATCTAACTTTTCATATTGACATTCTATGTCTTTTGGACAATCACGAATATCCGTAGCGATTACAAAAACTCCTTTATCATAAAAAACCTTTTGTAAAGCGGATCCCAATTGACCTAATGCCCCAGTAATTAATATCCTATCCATATGAGCTAAAAATATTAAATTTAATGATAAAAAGATTCATTATGTATAATTCAATAAAAAATAGATTAATTGAAGAATTAAATGAAATAAATAAAAGTGGAAGGTTTAAAAATGAAAGAATTATAAAATCTGCACAAGGATCTGAGATTAAGATTGAAAAAAATAAAAAAGTTTTGAATTTTTGTTCAAATAACTATTTAGGTCTAGCTTCTAATAAAACAGTTATTAAAAAAGCTTCAAAAATTCTAAAATCTCATGGTTATGGACTTTCTTCAGTAAGATTTATTTGTGGAACCCAAGATATACATAAGGAATTAGAAGAGAAAATATCAAATTTTTTAGGAACTGAAGGTACTATTCTATATGCTGCTGCATTTGATGCTAATGGGGGGCTATTTGAACCTTTATTTGGAGAAGAAGATGCTATAATTAGTGATTCCCTTAATCATGCTTCAATAATTGACGGTATAAGACTTTGCAAAGCTAAAAGATTTAGATATAAACATAATGACATGAATGATCTAGAAAAACAATTAATTTCTGCAAAAAAATTCAGATCTAAAATTATAGTTACAGATGGTGTTTTTTCGATGGACGGAACAGTTGCTCAACTTGATAAAATATGTCATTTAGCTGAAAAATATGATGCTCTAGTAATGATTGATGAATGCCACTCAACAGGATTTATTGGCCCCAATGGAAAAGGAACTCATGAAGAGTTAAAAGTTATGGATAAAGTTGACATAATAACAGGAACTTTAGGAAAAGCCTTAGGAGGAGCCTCTGGTGGCTTTACAAGTGGTCCAAAAGAACTAATTGAAATTTTAAGACAGAAATCTAGACCATATTTATTTTCAAATAGTGTTGCCCCTTCAATTGTGGGAGCATCAATTGCTGTATTAGATATCATTGAATCTAATAAATCCTATATAAAAAAATTAAGACAAAATACTAAGCTGTTTAGAAATGAAATAAAAAAAATCGGTTTTGAAATTAAACCAGGAAATCATCCTATAATTCCAATTATGTTATACGATGATCATTTAGCTCAAAAAATGTCTGATGAACTTCTAAAAAGTGGGATATACGTCATTGGTTTTTTCTATCCTGTAGTCCCTATAGGTCAAGCGAGAATTAGAGTTCAAATAACTGCAGCTCATTCAGATTCTGATATAAATAAAGCCTTATCTGCCTTTAAAAAAATTGGAAAAAAACTAAAAATAATAAAGTAAATATTAATCTATAATTTTTTAATCTTTATGTTTTTAAACCATATTGGACTATCATGATCTTGAAGGCCTATAAAACCTTTTTTATTTTTTCCGTATTCTGGTGAATTTTTCCATTCTCCTGTATTTTTTCTTTTATACCAATCTTCAGACCAAGGGACAAAAGATAAAATCAAATTTCCATTAAGCCAATGCTCAACTCTTTCAGGAGTAAAAATAATTTTACTACTATTCCATTCTCCAGCAGGTTTTACAATTTTTTTTGATTCGTCAGGAACATGCATTGCATAATCCGCGCCTGTTTTTTGCCAATCTAGAAGCTCTGCATTATTAGCAATACCCCATTTCAAATCATCAATCAACTGATACTCTGGCGAATGACCTGGAGGCATTTTGAACCCTTCTTTTAAATGATAAAATATTCCACTATTTCCAGCTTCTGGCAATTTCCATTCAAGGTATAATTCAAAATTTTCAAACTCCTCATCTCCATAAATAATATCTCTTCCACCTTTCCAATCAGCTTCTAATCTTAATTGAGTATCAAAAGTTAAAGCTCCTTGTTTAACAATCCATCCTGGAGGCATAGATTCGGAATTATATCCCCTCCAACCTTTAGTTGTTTCTCCATCAAACAACATGATCCAATCTGACTCACTTTTATTTTGATTTGAGCAAGAAAGAATAAATAATGATAATAGTAATATTTTAATTGTATTAATCATAAACTATATTTTTAGTTAATATAAAAAATCTTTAATAACGATTACAAATTAACTTACATTTTATGTATTTTAAACAAATGAAAAAAATAAATAGACGAAAATTTATAAAAAATTCAAGTCTGACTGCAGCTAGTGCTATCACTACAAGTTTTATAGCTAGTTCTAGTAATGAAAACATCCCTCAATCAGAGGGGGATTATATGGGAGATTTTTCAGCGCCAAAATTAAATAATATCAGAGTGGCTTTTATTGGAGTTGGAGCAAGAGGTAGTGGACATTTAGCATATTTTGGTGGAATTCCCAATACAGAAGTAGTTGCTGTTAGTGATTTGTATGAAGATAATATAGAAAATTCTATTAAAAGACTCCAGAATAAATTTAACACCAAAAAGTTCAATAATATTTCTAAATATTGGGGTGAAGAAAATAAATGGAGATTAATGTTAGAAGAGGTAAAACCTGATGTAGTTTTTATTTCAACAAACTGGGACAATCATGCTCCAATGGCAATTGAATCCATGAAAAAAGGAGCACATGCGTTCGTTGAAGTTCCTATAGCAACAAACCTTAAGGATATGTGGGAAATTGTTAATACTTCTGAAAAAGAAAATAGACATTGTATGATGCTTGAAAACGTAAATTATTTTCGTGCTGAAATGATGTTTTTAAATATGATTCGACAAAATGTTATTGGAGAACTTCAACATGGCGAAGCAGCATACATTCATGATTTAAGAGATCAGATGAAACAAGAAGCTCGTGGGACGGGATCATGGAGAACACATCATTATTCAAAAAGTATTGGAAATTTATATCCCACTCATGGTTTAGGACCTATTGCTCAATATATGAATTTGGCAAGAACAGAAGACAATTTTAAAAGTATAATATCTTATTCATCTCCTGCAATGGGAAGAAAATTATATGCTAAAAAAAATTATCCTGAAGATCATAAATGGAATAAGCTTGAATACAAAAATGGTGATTTAAATACTTCAATTATAAAAACTGAACTTGGCAGAACAATTCTTGTCCAATGGGATGAAACTAGTCCAAGACCTTATAGCAGAATCAATTTAATACAAGGCACAAAAGGTATTTTAACTGGTCATAATATTAATAATAATCCTAACAAGTCAAATAATCCTGTTAAAATTGCAATAGACGGAGGTGTTGATAATATTAATGAATCTTCACATGATTGGGTTTCTGGTAAAGACCTAAATCAAATAATTGAAAAATATGAACATCCTTTTTGGAAAAGATTAAATGAAACTGCAAAAGG
>PVBE012038813.1_pt1 | contig 11604 bp, 7 predicted proteins | sample 1631181 | NCBI WGS metagenome assembly PVBE01 (sample SAMN08397723, study PRJNA350692) | Marine metagenome, whole genome shotgun sequencing project. | isolation source: water | place: Pacific Ocean | collected 2012-04 | reverse complement strand
TCCGGCAGCCAGCCAGTTCTTTTCCCGGATCGAACGGTTGGCGCGCAGCAGCAGCGCACCTGAGAGGTGCTGATTCGCCTTGAGCAACGCGGTCTGTGCCTCGGTCCGGGCCTCCGCCTCCTTCCGGGTGGCGCGTTGTGCGGCGGCCCGTGCCAGCGCCTCTTGCCGCGCGGCGCGCAGTGCCCCCTTTCGGGCCTTGGCCTCCCTGGCCGCCAGGTCTTGGGCCTCCACTCTGGCCTGCCGTTCCTGGTTCTTCGCCTCGGTAATCTTGTAGAAGGCGACCACGGTCGCCAGCAGACTGACCACCAGCACCAGCACCCCGGCCGCCACCGTGGCCTTGTGCCGGGTGGCCCACTTCAGTAGCAGCTGGCCCGGATGGTAGGTCGCCGCGGCGAGGGTCTGGCCGCCGAGGAAGTTCTCGATGTCCTGTCGGAGTGCAGCGACCGAGCCATAGCGGTTCCTGGGCTGTCTGGCCATCGCCTTCAGCACCACCGCCTCCAGCTCTCGCGGCACCTCTCGTTCCGGGTTGCGCTGGGTCGGCGGGACCAGGTCTCCGCCGAGGACCTGAGCCAGCACCTCGGCGCTGGACTCACCGATGTAGGGCGGCCGCAGCGTCAAGATCTCGTAGAGGATCGCCCCGAGGGCATAGATGTCGGCGCGGGCATCGAGGCGCTCGATTTCTCCCCGAGCTTGCTCGGGCGGCATGTAGGTCGGGGTGCCCATCACCGAGCCGGAGAGTGTTCGGAACGGCTCGCCGCCGGCCGACGGGGCATCGGGCGACGCGGCGGCGCTGTCCGGCTCGACCTCCGGATGGCCGACGATCTTGGCCAGTCCCCAGTCCATCACCTGCACCTCGCCGAACTTGCCGATCATGATGTTGTCCGGCTTGAGGTCTCGGTGGATCACGCCCTTGTCGTGGGCGAAGCCCACCGCGTCGGTGACCTTGAGGAAGATCCGCAGCATGGTCGGCAGAGCGGCAGCGTTGCCGGGCTCTCGCAGCTCGGCGTGGAGCGTCTGGCCGCGGACCTGTTTCATCGTGAAATAAAGGCGTCCGTCGTCGCTGTAGCCCAGCGAGTGGACCGGCACGATGTTGGGGTGCTCCAGCTGACCGGTGAGCTTGGCTTCGCGCAGGAAACGCCTCAGCAGTTCGGGGTCCGATTTGCACTCGTCGAGGACGATCTTGGCCGCCAGCGTCCGCTCCAGCTCGGCGTCGCGCACCTCGAGGATCTCGCCCATCCCGCCCCGGCCCAGCTGCCCCAGCACGGCCAGGTCTCCCAGCCGGTCCCCGTCTGTGACAGCCGGAGCGGGCTGCAGGTCGATCGGCAGCTCGACGCCGTGGCTTTCGCGCAGCACCTCGGTGGGCGCCTTTCGCAGATGCTCGGTAGGCGCTGTCCGCAGCCGTTCGGTTGTCTTCGGGGGCTCAGGGGTGTCGGGCATCGTCACGATTATACCGACATTGGGCGGCCGTTGTGCCGCGGGCCCAGGCCGAGCAAGAACGGGGCGGCCTGCTCGGCCCAGCGATCGGGTGTCGGGTAGTCGCTCGCCGCGCTGCCGAAGCAGCTGGCCAGCATCTGGGTGTGGATGATGCCGGGGTTGACCGCGATGGCGGCCAGTCCGCGCGGCAGCTCCTGCGCCAGGGCCTGGGTTAGCCCCTCGATCGCCCATTTACTGGCGCAGTAGGGGGCCACCTCTGGAGCGCTGCTGCGGCCCCAGCCTGAGCTGAAGTTGACGATCACGCCGCTGCCGCGTTCGATCATCGATGGGACCAGATGGCGGATCAGGTTCGTCACGCCCTTGATGTTGACGTCGATCAGAGTCGAGAACTCGATGGCCGGTACCTCCCAGAGCCGGGCGTTGCGATTGATCAGGGCGGCGTTGTTGATCAGCAAGTCGGGGGGGCCGTGGGAGTGCAGCAGGTCACGGCACCATGCACCGACCCGCTCGTCCTCGGCCACGTCGACGGTATCGAAGCGGTGGGGTGGGCCGTGCCGGCGGTGGAGGGCCGCAATCGCGTCCGCAGACCGGCCGCAGCCGGCGAGCGTGTGTCCCAGCTCGACCAGCCGCTCCGTCAGCGCTTGGCCCAGGCCACGTGTCACTCCGGTGATCAGCACTGTCTTGTGTGCGTTGCGCGACATCGGTCGCATGATACCATGGGCCCTCATGAGCGACGGTCCGCGCATCCTGGTCATCGACAACTACGACTCGTTCACCTACAACCTGGTGCAGGCGGTGGGTAGCCTGGGGGCCCAGCCCTTGGTGTATCGCAACGACAAGCTGACGGTCGCCGAGGCACAGGCGCTGCAGCCCGACCTGCTGCTGATCTCCCCTGGGCCGGGGACGCCGCTGGAGACCGGGGTCACCCTTGAGCTGTTCGATGCGCTGGGCGGCTCGATCCCGACCCTCGGGGTGTGTCTGGGGCATCAGGCGATCGCGCACTATCACGGGGCCACCGTGCAGCGCGCCTCGCGGGTCATGCACGGCAAGACCAGCCCGATCATCCATCTCGACCGGGATATCTTCAGCGGTCTGGACAGCCCGTTCACGGCGGCTCGCTACCACTCGCTGATCGTCGACGAGTCGACTCTGCCGGAGGAGGTGGTCCCGACCGCCTGGACCGCCGAGAGGGAGTTGATGGGGCTGTCAGTGCCGGGAAAGAGGATGTACGGGGTCCAGTTCCACCCGGAGAGCTTTCTGACCGGCGCCAGGGACCAGCTGCTGCAGAACTTCCTCGACATGGCCCGTCAGTACGCAACTTGATACAATTCCCGAATGGCCGATAGGATCCTCAGTGAGGAGCAAATCGGGCAGCGGATGATCTCTATGGCCATTGGCCGGGGGCTGGTCACACCAGAGCAGGTCCGGGAGTGCGAGGAGTTCGCTCAGGAGAACCTCTTCCAGGGTTCGGTGATACTGGCCCTGCACTACCGCGGATATCTGGGCTCCGACGAGCTGAAGAAAGTCATCGATCTCTGCTTGCCTGATCGAAAGGGCGATCAGCCGATCCTTGAGTTCGCCGCCCGGACGACCAACCGTCCCAAGAAGAAGTCGACGCGCCGGACGATTGTCGTGGCCAGGGAGACCATAGACAAGTTGGCCGCGGAGCAGCGTGCCCGTCGGTCGACGGAAACGGGCGGCCATGCCAAGGTCGACGACAAGGTCATTCGCTATCATGAGGTCATCGGACCGTATCATCTGGTCGAGACCCTCGGCAGAGGTGGCATGGCTCGGGTGGTCAAGGCCTTTCATCGCGACCTGGGCCGGTTTGTGGCGCTGAAGTTCATTCTCTCGAACAAAGACCAGAAGATGCCGGAGTTGATGCGTCGCTTCGAGCAGGAGGCGATGCTGGCGGCTCAGCTGAACCACCCCCACATCGTCGCGATCTACGACGTCGATATGCAGGGCGAAAAGCCATACATCGCCATGGAGTATGTCGATGGTCCCGTGCTGAGCGAGCTGATCGGCCAGCGCCAGTTGACCGTCGAGGATGCGTTGCGGTATAGCCTACAGCTGGCGCGTGCCTTGCATTACGCGCATGATCGCGAGATTCTGCACCGAGACATCAAGCCCCAGAACATCCTGATCGACGCTGCTGGTGAGCCACGACTGACGGATTTTGGCCTGGCCAAGAGCATGTCTCACCCGGGGGTCTCGGGGATCAAGGAACGGGTGATGGGGACTCCATACTATATGAGTCCGGAACAGATCCGTGGCCGGGCGGGGGAGGTTGGTCCGGCCAGTGATGTGTTCAGTCTCGGAGCTGTGATCTTCGAGATGCTGTCGGGCGAGTTGCCGTTCGATGCGGATGACGAGTTGCAGGTTCTCAAGCAGATCCTGCATTACGACCCGATCGTCAGCTTGCGGCACAAGAATCCCGCGGTGGACGCAGATCTGGAGGCGATCGTTCTCAAGGCGCTGGAGAAGAACCCCCAGAGCCGCTACCGCTCGGCGAAAGAGCTAGGGGATGATCTGGGCAACTACATCAAGGGTCGGCCGATTCGGGCCCGACCCTATTCCCGCTCGCAACGCTTCTGGCGCTGGGCTTTTCGCCGCAAGCGGGCCCTTGGTGCGTTGATGATGCTTCTGCTCATCGCCTGGGGAGGCTGGGCCTACTGGGGCAAGGTGGGCCAGAAGCCGCTCCAGAAGACAGGCCGTGGCCAGACTTCCGACAAGACCCGGGTCGAGATGTCGAAGGGTCTGATGTCCCAGGCGGCCCAGAAGCGAATGCAGGGTGATCGGGCCTGGGATCGTATGTTGGCAGCCGAGAAGTCGGGAGACCTTGAAGCGGTGCGTTACTGGTCGAGCCAGGTTTCGGTCAACTACGACGGCGCCACGAGTCTCTACCTGCGGGTCCTGAGCGTCGATGCCTCGGTCCAGAAAGCGTTTGCTCAGCGTGTCGGGCTGCTCAAGAAACGACTGCGTCACGCGCTGATCACCGGAGACCTGGCCGGCCAGACGCGCTTCGCTGGTGACATGCGGAGTGTTGCCCAGGATCCTGCTTCCAGAGCGGGGGCGGCCGTGTCTGGCCTGCTCAAACTGGACACCGTACCCGCCGGTCTGCGCTTCAGTATTTTTCCGCTCCAGCCGGACGGTGGCCGGCTGGTTCAGGCCCGGCAGGCGGTTGCGCGTGGCCGAACGCCGACGCCGGACCTGCGGTTGGCGATGGGGCGGTACCTGATGTTGATAACCGACAATGAAGGGGGCTCCTTGCGGGAGTCTCTTCTGGTCCTGCCGGGACAGACGCATACGGTGAGGTTGGAGGTTGGCGACAGCGGGTCATTGCCAGAGCAGCTGGTCTATGTGCCGGGGGGAATGATCATCACCGGGGGAGATCTGGGCGCTCTGGGTCACCGCCCGCGCCGGGTCGTTCGGGTAGCGCCTTTCTGCATCTCCAGGTTCGAGGTGACGGTGCGTGAATACCAGGAGTTTATCAACGCCCTCCCGGACCGTCGGGAGCGGCAGACACGTGCTCCTCGCAGCGCGCTTGGCAACAAGCTGATCTGGCGCCAGGCCGCAGACGGAGAGTGGGTCCTGCCCGCCGGCCTGAATCCCGAGCGGCCCGTGAGCGGCGTCTCGTGGGAAGATGCCGTGGCCTTCACCCGCTGGCGGAGTAAGCGTCAAGGGCGCACGTTTCGGCTCCCCACGGGCGACGAGTGGGAATGCGCGGCGCGCTCCTCTGACGGACGGTTCTACCCCTGGGGCATCCGCTTCAGTCCGGGGTTCTGCCTGTCAGGGGACCAAGGCGGAGCGGTCATCATGCTTGCGGTCGGTAAGAAGCCTCTCGATCGAAGCATTTACGGGGTGCAGGATATGGCCGGATCCGTGCGAGAGTGGGTTGCCGACTGGCAGTCTGAGCGACTGGCTCAACGGATGATTAGGGGTGGTTCTTACCTGACCGGGAGCCAGGCGGCGCGCGCGGCTTCGATCATGGGGCTGCACCCGCGGCTGGTGGCGCCAGATGTCGGCTTTCGCATTGCCAGCAATCCCTAGCTAGCCCTCTCCTGTCGATGGTGGAGGGCATGTCGGCCCGATCTTAGCCCCATCATCGACAGCGCCGCCATCTCAAGTGTGTTGGGGCGGTGATGCTCCTGCACTTGCGGCAACGGTCGACTCCGGCAGGTCAAGACCACCCCCGAGAGGGGCGGAGCCTAGCCGCGCTGCGAGATCTTGGTTATCGCGTCCTTGGCGAGATCCTTGAGTTCGGTGTCGACATCCTGTAGCAGGGGCTGGAGGGCTTGGGCTGCCCTCATGCTGCCGATTTTCCCTAGTCCTCGGACCGCGTTTTGGCGGATCTCGCGGTCGAACTGCTTGTTCTTGATCACCTTGAGCAGCAATGCTTCGATCTTGGTGTCTCGAACTCTTCCAGTGCGGGCGAGCGCTCGGACGAACGCAGCTCGCTGGTTGTTCTCGAGCTGCCCCCAATGCGGGAGCAGACCAGCGGCGAGCATCGGGTCGGCGCCGCGCCAGTGAAGGCAGTGCAGGATGGCCTCACGCAATCCTGGGTTTTGCTTGAACAGCGAGACCAGTTCCTGAGCCCAGATACCGCCGACCGGAATTCTCGTGGCCACGAAGTCGCGGCTCAATCTTCTCTTCCAGGACGACCCCGCCGCGGTTTCGGCCGGGATGCTGGCGACTTCCTTGAGCACTGGGCCCAGCACGAGGGGCCCCATGTTGAGCAGCGCCTGGTAGGCATTGCTTTCGACGCTGACGCGCAGGCCGCCTTCGCGCAGAATGCGGAGTATGGCTGGTACGGTTGAGAGGCTGCGCAACTGTCCCAGGGAGGTGAGAACCGCTCCCCGCAGAGCGTAGTGGCTGAGCCCCTCGCAGAGTGTCATGGCGACCGCAGGGTCACCGATGTTGCCCAGCGCCTCTGCCGCAGACTTACGGAGGGCGATGTTGTTGCTCTGGAAGATCTCGACCAGCAAGGGGACGCTTTGTTTGCTCTTGAGGGCTCCTAGCCACTCGATCAGAGCTCGCGAGTAGGAACCTTGCGTACTTGTTCGCAGCGCCTCGATCAGCAGTGCGCCTGCCTTCGGATGTCCAATACGAGCAATCAGATTTCGTCCGGTATCGCGCCAGCGTGTATCTGCGCTGAGTCCGGCCAACAGGCGTAGCAGCACGCGAACCGCCCGCGTTCCCTGAGCCTGGATCGAAGCGGCCAGCTCTTCGGTCGGATCGTCGTGATACTTAGCGACCAGTGCCTCGATCTCTGTGTCCTTGGCGCTGACCGGTCCCGGCTTGGGCATGGGCTGCTCGGGCCGCCTGAACGTGCTGGAGTCGAGCGGTGGGCGCTGGGCGTCCTTGCTCCAGTCCAGGACGCTGACGCCTGCCGTGACGACCAGTGCGAGAAAAAGCACGGTCCAGACACTGCGTGCACGAAACTTATTGACGATCATCCTATTCTCGAGTCACCCATTCTATAGTTGTCCAGCGTAGTCTACCATTTCAATCACATGTCGTGGACTAAACTTGCATCCGGGGTCTGGCAGTTGGGGGCCGAAGTGGTCAAGGTCGATTATGAGCAGCATGGTGCTCCGATCGAGTGGGCCAGCGTATTCGGTCGGGAGGGGCCGCTGGCCCTCGAGATCGGGGCGGGCAGCGGGGAGTTCTTGACCCGGATGGCACGAGAGAACCCCGATCTGGATCACGTTGCAATCGAGTTCAAGCACAAGCGGGTCGAGAAGTTCGCCCGCCGTATACGCAAATCCGGACTGACAAACGTCCGTGTGATCTCCGGTGAGGCGTCACAGCTGATCTCCTGCCTTTTCACGCCCGAAGCCCTGTGCGCTGTCTATTTCCTTTTTCCGGATCCCTGGCCGAAAAAGCGGCACCACAAGCACCGTTTTCTCAATCGATACACGCTGGAGATCCTGCACGATCTGCTCCGGCGGGGCGGCCTTTTGCATCTGGCTACGGATCATCCGAGCTACCTGGACTGGATGAGAGAGACGGTTAGCCATCACACCGGCTTCGAGGGACCGACCTACGAGGATTCCCAGAGCCCATTCGGTTTCCCCACGCGCTACGAGCAGTACTGGCTGGCGGAGAACAGGCCGATCACCTACATGAGCTATCGGCGCTGCGATGCCCGCTAAACGCTCGACCCGGCCAGTTTCTCGGGTCGCGTCCGCGGTCTGGGTTGCCCTAGACGATGTCGTCGGGGTGAGCCCGTTTCGTCGCCTGGCTTGATCCCGACGCGGCCTGATCCAGGTCGCTCACATATCCCGCAGCCGAGCGTCCCGCCTCAGCCAAAGCACCTGCTGCCGATCTGCGCGCGCTGACGTCCAGGCGGCTTTCTAGTCGTCCTCGCCAGGCACGATGTACTGCCCGCCGAATTCTTCGGCCAGCCGGGACATCAACTCCTTGGCATGCTCGCCGACGCCGATGGTGTGCACCTTGACCTTGCGCGATTTGTTCCACGTCATCACGGCCTTCATCATGTCCGAGACCCAGTCCTCGTTGATTTTCTTCTTCCCCGACTTCTTCCAGTAGATTTTGCCGGAGGTCGGCCAGCCGTCAGTCAGAAAGAAGATCGTGTCGACGCCCATTTTGTAGTTGGAGATCTCTGTCGGCTTACTCGTGCCGTCCAGCGCAAATCCACGCCGGAGCGCGCCGTAGATGTTGGTCGAGTCCTTTGGTTTCAGCTTGCGCAGCATCGAGCACGCCGAGCCGACGTTGCCCGGGCTCGCGCCGACCAGGCTCTTTTTCCAGGCCCAGACCTTGCTGTTGTACCAGACGATGTTGAAGTTGGTTTGCGGGTTGAGTTGCTTGAGCGTGAAGATCAGCTGCTCGCGGGCCAGGTCCCATTTGGTGCGAATTCGTTTCCAGGGTAGGGTCGCCTTGCGCACCTTTCCCTTGTCCTTGCCCGTGCCTGTGAGCGTCACCGTGATGTTCTTTTTGGGCTTCTTACCGGTGTACTTGTCCCCCATGCTGCCGGAGAGGTCGATGACGAACACGATCCGCTTGGAATAGATTTTGATGCCGTAATAGGTCGGTACGGATGTGACCGAGCCGCCGGATGTCTCACCCCCGGCGTTCTGGCGTTTGGTTTTCTGCTCTTCCTGGTCGTTGCGGAAGGAGTCGTGTCCTCCGCCCTGCAGTTCGTTCTCCGCGTTGACCTTCCACCAGGACTCCCAGGCTGGAATACTGTCGTGATCTTCCCCGGTCATCGCGCGCAGCGCCCGTAGGCAGTCGCCCCGCAGACGCCCTTGCTCTTTCTTCAATCGCTCGACCAGCGCGGGAATCGCCCGCTTGTCCATGAAGCGGACCAGCGCCTCCATGGCGGCATACCGCACGTGCCAGTCTCGGTCGTTGAGCAGGGCCTTGATGATGTCGGGTATTGCAGTCCGCTCGCCGAGTATGCCCAGGGCGTCGATCGCGGCCGCGCGGGCGTATGCTTCCCTGCTCTTCTTGAGCAACTTGTGGAGGGCCGAGGCGATCTTCGGATTGTTGATCTTGGCCATCGCCTCGCAGATCGTCGCGCGCTTTTCTGGCAGCATCCTCTTGGTGATGTTCTTGACGATCCAATCGATCGCTTTTTCGTTTGTCGTCGAGGCGAGGGCTTCCTGGGCTGCCTGGTTTACCTCATCCGATTCGAGGTACTTGGTCAGGATGTTCCAGAGGCGCTGGACTGCTCGATAGTCGTCTGCCTTGCCCAGTAGCTGGCAGGCCTCCACCTTCTGATCCTGGGTCCACAGTTTGGTGAATTCCTTGCGGATGTTGCTCCACTCTTCGTTGGTTACCTCGGCTTGGGCGCTGCCGGGTAGCATCAGGATGGCGAGTGCCAGGCTCAGCAGGAGAAATCGTGTCATTACCTCAACTCCAGATGTGGCTGACTTCACGGCGCAATCGTCGCGCGTCGGAAGTGCAGGCCGAATTCGTTCTATGGCCGCAATTTCTATGCCAGGCGCTGTTTTGCTGGGCCCGACACAAGAGGTTAGTCCGACTGAATTACCGTAAATCACTGTAAACGGGGCTCAGCCGGGCCCCGTAAGGCTTTCTTTACAGCGTAAATGCAATGTTACCAGAATGACGTCGGGGTCACAATCACTGCCGGTCAGGTTACGTGGTGGGCTCGGACGTTACCCGGATGTAACGTCAGCTTCGCACCAGTGAGAGGCTCACGCCGAGTCCGCCCGAGACACACAGCGTAGCCAGGCCCGTTGCCGAGCCCCGCCGGATCATCTCGTGCAGCAGGGTCACCACGATGCGCGTGCCGGTTGCGCCGATCGGATGCCCCAGTGCGATCGAGCCGCCGTTGACGTTCAGACGGTCCTCGGGAATGGCCATCTCTGCTTGACAAGCCAGCACCTGAGCGGCGAACGCCTCATTCAACTCGACCAGGTCATAGCTGGAGGCCTGGCGGCCGGTTCGCTGCGCCATCTGGGCGGTGGCGGGTACCGGTCCGATGCCCATGATCGTCGGGTCGACTCCCGCGGAGGCGTGGTCTTCGATGTAGGCCATGATGGGCAAGTTGCGTGCGTCGGCCTCCTCGGCCGCCATGACGAGTACGGCCGCCGCGCCGTCGGTGATGCCGCTGGCGTTTCCTGCATGGACCGTGCCGTTTTCGCGAAAGACGGGCGGGAGCTTGGCCAGTTTCTCCAGTGTTACGCCCGCACGCGGGTGTTCGTCGGCGTCGACCATGGTCTTGGTCTTCCGTCCGCTCACGGTGACCGGCGTAATCTCCTCGGCGAACTTGCCTGCCGCGATCGCGTCTTGTGCTCGTTGCTGACTCTGAACGGCGAACTCATCTTGGGCGATACGGTCGATTCCGTACTGGTCGGCCAACGTCTCGGCGGTCTCGCCCATCACCATCTCGGAGAGTGGACAGCTGAATCCGTCCTGATACATGCCATCGACCATCTTGTCGTGCCCCAGACGGTAGCCCAGTCGGCCATGGGGCAGCAGAAATGGTACGCGGGTCATACTCTCGGCTCCACCCGAGACGACGATACGAGCGCGGCCAAGCCAGATCTCTTGAGCAGCGAGGATGATCGTCTTCAACCCGCTTCCGCAGGCCTGATTGATCGTGCTGGCAACGACCGTGTCTGGCAGGCCCGCGTGCCAGGCAACCTGGCGCGCGATGTTGGGGCCGTTGCCTGCTTGGCGGGCGTTGCCAAAGAACAACTCGTCGACGTCCCAGGGTTCGACGCCCGTGTCTTGGAGGATTGCGCGTGTTGGCGGGACGCCGAGCATTGCGGCTGGGACGTCGGCAAACGCCCCCAGAAACCTACCGATCGGGGTACGTTTAGCGGCAACGATCACCGCTTGGTTTTTACGAGTGTTCATGAAGCCGTCTATTTCCGCTTCTGGCGTCTTTTCAGTGCCGTCCGGGACTCCTCGGCGATGGTCGTGTCCCACGGAGTCTTGGAGGTGTCGCCCAGCTGCGCTTGGAGCGCCTCGATGACGAAGTCTCCGGGGAGGTTGCCGAGGAGGATGATCGCTCGGGCCCGGTTGCCCGTATTGGAGTCTTGCAGCCCGTATCGGATCAGAACTCTGGCAGCCGCTTCACCCCCGATCCGGCCCATTGCGGCCAGGGTTGCCGAGCGAAGTTTGGGGAGGGGCTTGTCTCGAGCGCTATTCCAGATGGCGACCAGCACCGTCAGTTGCTCCAGTGCGCCCGCCCGGCCGAGCTTGTGCAGCGCGGATATGCGGGGCTCGACCGGCGCCTTCGTATTGCTCGCCATGGCAACTAGCCAGGAAGTCTTGGAGTTGCTGCCATGCTCGCTCCACCAGATCCGCCAGGGTCGATCGGCCCAACCCAGATCGAACCCGACGATCTCGACCAGAAGCCAGTGGCTGGCGATGCGAACCGTCTTTCGCGAGTCGTCGAGCAGGTCGATCAACTCGGGGATCACATCTCGGTCGAGGGCCAGAATGTCACGTACCGCTGGTGGTGGACGCAGGCTGCTCGCGCTGGCGAGGGCTTCGAGTTGGTTGGCCCAGAAGGTCGTGGCGGAGCCCTTGAGCATTTCGGCCAGCCCTGCAGCGCTTCTGGGTTTGGGCTTGGGCTTTACGGTCGGTTTGGGCTTGGGCTTGGGCTTGGGCTTTACGGTCGGTTTGGGCTTGGGCTTTACGGTCGGTTTGGTTTTGGGCTTGGGCTTTACG
>PVBE010985813.1_pt1 | contig 11604 bp, 9 predicted proteins | sample 1631181 | NCBI WGS metagenome assembly PVBE01 (sample SAMN08397723, study PRJNA350692) | Marine metagenome, whole genome shotgun sequencing project. | isolation source: water | place: Pacific Ocean | collected 2012-04 | reverse complement strand
GGGCGAAATAAAAGCCCAGTGGCTCTGGTATTGGGCTCCTTGTTCAATCCATTTCTTCAAGATCGCGATCTCTCGCGAAGTGAGTACCTTGTTCGAATCGGCTGGAGGCATTAACTCATCAGGGTCCTTGCTGATGATGCGTGCCCAGGATTCACTTTCCACTAAGTCCCCTGGCACAATGGCACGGATACCTTTTCGCTCGGCTTTTGCTGATTCTTCAATGTCGAGTCGCAGCTTGCCCTCGCGCTTATTGGAATCCTGCCCATGACAATTGAAGCAGTTATTGGCAAGGATAGGCCGGATATCCCGGTTGAATTCCACCACTTTAGGAAGAGGCTCAGCCCGCACCCATGACGAAACTAGTACCAAAGAAAAACAAACCTGCCAAAATCTCATACGGCTTTGAACGCTATCACAAAGGTTAAATTCGAGCAACTCGCCAGAATCCTGCGAAAATAGAAATGCGATGAATTTGATCTGCCCGTAACGAACATATGACATCCGTCGGTTAGATATTTTTTGCAAGTTGTGCTATATTGAGTTGGAAAGCTGGTCATCATGGACGCATATCAAGCTGCAATCACTTATTTCGACGGGCGCGAGATCATTCATGTGGAAGACTATGAGTCCCAAGAGGTGCATGCGATAGTCACAAGTCAGTCGGGCGTCAATAACGTGATCGTCCACAACCATGAAAACATGGTTCGCGCGATTGTTGTGGTTGGTCCTCGTGTGCCACTCAAGGCCCGAGCGGCAGTCGCAGAGCTGATAACGCGTGCGCAGGTCAATATGGAATATGCACGGCTGGAATTCGATTACGACAAGGGGGCTCTGGCTGTACGAACATCGGTCGCCGTCGACTCGGGCGTTGACGTCTTGCCGGACACCATCGGCAACATATTAGGGATGGCTCTGGCCTGTTTGGATTATTATTTTCCCGCCTTCATGGCGGTAGCCTTTGGAGGGCATCCTCCTGCTCGGGCTCTGGCTGCGCTAGATAACGAAGAGCAAGACCAGGAGGAAGAAAAAGGCACAATCCGCATCAATCTGCCCCCAAAGCCGGATGATGAAACAGGTGAAGGCACAGCTGACTAGAACAGCATAACCCCCCGGCTACCACCCCTTACTCGTCTGATTCGAGGAGCGCAGATTGGTCTTTTTGCTGATCAAGCTTGAGGTCCAGAATTTTGCGCATCGGTCTTTCTAACGCATTGGCACGCGCGCCCTTCAGGTTGTCAAAGTGATTTTGTGTGGCCCCAAGCGATTTGCCCATCGCATCAACTTTTTCACCATACTTCTCCCACTGTTGGCTGAATGTCTGCACCAATTGCTGCAGGTCACCCGCTTTCTTTTCCACGGCAAAACTGGCCACCGACTGTCGAATCAGCGACAAAATGGCATATAGAGTTAACGGCGAGCAGAGCACTATTTTACGTTCCATGGCAAAGTCGATCAGCTCATGATCCTCCTGATTGATAAAACTGTAGATCCCCTCATTGGGGATAAACAAGAGCACATAGTCCACTGTGCCACCTGCGGGATCAATATAGGAACGCTTGGAAACAGCATTTACATGATTGCGCACATCACTCAGGAATTGTTTTTTCTCCGCAGCCTTCAGTCCTTCATCTTCAGTATTCAAAAACTGTTCATAATGCGTGATTGGAAATTTGACATCCATGTTCAGCCGCTTGTCTTTGGGCAGCAGAAAGGTGAAATCCGGGCGATCATCACCTTCCTGTGATTGTTTCGTGAAATTAACCCGCTCGACCAATCCAAGGAAATTCAGGATATCCTCCACCATCCGCTCCCCCCATTGACCTCGCGCCTGGCTGCTTGAAAGAATTGCGCGGAGCTGATCGGTGGTCGTGTTGAGATTGTCGATACGTTTTTGGGAAAGGTTCATTTGCTCGCGAAGCCCAGTCGTCCCGTCACCCAGATCCCGCAGGGAACGCTCGATATTTTTCAGGCTTGCGTCGATCAGCTCCTTTTTCTGATCAAGCTCCTTGCCGGATCCTGATTGGAGTTTCTCAAATTCATTTTTGGCCAACTCAAGGAACTGCTGTTGGTTTTCAGACAAAGCCTGGCGCGACAAGTTACCGAATGCGGCCTCCATGTCTTCATCGGATTTTTTATGCGCCTCCAATTCCTTCTGTTTCATTACCCAAACAGCAAAACCGCCGAAGCCGAAACCCAGGACAAACAAAATGATGGGCAAAAATATCTCCACCACCAAAGATTTAGTCCGACACGATCCAATGGCAAGCCATTTGGGCATATCTCTTGAGTCGGGTTTCAATCTGTCTGAATTTCATTGCTGCAGCTGCGCTTCTACGTCAAATTGTCCGCCGGAGCAGGAGAGGTGGCCGAGTGGCTGAAGGCACAGGTTTGCTAAACCTGCGTAGGGTTAACGCCCTACCGGGGGTTCGAATCCCCCTCTCTCCGCCACTCATTCTTGGACAATGTCAGCTGGCCCCATCAAGATTCTTGTTGCCGGCTCTGATGGCGTCGTAATTTCCGAATATCTATTGGGCGATGGCGAGCACATTGTCGGATCGGCCACAGGAAGCGCCATTCCCCTGGAATCTGCCGCGCCAGAGCACGCGCAGTTGTCAGTCAGAGGGGATGAAATGTTCATTGAGAATCTTGCTGGGGCTGAATCGGGAGGGACATTTCTGGATGGAGTATCTGTCCTCGGACGGCTACGTATGTATTCTGGACAGACTATCCAAGTGTCCGACCGCTGGCTTGCGTTGCAGATGCAAACTCAAGTGCAGCCAGGTAAAAACGATTTATTGGCCGGACGTTATCGGCTGATTCGCCAATTGGGCAGGGGAGGGCGAGGTGAGGTGTGGCTGGCTTGTGACGAACAACTTCGCACAGAAATTGCCATTAAGCGTTTGCCGGCAGAACTTTTGGGGGACGCAACAGCACTCAGCAGCCTGATGCGCGAGGTGCAAAAGAGTCGCCACCTGAATCATGAAAACATCATTCGCATACACGATCTAATCCAACCCGAGGAGGAGCCTCCCTTCGTAACGCTGGAGTACATTGACGGTCAGGATCTGGCTGCCCTCCGACTACAACAACCCAACCTGCTATTCAAGTGGGAGGATTTGCGCCCACTCATGACCCAGCTATGTGATGCCTTGGAGTACGCGCACCAAAACAAAATTGTGCATCGCGATCTAAAACCCGCCAACATGATGATTGATCAGCAGGGCAAACTAAAGCTCGCCGATTTTGGCATTGCGGCGACATTGGCCGAAAGCCTCAGCCGTTCCTCAATGCAGGGAAATGTTAGCGGCACATCTGTCTACATGAGCCCGCAGCAAACAAAGGGAGAAATCCCGCGTGCGAGCGATGACGTCTATGCACTTGGATCAACATTTTATGAATTATTAACCAGCCGCACCCCTTTCTTCAGCGGCGACATCGCATATCAAGTGATTAATGAAACCCCCAAACCCTTGGCTGAGCGACTGAAGCAATTGGGGCTCGAAAATCTGGTGCCGGATGCAGTCTGCGCCATGATCATGGCATGCCTCGCAAAAGACCCTGAAAAACGCCCCCCCAGCGCGGCCTCAGTGGAGGAATGGATTTCTGAGGGTGTCACCGCTCAAACGTTGCCTGCAGTCGAGACAAGAGTTACATCAAGTAGTTTGCCCAATATTCCTGATAACGCGGATCACCTCCCCTCTCAGGACACACAACCATCTGTGCCGCCAATAATTTCAAAGGCATCAGTGGGTGTGGATGAAGCGGCTCACGCGGATGCACACACACCGGGCAACCAACCTGTGGCCTCAGCCAAATGGGCCTCAATTGAGTCGCGCGACAATCCAGCGCGGCAGAAATTCCACTATGCGATCTCCATCCTTGTCCTGCTCTTGCTTGTATCCATGAAAAGCAATCCTCCTGCGTTAGTTGGGATGCTGGTGTTGGTGTTAATTTTTTCCTTGGTGGGCAGATTACTCATCAGGCCCAAGTGTTATAACTGCAGCGAGTGCAATCAGAAACTGCCCAACAATATTCTGAATGAATGCCCCAATTGCAACGCTTCACTCAGCTAATAATCACCGCGATTACACTCCCCTCACTGGTTGACCATTCTAACCGCCTCACTCATGATTGCCGGTCATGGAAATTCATTTTGGGATTTCCCCCTAATTCCGGACGAAAAAGTATAAATGTCTTCGAGCTCCGACAATGAGAACACCAAATGGTACCACGGGATTTCGCGCTATCAATGGCTGGTGCTGCTAATTGCCTCTCTGGGTTGGGTGTTTGACATCTTTGAGGGCCAAATATTTGTCGCCTCAATGCGTGATGCCATGCCGCAATTACTGGGTGTGGATTCAGCAGACCACCCAAAGGTGGGTATTTGGAGCAACTACTCTTTTGCCTCGTTCCTGCTCGGAGGAGCATTTGGCGGCGTACTCTTTGGAGTGATGAGCGACCGAATAGGGCGCTCGAGAACGCTGATTTTTACCATCTTGTTTTATTCAATTTTCACCTCTCTCACTGCCCTCGCCACTGAGGCTTGGCACATGGTGATATTACGATTTCTCGTTGCCATGGGCGTCGGTGGCGAATGGGCGGTTGCTAGTGCCATGGTGGCTGAAGTAATGCCGCAACGTTCACGGTCAGTGATGAGCTCTATTTTTCATGCCTCCAGCGTTTTTGGTACGTTACTGGCCGCGGCCGTCGGGTACTTCATTCTTTCAGCAAAGCCTTGGGGTGACAGCACTTGGAAGCTTGGCTTCCTCATCGGTTTGCTGCCTGCGCTATTGACATTGTGGATACGGTGGAAACTCCACGAACCCGAGAAATGGAAAAATGCACAACAAATCGCAAAGAAAGACGGCAGCCAGGCAACCGGCCGCCTATCAGAGATATTCCGGCCTGAATATATTAGGGGCACTATCATTGGCGTAACTCTGGCTACAATAGGGCTGGTTACTTTTTGGGGCTGTCATATATATGGGAAGAATGCCCTGATGCGAAAAGCACAAGTGCGCGCTCTGGCCATCGAAAATATTTCTTTGGTCGCACCTAAAAAGAAGGGCGCAGAATCAGATGAGGATTATAAGAAGCTCCGGGAAAACTGGAAAATCTCAAGACAATCAGCTCTTGAAAAGCACAGTAAAAATATTAAACAAGCCGAAATGTTGAGCATGACATTGAACACTATCGGCGGAGGCCTCGGCCTAGTGCTCTTCGGCGCAATCTCCAATCGACTTGGCCGCCGCGGCGCATTTGTCCTGTATCATGCCGGAGCGTTTATCATGGCTTTGGTGATGTTTAAGGTGCTCATTCCGCAAGGCGCATCCGAGACAACCCTGGCTGTTGCGCTCCCGATATTTGGATTCCTTACCTTGGGCATGCACGCTGGCTACGCGGTTTATTTCCCGGAGTTGTACCCAACACGCCTGCGTGGCAGTGGCACCGGATTTTGTTTCAACATGGGGCGTATCGGATCGGCGCTGTATTTGTTCATTGTGGCTAAAATCGGCTGGCAACCCGATCAAGCCGCCCTGTATATGGCACCAGTGTTCGCCGTCGGTATTGCAATCGCTTGGGTCGCCCCTGAGACACGCGACCAAGAACTGCCCGAATAAGGGGCAGGGCAGGAGTCCCAATTCTCAAACCAGAGAGAAACCTTCTGGCGGGAATTTTTGGTAACGCATCTCGTGAGCCCCGTTCTCCCTCGTCAGCTCATAGATGAAAACAATCTCATTACCGTGATGTTGGGCGTCGATGTAACGCAGTGATCCGGAGGCGTGAGGGCTCAATACCACGGGGCCTTCGGTGGACAGTACTTCCCATGTTTTGAGATCGCCCGAAACAGCCAGCCCGGTTTTCTCTTCATAATTCTCATGATGACCGGCGCTGCCGTCGTAGAAGGCGTAATATTTGCCATTAAGCGGCAATACACTATTGATGCGCCGGCAGTATTTGTCCCACGCGGCATCGCCTTCGGGCGCCAGCACGACTCCTTGCCAATCCCAATTATCTAGGTACGTGGAGGTGGCCAATGCCGTGGCGCTAACGCATTCTCCGGTATTGAAGATATCCAGTGTGTCGTGCGAATCCTCATTGGTGGAGGCAGTGTTGATGGCAACGCTAAGGAAAAGGTGATAGGTCCCGCCAACCTCAAGCAACCACGGATCCTTCACTGCCTCCAGTCCAAGATCAACGGCGGTGAAGAGCCGCTGAGTATTCGATGGATCCAGTGAGTCTACACCGTCGGCCCTGTTCATTGCGACGCACCAGCGACCATCCTCCGGGGCGACATAACTGGTAAAATAGCGCCATTGACCATTAGAACCGCGCTTGAGCGTGCTTTTCTCTATCGAGGCAGAATTATATTGGCTTTTTTGCACCGACCACACGTCCTCGAACACCTTAAAATCAGTTGTCTTGGCGATTCGAGATTCGCCCCCACGATCAGGCTCAACGCCGCGCGGGCGACGGATGCGATAGGTGAGATAAGCCGCCTGATCAACTTTATCCCAGCACCAGCCAGGCGCTCCTGCCCAATATCCTTTCTCGTCACCGACAGGTTCACGAATCAGCGGACCCTCTAAAAGATCCTTTTCAATGCTTAATCTATTCATCGAATTGTAGTAATTTTCCCCGTCCGGATAGATTCCTCGCCGGCGATCGCCAAGAGCGTACCGTCTATGCAGTTAGCCGCCGAGGTCAATGGCTTTTGGCCGGTCCGGATTGATTTTATAAAGGCAGGATGCATCTCCGCAAAGCCAAGGTGCCCGCCCCAGCCAATACCGCGCTTTGCCTTGATTTTATGGATGCGCGCTTCGCCGCCACGTTTACCACGTTGCCAGTGCAAAATCTCCAGTTTATCCAGATTAGTTTGCAGTACGCCCTTGTCACCAACAATCCCCATTTCCAACGTTTCCTTGGGTGGGTCATGTGCGAACAGGCAAAGATGCAGGGTGCCGCGTACCTTGTTGTCATATTCCCAGCTAAGGGCTACGTGGTCATGAACCTGATTTGGACCTTCAATGACCCTATTAACCGCATTGCCCCCAAAAGCCGCCACTCGCTTGGGGTGTGCGCCAACCCACCAGTTCATTAGGTCGAAATGATGGCAATTTTTGTCGACGAGGCAACCCCCGCTGCGTCGCCTGTCCTGAATCCAGTTACGCGACTTTGGCATGAGCGGACCACGAAACTCTTTGCACCAAACCATCTTGGGCTCACCCACAGCGCCTGCATCAACCAATTTCTTTATCTTTGCGAAATAAGGCGAGTACCTCAGTTCGTGCCCAATCATGAGCGTGAGGTTAGTCTTTTGAGTTGCACGCAATAATTTGCGGCATTCAGCTGGCGTAATTCCTACTGGCTTCTCCAGGAAAACATGCTTCCCGGCCCTCAATGCTTCCAGCGCAAGCGGCACATGGGTGAAGTTGGGCGAAGAGACCACTACTGCGTCCAGGTCGCTTCGAATAAGGTCGGCTTCTTTTTTGTGCAGAATAACTTCAGGAGCAATCTCTTTCGAACGCGCAATGTTCGACTTATTGGTGGCGCAAATGGCAACAGCTTGGCAATCGCGGCTGCAATCTCGATGAAACAGTTCCAGGTGACTAAATCCCATCGAGCCCACACCAATGAATCCCATGCGAATTTTGCGTCCCATAAAGGCGGAAGTATGCCGTTGAAAAGTTTTTGCTTCAAGCCAATGTATGTTGACCTTGCGGGGCATGGCAGGGTTGACTCCCTCATGCCTTTTGTCAGTCATCTGGAGTGTGCCAATTGCGGCAAGGATTTTCCTGCCGGCGAAGTCCATGGCCTTTGCACCAGTTGCCAGCGTCCACTCTGGGTGCGTTATGACCTTGATGCGGTCAAGGAAGAGTTTCCGAAGAAAGCACTGTTTGGCCGCCCGCCAACCCTCTGGCGTTACCTTGAACTGCTTCCGCCAGAAGACCCCGGCAACATCGTATCCCTTACCGAGACAATCACACCCATACTGCCAGTGCCGCGATTATCGGCGGAATTCGGCCTGAAAAATCTACTAATAAAGGACGAAAGCCGACTCCCGACCGGGAGCTTCAAGGCCCGCGGCATGGCCATGGCTGTGACCATGGCCAAAGAACTGGGCCTAAAAATACTAGCGGCACCTACAGCCGGGAACGCTGGGGGAGCGCTTGCCGCTTACTCTTCACGGGCAGGCCTTGAATCCTGGGTATTCATGCCCGAGGATACGCCACATATTAACCAGATGGAATGCATGTTGGCCGGAGCAAATGTCTTTGCGGTAAACGGGCTTATTGATGATTGCGGCAAGATTGTGCGCGAAGGCAAAGAGCAAATGAACTGGTTTGATGTTTCCACCCTAAAGGAGCCTTACCGTATCGAGGGAAAGAAAACGATGGGGCTAGAGTTGGCGGAGCAATTTGAGTGGGAATTGCCTGACTGGATCTTTTATCCCACCGGTGGGGGAACCGGCCTTATCGGTATGTGGAAGGCCTTTAGCGAACTTGAGACACTGGGCTGGCTCAAGGACAAGAAGCGGCCGAAAATGGTGGCCTGCCAAAGCGATGGATGCGCGCCCATCGTGAATGCGTTCAAGGCCGGGAACCGGCATGCCAAACGGGTAGATAACGCGCAAACTATTGCCAGCGGCTTGCGGGTGCCGCAGGCAGTTGGAGATTTCATGATCCTTGATGCCGTTCGCGAAAGTGATGGCGCAGCCATCGCTGCACCGGAAAATGAGATCCCAAAATGGATGAAGCTCGCCAATACCCTAGAAGGTATCGCTCTCTGCCCCGAAACAGCCGTGTGCCTAGATGCTCTTGATCAATTGGCGGGGCAGGGGAGGGTGAACCCCAAGGATCGCGTGTTGATTTTCAATACTGGTGCAGCGCAAAAATATCCGGAAGCCGTGACGACGGAATTACCCAGGATTACTCTTGATCAGCCGATTGACTGGAATGCGTTGGCACATCCTTCGGCCTGAGTTGGGGGAAAAGGATCACGTCACGGATGCTTTCCTGGCCCAAAAGCATGATGCAGAGCCGGTCAATCCCAATGCCGATTCCGCCAGCGGGTGGCATCCCGTGTTCCAGGGCAACCAGGAAATCCTCGTCGAGTTTTTGCTGCTCGCCGCCGGCCTGTTGCTCAAGGCGTTCGCGCTGTTCAATGGGATCATTCTGTTCCGTATAAGCCGGGGCGATTTCCTGGCCATTGATGCAGCACTCAAAAACCTCCACACAATCCGGATCATCGGGAGAAAGCTTAGCCAAGGGGACCAGCTCCTTTGGCAGATGTGTGACAAAGGTTGGTTGAATCAGGTTGGGCTCAACCATTTTCTCAAAGACGGCGTTGGTTAATTCGAAATCTTCACAGTCACCTTCAATTTCACCTTCCAGCTTCAGTTCTTCAATCGCGCGCCGATGCCTTTCCTCGGGTTCCACATCAAACCAATCAGCTCCTGCCGCCTCCCTTATCAAATCCTTGTATTTCACCCGCCGCCAATCTGGCGTAAGATCGATGGTCTGGGCAACATTGCCCTCAGCGTCCTTCTGCTCAACAACAAGCGTGCCCAGAACTTTTTCCGACACATGGCAGATGAGCGACTGACACAACTCCATCATCGTCTCGTAATCGCCATAAGCCTGATACGCTTCAAGCATGGTAAATTCGGGGTTATGGCGGCGTGATATACCCTCGTTACGGAAAATACGCCCCATTTCGAACACGCGGTCCATGCCGCCCACGAGCAATCGTTTCAGAGACAATTCCAACGCAATACGCAAATAGAAATCGCGCCCAAATGCGTTATGGTGCGTAACAAAGGGGCGCGCCGATGCGCCACCAGGAATGGCCTGCATCATCGGCGTTTCCACCTCCGCAAACCCGCGATCATCCATGAAATTACGTATCTCACGCAATATGGCGCTGCGCTGGAACATGGTCTGTCGCACATCATCACTGGATATAAGATCCAGGTAGCGCTGACGGTACCGGGTTTCCGTGTCAGCCAATCCGTGCCATTTTTCAGGCGGAGGTCGAAGCGCCTTGGCCAGAATCGTGAATTCGGCGACTTTCACGCTGATTTCACCGGTCTTGGTGGTAAACAAGGTGCCACTCGCCCCCAGAAAATCTGCAATATCCAGACTCTTGAACACTTGGAACAATTCGTCCCCCAGATCATTCTTTCGGATGAAAAGCTGGATAGTGCCGCCAGAATCTTTGATATGCGCAAATATGGTCTTGCCCATCACACGCTGTGACACCAAACGGCCGGCCACAGAAACCGCACGTTCCTCCTCATAATTCTTTCTGGCCGCACTACAGCTCTCACTGGGGCTAAATTTGTTATGAAAAGGGTTTATCCCGGCAGCACGCAAATCTGCGAGTTTGGAGCGGCGCTGCTCGATAAGCTTATTCGTGTCATCCATGAACGCGCCAATGAAACGGATTGGATGCACAAGTGCAACCCTTTGTGTCGCAACATCCATGGAAACATGTCATTTATCTTACCCACGCTGCTTTTGCATGTCCTTTTGGCACGATAAATTTGATATATAATATATGGTTATTCCTGAGTACCTTTTGGCTAATTAGATTCAAGGAAGACGCCACCAAGACACAGGTCGACCGCGTTGCACGTGAATTCTCCGCGCTAGAGAAAAAATTCCTCAAATTCGAGATTTTGAGAAAGGCACTAACAACAGCTCCGAAAAACTCAACAATGCCTGCACCCACTGTTTTGTCGTTACCTTTTGGAGTGAAAAAGAACGCAAAGTTTGTCTTCCGCACCCCGCGCACAAGAGGTTCGTGAAAATTTTGAAGCCGATCCTAGGTGAGGTGCTAGTAGTTTGACTACTGGGCTGATTAGGCGGCCTGCATCAATGTATAGGCAAGTATTGCGATGGCAGCGACAAACATTACCACCACGACAACAATAAATATTTTACTGCCAAAGGTCTTCTTGGGCTTGAACGGCGACTCAAATGACTTCTGGGGGGATTCCAGGTCATTCAAGCTCACGCCCGCAGGATCAACCTGAATGTGGGTTGTATCACGTTTGGATTGATCTGGCTCGATGTGACCATTAACCAGTTGAACAATGACTGAGCCAAGCCGAAATATTGTGCCCTCGACAAGGCTTATCTCTCCGAAAATCTGTTGTTCGTTCTCCAGGAAACTGCCATTGGTCGAATCCAAATCACGGAAAACAACCGCACCGCCAGTTACAATGAACTCGCCATGGCTCCCGGAAAGCGAGGCATCAGGAATATGAATGGCGTTGTCATCGTCGCGACCGACTGACGTTACACCTTCCGGTAATTCAAAGGATTTTTGAGGAAACCCTTTGGTTAAAATATGGAGTGTTGGCATGCCTCGAATAGCCAACCCACCTTAGTTGGGCCAGAAACTTATACTGCTTAATTAATTTAGTGATGTCAACAGAATCGGGCATCAAATAGACGTTATTCGATATATTTTGTCCGATTTAGGGCAAATTCTCGCTCTCCCTCATAGTGCGGCTATGTGGTAAATCGGCATTTAATCAATTACTTGCAACATTTTCCCGGAAACGCCCAAAGAGCTCTGAGGCATCATGTGGGCCGG
>PVBE010593595.1_pt1 | contig 11604 bp, 7 predicted proteins | sample 1631181 | NCBI WGS metagenome assembly PVBE01 (sample SAMN08397723, study PRJNA350692) | Marine metagenome, whole genome shotgun sequencing project. | isolation source: water | place: Pacific Ocean | collected 2012-04 | reverse complement strand
TTGTCCTTCTTCGGCGAAGGGGAACCGAGCGTCTCCGGGCGGATGGGCGGGGACCCCGTGCCCCTGGCGCTGACCGCCGATGATCGCGAGATCGTCGCCCGCCGGCCCGGACCGTCGATATGGCGGCACGGCCACGGAGTCGTCGGTCTGGGGGTGCTGATACCGCCGATCCCCGACGACGGTCGTGTCGGTAGCCGCCGACCCTGGTCGATCGACCGTGGCCCCGAGGCATCGCAGCAGGCGACGGTCCGGGTCGCCGAGTGGATCGACGTCGATGGGCACGCGGCAGTGGTTCTGCGCGGTCACGTTTCTGCGCGGGAGCGTGCCCACTTCCGGTCGCGAAGCACCGTAGATGCAGACAGCCGCACCGTCGTGCTGGCCAGCGGGCGCGTGCTGCACGCCGCGCGCACTTCCCACGGCACGGGCTCGGCACGGGTGCCGATGCCGGTGCCCGATGGTGTGCGCACGAACGACCCGCTGGTCGACCTGGTTTCGGGGTTCGGGTCCACGATCGGGGTCCGCATCCGCGGAGAGCAGATCACGGTGTCCGAGCTCCGGTTGATCGGTGCGTGCGACGGGCCCGTGTTGCCGGATTTCCCGACGCGAGCGCCGACGACCGCCCAGTCGATCGCCCGGTCGTACGCGGCCCTGTTGGACGCGGCGCGCGCCGGCGACACCGAGGCGGCAGGCAGGCTGCTCGCTCCCGAGGTGCTCGCCGCCCACGGCGACTCGGCCCTCGATCTCCTGACCCGCCACCTCGCCCGCCTCGGCGACGAGGCGCTCGGAGCGGCGTGTGGACGCGCTGCCGACGACGATGGGACGTTCGCCGGCAGCGGCCGTGGAGAGGCGCGCGACGTTGCAGGTGAGCGTGGCACCGTCCTGACCCGTTGTGAGGGGCGCATCGGCCCCGACGGTGTGGTGTTCACCCGGATCGGCAGCCAGCATACCGGGCGGCCGCTGCTGCCGGGGGATACCCCCGAGACCGTGCCCGACTTCGACGATCGCCTCGACCTGTTGAACCTGAGCTCCTATCGGCTCTTCAGCGTCGTGGACGCGTTGCCCCCTGCAGGCGCGAGCTGTGCGCAGGTGATCGAGCTGCTCAGCGCCCTTGGCTCGGCCCCGGAACAGGCGCCGTCTGCGTTCTCGGAGGCCGTCATCGGGGCGCATGGGGAGGCCGCGATCACCACGACGTTGTCGGCGTACGTCACCCGTTACGGACCGACCTCGCTCACCGACGGGCGCCGTTGCCTGGATCGCGCCGAGGCCGGCGCGCGCTCTGGCGACGGATACGCGGCCCTCGGGGCTACACGTCGATACGAGCTCCAGACGGGAGACATCGAGGAGTTGTCCTGGGGCGCGGGCCGGGGCTCGAAGGTCGTGGTGTTCGCCACCCTCGATGGCACGGGCGTGCGGTTGGAGCGCCTGCTCGTCGACCGAACCGACGGCAACTCATACCCACGCTTCGACGAAGACGAAGTGGAGCGGTGGGAGGACGAGTTCGACACATTGGCGATCACATCGAGGCGATTGTTCGCCTCGACGCCCGCACGACTTGACGCGGGGGGAGGCGGGATATAATTCGTCTTATATGGCGAGTAAGATGCACTTGCGCGTGTAACTCGTCAATTATGGCGAATCATGAAATTCGAAGCTGCCCTCGCCGACGACACCGTCCTTCGTGAGATCGGCCGCCGGCTCGCCCGGCACCGCATCGAGCAGCGGCTCACCCAGGCCGCACTCGCCGCTGAGGCCGGCGTGTCCAAACGCACGGTCGAGCGCATCGAGGCCGGCGCATCGACCCAGCTCACCAATCTCGTGCGCGTGCTACGGGTGCTCGGGCTCGTCCCGGGCCTCGAGGCCGCCGTGCCGTCGCCGAGGCCGAGTCCGCTCGCGCTCCTCGAGCAAGCGGGGCGGGTGGCCCGAAGGGTGCGGCCGTCGTCCGCAGACCCTGGAGCCGAGCCCTGGACGTGGGACGATGAACCGGGGCCCTCCGGCCCGCCCCGGATCGCCCGTCGCGCTCCCGACTCCGACGACCCCGAGGCCAGGTGACCACGGTCGCCGAGGTCGTGCTCTGGGGCCGTCGCATCGGCGCGGTCTCGCTCCTCGACGGGGAGCGGACCGCCAGCTTCCAATACACGCCCGAGTTCGCCCGCAGTGGCATCGAAGTGTCGCCGCTCGCCATGCCGCTCTCCGACCGCGTCTACGCGTTCGAGGCGTTGCCGCGGGCGGCGTTTCACGGGCTGCCCGGCCTGGTCGCCGACTCGCTCCCCGATCGGTTCGGCCACGCGTTGATCAACGCCTGGCTGGCCCGGCAGGGGCGGACGGCGGACAGCTTCGATGCCGTCGAACGCCTTTGTTATACCGGGTCGCGCGGTATGGGAGCGCTCGAGTACGTCCCGGCGCTCGGACCGGACGCTGCCCCGTCTGCTCCACTGCAGGTCGCCGCGCTCGTGGAGTTGGCTTCGAGGGTCCTGCGGGCGCGCGACGAGATGCGCGGTGCACTCACCGACGACGACGAGGCCGGCGCTACGCTCGCCGACATCCTGCGCGTCGGCACGTCGGCGGGCGGCGCACGGGCCAAGGCCGTGATCGCCTACCATCCGGGCACCGGCGAGGTTCGCTCGGGCCAGGTCGACTGCGGCGCCGGCTGGGAGCATTGGATACTGAAGTTCGACGGCGTCGACGCGAACCGGGACCGTGAGCTCGCCGACCCGCTGGGCTACGGCGCGATCGAGTACGCTTACCACCGCATGGCCGTCGCCGCAGGCATCGAGATGATGCCGTGTCGCCTCTTCGAGGAGGGCGGTCGCCGCCACTTCATGACCCGCCGTTTCGACCGCACGGCGGCCGGTGGCAAGCGACATATGCAGTCGCTGGCTGCGCTCGGCCACTTCGACTTCAACGCCGCCGGCGTCGTTGGATACGAGCAGGTCTTCGACGTCATGCGCCGTCTCGATCTCCCGACGACGGCGGTCGAGCAGCAGTTCCGTCGCATGGTGTTCAACGTCGTGGCGCGAAACCAGGACGACCACGTGAAGAACATCGCCTTCCTGATGGATCGCGGCGGCCGGTGGTCGCTTTCACCGGCCTTCGACGTGACCTATGCCCACAACCCCGACGGCGCATGGACGTCGCGGCACCAGATGACGATCGAAGGCAAGCGCGACGGCTTCACCCGCGCTGATTTCCGCGCGTGTGCCCGCATCGCCCGGCTGAGGCGCGGTCGGGCGGACGCGATCCTCGACGACGTCGCCGCCGTCGTCGGTCGGTGGCTGGATTTCGCCGACGGGGCGGGCGTCGAGCCAGAGCGGGCAGAGGCGATGCGAGGACAGCTGCGCCTGACGTTCGCGCGCGAGTGAGGCGGGGCTGCGCGGCGCGCAGCGTCAGAGTTCGCTGGCGAGCTCGCTGAGATCGAGCTCGACCGTACGCTCGGTCGGTCGCCGTGGGTTTCGGGACTGCGGTGGCTCCGCCGCTGGATCGACCGCCACCGATGCCTCGGACACGGTCAGCTCGAACTCCACCAGCGTCCGATCTCGCCGCGGAATGGCCCCGAGGGTCTCGGGCGGCTTCTCCGGCAGACCCTGCTCGTCGAGGAACTCCTGTGCCGCGAGGCACGACTGGAATCGGTTGTCCGGCTCGCGTCGCGTGGCCCGCCAGACGAACTGGGTCAGATCGTCGGGGTACTGGCCGTCGAGGGGCAGGTGAGGGATCTGCTCGTGGATATGGCGCTTCGCCGCCTTCTTCGGCGTGTCCGTCCCGAAAGGCACGTCGCCCGTCAACAGCTCGAACGCCGTGACGCCGAGCATGTAGACGTCTGCGCGCCCGTCGACGTGCTCGCGCCGCAGATGCTCGGGCGCGGCGTAGTGCGGCGTGCCGAAGAACCCCGTCGTCTTGCCGTCGTCTACCCCGCAGGCGATGCCGAAGTCGACGAGCTTCAGCTCGCCTCCCGGCGCCATCAGGATGTTCGCGGGCTTCACGTCGCGGTGGACGATCCCGTGCTCGTGGGCGTGGTGGAGCGCGGAGGCGGTGCGCCTCAGCACGTAGCGAACCACTTCGTGTTCCTGGGGCCCGCGCGCGAAGACGAGCTCTCCAAGGTCCCCACCTTCGACCAGCTCCATGGCGATGAAGAGGGTGGCGTATGCCTCGACGAGTTCGTGGACTCGCACGATGTTGGGGTGCCGGAGCTTCTCGATGATCGCTGCCTCGGCTCGGAATCGCTTGGCGAAGTCCGAGCGCCAGACGTGGTCGTGCTGCAACATCTTGAGTGCGACGGGCTCGCTCGAATCGTCGTGTCGCGCCCGGTACACCATCGCGAATCCGCCTTTTCCGAGCCCATCCTCCACCGTGTATCGGCCGACTCGCCGGATGCCGTCTCGACGGCTCAGGCGCTCGCCGACGAGGGTGGTCAGGAATTGCGCCACCTTCGGGTACTCCGCGATCGCCGCCCGCAGGCCCGAGAACGGGATCTCCAGCAAGCTGCAATCGGTGCGTGCCGTGATGTCGGCGGAGCGGGTCGTGCCGCTGAGCAGGGACATCTCTCCGAATACCGCCCCGACCTCGAGGTCGTCTTCGAAGACGATGTCTCCCGGTCCGGGCACGGTCACGAAGGCGGTTCCGTCCTGAACGATGTACAGCGCATTGCCTACCTCGCCGCGGCGCATGATCCGCTCACCGGCTGCGAACTCGACGACCCGGGAGATCGACCTGAGCTCGCGAGTTACACCGGCGGGGAGGTCGTGAAAGGCCTCGGACAAGTTGAGGCCGAACTCGGGCTCGGTAGGCATGCGATGTTCGAAGTGCGCGACGGCGGCAGCTGGGAAGGATGGACGGGCATGCGATACACCGGGCCGCGCTCGCGCGCGAAAATACCCGGGAACGTCCACATCGGTGCGCAGCGTATCATACCTGGGGCCGATCGCGCCTTACCGTCCCGCAGATCGCGGTGCTCCGGCCCATTTCGAGCGGCGCCTCGCGGGCTGGCGTGGGACCCGACCATGCGCCGGCGAGTAGGCGAAAGGGCCGAAGGCGGGTATGACTGATGGGTCCTGCAACGGAGACGAGTCGCCATAACACACCTGAATCGACGGGTGCGGTGAGCGGAAGTACACCCAGTGTGAGCGGCGGGAGCGACGCCTCCGGCCCGCACCGCCGGTCGGACGCCCCCAGCGGTGAGTTCGGCCTGGTCGATTCGCTCCCGCAGCCCGTGAAGTTCGGGACGTTCACCGGGGTGTTCACGCCGACCCTGCTGACGATCTTCGGCGTCATCATGTACGTCCGCGTCGGCTGGGCGGTCGGCAACGCGGGCCTGCTGGGCACCTGGCTCGTCATGTTCCTGGCGATGGGCATCACGACGGCGACTGGTCTGTCGCTGTCTTCGATCGCGACGAATACCCGCATCGGTGCCGGCGGCCCCTACGCGATCATGGCCCGTTCCCTCGGCCTCGAGGTCGGCGGGAGCATCGGTGCGCCGCTCTTCCTGACCCGGCCGCTGGGCGTCGCGATGTACGTCATCGGGTTTCGAGAGGGCTGGCTCTGGATCTTCCCCGAGCACCCCCCGATGGCGGTCGACCTGATCGTCTTCGCCGTCCTCGCCGCCATCTCGTACATCAGCGCGGAGTTCGCCTTCCGGCTGCAGTATCTGATCATGGCGGTCATCGTGGGCTCCCTCGTGTCGATTCTCCTCAGCCCGGTGACCTTCGAGCCGCGGGTGACGGAGATCGTCTGGTGGGGCGACTTCCCCGGGTTCATCGAGGACGGGTTCCGGGGTACGAACTTCTGGGGTGTGTTCGCCGTGTTCTTCCCCGCCACCACCGGCATTCTCGCCGGCGCGAACATGAGCGGCGACCTCGAGAACCCGCGACGGGCGATCCCCGTCGGGACGCTGTGGGCGATCGGCATCAGCTCGGTCGTCTACTTCCTGATCGCGTGGTGGTGCGCCCGCGCCGCGACCGCCGACGAACTGTCCACGAACTACAACATCGTCATCGACCTGGCGTTCTGGCCGCCGATCGTCCTCGCCGGGCTCCTCGGTGCCACCGCTTCGTCCGCCCTCGCTGGGTTGGTCGGAGGTCCGCGAATCCTGATGGCGATGGGGCAGCACAGGGTCATTCCCTACGCGGACGAGATGGCGGAGACGGCAGCCGACGGCAATCCGCGCCGCGCGATCGTGGTCACGGCCGTGCTCACCCTGGGCTGCATCATGGTGCGCGATCTCAACGCGATCGCGCCGCTCGTCACGATGTTCTTCCTGATCACCTACGGGATGCTGAACGTCGTCGTGCTCCTCGAGAGCAGTCTCGGTCTCGTCAGCTTCCGGCCGACCCTGCGCATCCCCCGCATCGTGCCCTTCGTCGGCCTGGCCGGCTGCGTCTTCTCGATGTTCATCGTGAGCCCGATCTTCAGTCTGATCAGCGTCGTGCTCGTCGGGGTCTTCTACGTCTGGCTCCAACGCGAAGGCGTCGGCGAGAAGCACGACCGCGAAGATGTCCGATCGAGCGTGTTCGTCGCGATGGCCCAGTGGGCTGCCTCTCGGGTGACCGAGGCCGACCAGAGCAACGCGCGGGCGTGGAAGCCGAACCTCCTCGTGCCCGTCGTCGACCCCGAGGTCGTCCGCGGCGAGTTCGAGGTGCTGCTCGACATGACGAGGCCCGACGGGTCGGTCACGCTCCTCGGACTCAGACCGGACGGCCGCAAGACCGAGCTCCTCGCCCGGTTGCGCACCCAGTCCGACGCCTTCTGCGCGGCTGGGGTCCAGTCGAGCGCCGCCGTCGTCGACGCCTCGAGTCGCGTCGACGGAATCCAGCGCAGCCTCGAGGCCCTGCAAGCCGCGTTCTTCCGCCCGAACGTGCTCGTGATCCCGCTCGACGACGAAGACGGTAGCTCGGACAACCTGGCCGTTCAGAACTACGCCCGCGTCGCCACCGAAGTCGGCGTCGGCATGCTGGTCATCGCCGTCCACCCCAAGGCCGGGTTCGGCCGGCGCAAGCGCGTGCATCTCTGGGTGCAGCGCTCACCCCAGTCGTGGGATCCCGTCGCGGCCTTCTCGTCGGGCAACCTGAACCTGAGCCTGCTGACCGGCTTCCGCCTGCTCCGCGAGTGGGAGGCCGACGTGAGTCTGATGACGTGCGTTCGAACCGAAGCCGGGCGGGAGCGCGCGGACCGTTTCCTGGAAGCCCTCTGCGACCTCGCGCGACTGCCGGCCCACGTGCGCAGGACGGTGCTCGTCGGCGCCTTCGAGGAGCAGATCGCGGCGGCGCCCGTGGCCGACGTGAGTGTCATCGGTCTGCCGCCGGATCCGGATCCGGAGTCGATTCGGCGCATGGTGGAGCTCACCCACTCGACCTGCATCTTCGTGCGCGACTCCGGCAGGGAGTCCGCGCTGGTCTGAGGCGGGTGCTCGCGGTCTCCCATCGCGCAAGGCGCCGAACGCGTCGCCGCCGCCGGCTCACCCCTCCAGCGCGCGGACGAGGTCGGTCGCGAACTCGTTGCAGCTCTGGGGGCGGTGCTCGGGCTTCTTCGACACGGCTCGGAGCACGGCGTCGCCGAGACGCCTCGGGATCGCCGGTTCGACGTCCGACGGGTGACGGGGCGGCTCGTCGAGGTGCGCGATCAGAATCTTGAAGTCGGCCTCGTAGTCGAACATCGGCTGGCCCGTCAGCATTTCGTACAGACAGCAACCGATCGCGTAGATATCCGTTCGACGGTCTGCCAGCCGAGCGTCGACGAACTGCTCCGGAGACATGTACCGGGCCGTACCCATCGTCACGCCCGGCATCGTCATCGTCGAGAGTCGCTCGTTGCGCGCGAGGCCGAAGTCGGTGACCTTGAGCACCGGCCTGACCCCGTCGTCGAGCACCAAGATGTTGTCGGGCTTGATGTCCCGGTGGATGACCTTGTTCCGGTGGGCCACCTCCATCGCCGCGAGCACGGGCAGAAACATCTCAACCCGTGCGACCGGGTCCGACGGGCACGCACCCGATTCCAGGAACTTCGTCAACGTCGGCCCCGGGACGTACTCCATGACGATCGCGTTCACGTCATCTTCGACCACGACATCGAAGAGGGCGACGATATTCGGATGCTTCAGCTTCCGCTGGAGCCTGCTCTCCTTCGCGAACCGCTCCAGCGCATCGGTGACCCCGAGCAGCCAATGGTGGAGCACCTTGACCGCGCACACCTGGCCGTCGGAGATCCGCTCGGCGCGAAACACCGTGCCGGCTGCGCCCATAGCGACCGCCTCCACCAGCCGGTAGGCTCCGGCGATCACCCGCTCGGCCCGGACTTCGGCGCGCGGGCAGGGGAGGATCGTGTCGGCGATCTCGATGGCGCCGGGCGCCAGGTTTCCTCCGCAATGCACCCCGTCGCAAGTGCGCGTGCCTTCGTCGGCCCCGCACCGGAGGCACGGGTTCCGCCGGGTCGACGTGATGTCCGTCGTCGAGCCGAAGAGCTTCGTGGAGAATCCCCGTGAGTTGCGCTCCGCGTAGCCGCGCGTGTACATCCACCGCCACCCCCCGTTGCCGGCCTGAATCCGGAACTCGACGGTGAACGAGGGGTCATCATCGGGGAGCCGCAGCTCCGCGAGAGCCCTGACCGACGGAGCGTCGTCGGGGTGCAAGCGGTCTAGCCACGGCTCCACCGGGCCGTCCTGGTCGATGTCGTCCCCGACCTCGAGCATTCCCCTCCAGGAGTCGGAGAATGCCACCGTGCCATCCGCGACGTCCCACTCCCATCGCCCGTCGCCCGTCGCCTCGGTCCAACGCGCGTAAGCATCGATCGGCAGCGTGACCGCCCTGACCGCACCCGAACGTTGGACACTGCGGCGCACCGCGCGAACCAGACGCCGACCGGCGAGATCCTGCTTGCACAGTGCGTCGTCGGCGCCGAGCCGGATGGCGGCGGCCGCGAGCTCTAGAGAGTCGTCGCCGGTCAGCACGATCACCGGCGCCCCGTGTGTCTGTCCGTTGACGAGTCCGAGGGTCTCCATGTCGGCGCCCTGCGGTCCGTCGAGATCGACCACGACCGCGTCGAACCCCTGCTCGCCGAGCATCTTGGCGGCGCTCTTCCCGTCTTCGCTATGGGAGACCGCCACCTGCTCGTCGGCGGCCAGTGGTTCGTAGACCTCGTCTTCGAGACTCTCCTCGGTCACGACCAGCACATGGATGTCGGCCTTGGTGTCCATCACGGGCGGGATGAATGATCGACGACCGAACGCGCCCAGGGCGGAGATGGCACGCAGGCGTTCGGCGTCGGTGCATACCGGGCGAATTACATGGCGTATTCGATACGTTACGTGTCGTGCTTGACTGTCGTCAATCGAACACCGAACACATGTGTCAGTTTTGGTGTCTGGGGCGTGCGATTCGCAGCGCGATGATCCGGAGCGTCGGCGTCGAACTCAGCCCGTGATCGCGCTGGTGACGCGGAAGAACGGCAGATACCAGCCCCACAACAGGAGACCGAGCGCGAGCGCGCCACTGACGAGGGCGCCGTGGAGCAGGGCCGACGCTCGGTCACCCCCGATGCGACTCCGAACGAGGAGCACCGCGGGCACGACGGCGAGGGCGGGCCCGGCCCATGGCTGGACCGCGAACCAGGTCAATGTCGGAACGTCCGTCGACATCGCATCGAACATCGGCGCCAGGCGCATGCCGTGGACCGGCGAGCACGCGAGGAGCCCGACGCAGACCGCCGCGATCGTCTCTTCCACGCGGGACTCGGCGCTCATCGCTCGCCTCCGTCGCGGACGCGGTCGGCCACCATCGGCTCGGCGTGAGAGCTTGCCGGCAGGCGGCGAAGAGGGGAGGAAACGGTGAGAAGTGGCATCCGCTGACGCAACCTGATCGCCCCGGGAAAGACAAGCGCCTGCGCGCATCGCTTGACCCTGGCATCCGGGTCGGTCTTCATCGCGATCGTCTCTGCTCGAGCGAGTCGACCATGCGCATCCGCGGACCCCTAGTCGTCATCCTCACGCTGTCGATCGCCGGTTGCGGCGACAGCACCGATCCCATGCTGGCCGGAGTCGTCGCCGACACGGGCGACCGAGATGGCGGCGTCGGGGCCCACCGCGACGTCCGCCCGGATGCACCGAACGACGACGCATCGACCGGCACGACCGACACCGGCGGTCGCGACGCACCGGTCGCGGACGCGCCGATCGCGGACGCGACGCCCAGCGACATGTCGACCGGCGATGCGCCCGACACGGCCGCCGACACGTCGGTTCCCGATGCGACGAGCGACAGCGGTGGTCCCGACTGCGACACGATCGCGCAGCTGCGCGCGTTGCCGGAGGGAGACGTCGAGCTCGAGATCTGCGATGTGGTCGTCACCTGGGTCACATCCAGCGGCTTCTTCCTGCAGACGAAGCGGGCCGAGGGGCCGGCGGTGTTCAGCTACGAAGGCGACGGCTGGGACAACCCGGACGGGCTCGTCTCGGGCGACACCGTGACGATCCCGGTGACCGAGTTCGGGAGCTTCCGGGGCACCCAACAGATCGTGGCGCACGGCGCCATCGTGGTCACCGCAACCGGATACCCGGCTCAGACCCTGTTCCAGAACCTCAGCTCCGGGATCGCGCCGTCCGAGGAGCTCGAGTCCGAGGTCGTCGAGATTCGGTCCGGTGTCGCGCGCTCGGCCGACGGGGAGAACCTGCTCGTCGACTACGGCACCGCGGCCGGTGTCGCCATGCGAGTGGCCGACGGCGCTGGTTTCTGTGTCGGCGCCACCTTCCGCATGGTCGGCGTGGTCACCGAATGGGAGCCGGACGGCGTGCACCGGGTCCAGAGCTTCGACGGCCGTGACTTCGCGAGCCTGGACACCGAAGCGTGCACCACGACACCGCCGACCGAGGCCATGCCGCCCGGCGTCGGCGATCTCGTGATCAACGAATTCCTGGCCGACCCCGCACCTGATCTCCCCGGCGACGCGAATTGCGATGGCGTCCGGGACAGCGGCGACGACGAGTTCGTCGAGATCGTCAACGTCACCGACCATGCGATCAGTCTCGAGGGGGTGTCGGTCAGCGACGAGGTGAAGGTCCGGCACGCGTTCGCCACGGACGCGGAGGTCGCCGCCGGCGATGTCGTCGTCGTGTTCGGTGGCGGAGACCCGGGGTGTTCCGCGTTCTCAGGACTGAACGTCCAGCTCGCGACCGACCATTCGCTGGGGTTCAACAATGGGGGAGACACGCTGACCCTGGCCCTGGAAGGGCTGGGTGCGCCGATCGACGCGTACACCTACGTTGACGGCGAGGCCGAGAACGACGAGTCGCTCACGCTCTCACCCGACCTCGCCGCCGACGGCCCCTACGTGGGCCACACCACCGCGGCGGGCAGCGGCGGTGCCGCGTACTCGCCCGGGACCCGCATCAACGGGGCCACGTTCTGAGAGGCAGGCCGAGACCCTCGCCTGCGGGCAACGGCGGGCGTCGAATCCCACCCGTCGACGGCACATGACGCTGCGCTGTGCCTGGCGACATGACCCGGTGAAAGATGCGGGCTGGAAACGCCGTGCCCCGCCCGAGCGAGGCTCGAACGGGGCACACCGGGTCGCGACTGGGATCACTCGAGGGGTCGTCGATTCAGGCCGAACACTCAGGAGAGGGTG
>PVBE012736131.1_pt1 | contig 11606 bp, 9 predicted proteins | sample 1631181 | NCBI WGS metagenome assembly PVBE01 (sample SAMN08397723, study PRJNA350692) | Marine metagenome, whole genome shotgun sequencing project. | isolation source: water | place: Pacific Ocean | collected 2012-04 | reverse complement strand
CTCTGTCTGCCACGCTTGAGGGATGCCTGGCCAAACAAGGTATCTCTTCGCTATATACCCATCAGGCTGAAGCTGTCAATAAGGCCCGGCAGGGTGAAAATGTCATGGCGGCAACTTCAAACGCGAGCGGCAAGAGCCTGTGCTATAACGTTAGCGTAATTGAAGAACTGCTGGCCGAACCGGACAGCCGGGCTATTTACCTTTTCCCGACCAAGGCCCTGGCCCAGGACCAGTTACGAGTCTTGCGAGAGGTATTCTGTTCTGGCCCGTTCAGGGCAGAGGATTTCTCCACTTTTGATGGTGATACCCCCCAAGCCGAACGGGCCGAGATAAGGAGACGGGCCCGAATCATACTCAGTAACCCCGACATGCTTCACCTCGGTATCCTGCCCAACCACCAAAGCTGGTCAAGATTCCTGCGCGGCCTGAAATATGTGGTCATCGATGAGGCCCACATCTATCGTGGCATTTTCGGTTCCCATATCGCCGGGGTGCTGCGCCGTCTGCGTCGGATCTGTAAGCTCAATGGCTCAAATCCCCGGTTCATCTGCTGCTCGGCTACCATAGCTAATCCCGGCGAGCACGCCGAAAAACTGACCGGCCTGCCTTTCAGCGTTATCGATAACGACGGCTCCCCTCACGGAGGAAAGGAATTCGTCTTCTGGGAACCTCCTCTCGTTGACAAGGCAAGAAATACCCGCCGAAGCGTCAATACTGAAGCCAGCCACCTGCTTACCGAACTGGTGAATCAAAGTATTCGTACTTTGACCTTTGCCCGCTCACGCCGTTTAACCGAACTCATTTTTAGCTACTCAAGAGACAGGTTGATGGGAACCAATCCGCCCCTGGCAAAACGAATCAAGGCCTACCGTGCCGGATATCTTCCCCAGGAACGGCGCCAGATAGAACGGCAACTGGTCGGCGGTCAACTTCTGGGAGTGGTGGCCACGGTCGCCCTGGAACTGGGTATAGATATTGGTGACCTGGAAGCAACGGTGCTTACCGGCTATCCGGGGAGTATTGCCAGTACCTGGCAACAGGCGGGCAGGAGCGGCCGGGGGATGGAAAGATCGTTAAGTTTTTTTATCGGGTTGGATAACCCTCTTGACCAGTATTTCATGCGCCACCCGGAAGCCTTTTTCCAGAAGAGTGTTGAGAATGCCCTGGTCAACCCCGACAACCACTATATACTGAGAGCTCACCTGTTGTGTGCCGCCTGGGAACTGCCCTTGAGCGACCATGACGAGACATTCTTCGGCCCCCATTTTACCCGGGAAAGGACCGAACTCGGAGGGCAAGGTTTGCTCAGGCAAGGCAGCCGCAACCGGAAGTGGTACCTTTCACCGACTATCTCCTACCCGGCCCAGGCGATCAACATCCGCTCCAGCTCCATGGAGAGCTTTGCCCTGATCGACACCTCCACGAGTTCTCTGATGGAGACGGTGGATGCCAGTATCGCCTTCTTCCAGATTCATCCCGGGGCCGTCTACCTTCACCAGGGAGAGGCCTATCTGGTCAGCAAGCTTGACCTGGACAGCCATACCGCTTACGCAGAGCCGACCATCGCCGCATACTACACTCAGACCAAAGAAATCGAGGATTTACGCGTTACCAGTGTAATCCGGAGCAAGAACTGCGGCCCGGTGGAGGTGTACCTGGGCGAGGTGGAGGTCAACAATACCGTGGTGGGCTTCAAGAAGAAGGCCCAGCACACCGATGAGGTAATCGAGGAAGAGCCTCTGGAACTGCCGACTCAGGAATTTTCAACAATTTCCCTCTGGTTCGACCTGCCATCCGAAGCCACTAGCCGGCTGGACAAGGCCCAACTGGATTTTGCCGGTGGGATACACGCTGCCGAGCACGCCGCTATCGCCATGTTGCCCCTTTTTGCCCTGTGTGACCGCAATGACATTGGCGGCGTTTCCACTCCCCTCCACGTTGACACCGGCAAGGCCCAGATATTCATCTATGACGCTTACGCCGGCAGCATCGGTATTGCCGAGAAAGGTTTTGAGATAATAGAGGAACTTTGGCGGGCCACACTGGAGGTAGTGACCGATTGTCCTTGTGTTGAGGGATGCCCCAGCTGTATTCAATCGCCAAAGTGCGGCAACAATAACAAACCTCTGGACAAGAAAGCCGCCCGGATATTGCTGGAGGGGCTTTTAGGCTTGTAGCCTGCTTCGGGAACGAAGGCAGTCGTCAGTCGAGCCGTTATTTACTCGCCCCGAAATCTAATATGTTGAGCCTGAGATTTTCTTTACCGCGCCAGTGATCTGTCTCCAGATTATAGACGATGTCAATGAGAGAGGATGTCTCGTTCCGGTAATTGCCCAGCCCAAAGCCTACGCCATCCCATACCATACCATCGTCTTTCAGCTTCATCCTCAGGTGATCACCTCCGCTGCCCATGGTGCGGCATTCAACGACTTCCAGGCCACGGCTGAGGTAGGTGGGTGTCGGATTATCCTGGCCGAAGGGGGCTAGCTTCTGAATAGACGAGAAAGTATCCCCGGCCAGGTCCGAAAGCATTACGTCGGCATCAATATCCACTCCAGGGCGAAGATCAACGCCCTCCAGATCAGTGGCCGCCACCTCCACAAGTTCCTCCCGCAGACGAGGCAAGTCGCTGGTGCGAAGGCTGAGACCGGCCGCCCGGGAGTGCCCCCCAAACTGGGTTAACAGATGACGGCATCGGGTAAGGGCCCGGATGATATCAAATTCCGGGATACTGCGACAACTGCCGCTGCTGGTTTGTTCCCCAGTCCTGAGAACGATGACCGGACGATAGAACTCCTCCGACAGTCTGCCGGCTACCAGCCCGATAATACCGACCGGATAATCAGCAGCACCGATTATCAATATCGGCAAATCACCTTGGGCCAATACCTGCTCCCTGGCCATGGCCAGAACCTTGGCCGTTGACCTCTGTCGCTCGCCATTTTTTTGCTCCAGCCATTCAGCCAGCTCGCGGGCCTCATCCGGCGAATCCGTCATCAGCAACCTGTAGCTGCCCATGGCGTGTTCCAGTCTGCCGGCGGCGTTCAAGCGGGGAGCTATGGTCCAGGAAACACTGTCGCTATCAAGACTGGCAGCATTCAAGCCGGACCGGGAGATCAGTTCCCGAATACCAAGGCGAGGCGAGACGTTAAGCCTCTCCAATCCCTTCTTCACCAGGTAGCGGTTTTCACCGAGCAGTGGCACCCTGTCAGCGATAGTACCCAGAGCTACCAGATCCGCCAGTTCATTTAAATGCTGCTCCTTACCCAGGCCGCGGAAGAGGGCTTGCATTAACTTGAGGGCCACCCCAACACCGGCCAGTTCTGAAAAGGGATAGTCTGAATCGGGCAGCTTGGGGTTGATCACCGCCTTTGCCTGGGGAATCTCATCCGGGGGCGTGTGGTGGTCGGTAATAATCAGATCAAGTCCCAGTCTGTTCGACTTCTTGACCTCGGCCAAGGCCGTTATCCCGCAGTCAACGGTTACCACCAGACCGATGCCCTGTTTCCGGAGATTCTCCAGGGCGGCCGTTTTCAGCCCATATCCTTCAGTCAGTCGATGAGGTATGTAGGGAATGGCCTGGCAATTGAGAAAGGACAGCCCCTGGACCAAAAGGGCAGTAGCCGTAATGCCGTCGGCATCAAAGTCCCCGTAGATAGCAATTTTTTCGTTGGAAAGTAGAGCCTGGTAGAGCCTGGCAACGGCCTGGTGCATGCCGGGCAACAGATTGGGGTCTCCGGACAGACTTTCGTCGGCAGTCAGGAAGGACTGCAACTGGGAAGAGTCAGTGAGGCCACGGTTATACAGGATTTGAGCCACCAACGGTGAAAGGCCGGCAGCGCCAGACAAATGTTTGTCAGGAATAGAAGGCAGCAGGTTCCATCGGCGATGGCTCAAGCCTATGCCTCGCTAAATTTCCGAAAGATCAGAACCGAGTTGTGGCCGCCAAAGCCGAAGGTGTTGGATACTGCCGTAGTTACATCAACCTGGCGGGCCAGGTTAGGCACATAGTCCAAATCGCACTCAGAGTCAGGGTTATCCAGATTAAGCGTCGGTGGTATCACACCGCTCTGAATAGCCATAATACATACCGCAGCTTCAACAGAGCCGGCAGCACCAATAAGGTGCCCGGTCATCGATTTGGTGGAGCTTATCGGGATGCGATAAGAATGCTCACCAAAAACACTTTTTATCGCCGTGGTCTCAACTTTATCGTTAATATTAGTGGAGGTGCCATGGGCGTTAATATAATCGACATCACTGGGCGTCAGTCCCGCTTTGCTGAGAGCTAACTGCATTGCCCGGGCAGCTCCGTCTCCGTCTCCGGCCGGCTGAGTAATGTGGAAAGCGTCGCCACTGGCTCCGTAGGCAACAATCTCAGCCAGGATGTTGGCCCCCCGCTGTTGAGCGTGAGCCAGACTCTCCAATACTAGAATACAGGCCCCTTCACCAATGACAAAGCCATCACGGTCAACATCAAAGGGACGAGAAGCCAGCTGGGGAGCATCGTTCCTCGTTGAAAGAGCTTTGAGGGCCCCAAAGGAGGCGATACCCAACGGGTTGATTATTGCTTCGCTTCCGCCGGTAATCGCTGCCTGGGCATCGCCCCGTTTAATGAGTTCGTAAGCCACTCCAATGGCATCTGAACTGCTGGAACAGGCTGACGTGATGCACAGATTCAGTCCTTTTATTCCCAGGGTAATGGACACCTGGGCGGCGGCCATGTCAGATATCATCATCGGCACCAGGAAAGGGCTTACCTTGTCCGGTCCGCTTTCTATCAGCACCCTGGTCTGATTAAAAAGAGTGGTTAAGCCGCCAATTCCACTGCCGACGATAACGCCGATTTGGTCCTCATTGGAAGAGTTAATCTGGAGTCCAGACCTCTCCACCGCCTGCAGACTGGCCGCGACGGATAGCTGGGCAAAGCGGTCCATACGGCGGGCTTCCTTACGACCGATATGGTCAGTAGGATCAAATCCCGTTACCTCACCAGCGAACCTAGTCTCAAGACCCTCGGCCTCAGCATCGAAGAGAGTTATATAGTCGATGCCGGATTTGCCGGCAGTGAGGTTGTCCCAGGTAGTCGTCATGTCCAAACCGAGTGGAGAGAGACAACCGATACCGGACACCACCACCCTGTTGTCGGCATTATTCGGCAAAGTACCCTCCTTGGCTGGCAACCTGAAATTAGGATTAGATAATTAGAGTTAGTATAATGTATTTGCGTTTGGAGAGTCAATTCAGGAATGAGAGTAATCTCAAAAGCAGGAATTAAGGGCAACTATGAAAATCGCTCTGGACACACTGGGCTGTAAGTTAAACCAGGCCGAAACGGATTCTCTGGCCCGGCAATTTGTTAAGGCCGGGCACACCCTGGTATCTTCGGTAGATGAAGCCGACATCTACGTGCTCAACACTTGCACCGTTACCAACTCCGCCGACGCCAAGTCACGCCACTTGCTGAGACAAGCCCACCGCCAAAACGCCCGGACTCTGCTGGTAGCCACCGGCTGCTATGCTCAACGAGCCCCTCAAGACCTGACCCGAATTGAGGGAGTATGTTTTATCACGGACAATGCAGAAAAATCTTATTTACTCCGACTATTGGAGGAATCCGGATGTCTGGACAGCCTGACCTCCCTGCCGGAAAGCTGCGCCACCAAAGATAAGCCGGCATTCAGGACTCGTGCCTTCGTCAAGATTCAAGATGGCTGCACCAAGTTTTGCTCCTACTGTATTGTACCCCTGGTACGGAAAAGGGAGACAAGCCTGCCCCCCGACCAGGTTATAGCTGAGGTAAGGCAGAGGGTGGCCGAAGGCGTCAGGGAAGTGGTGCTGACCGGGACGGAGATTGGCAGTTACGATCATGAGGGAGTTTTTCTGGAGAGTCTGCTTGAAGGCATCCTGGCCGGGAGCGGAGTAACCCGGTTACGCCTCTCTTCTCTCCAGCCCCAGGAAATCTCCCCGGGACTTATCAGGCTGTGGAGTGACGGGAGACTCTGCCCTCACTTCCACCTCTCCCTGCAAAGTGGCAACGACAGTGTCCTGAGGAGGATGAAACGAGGCTACTCGGTGAAGGAGTATCAGGCAGCGGTATCTCTGATTCGAGACCGGGTGCCCGACGTAGCCATCACTACCGATATCATCTCCGGCTTTCCCGGTGAGACTGCGGCCGAGTTTGAAGCAAGCTATGAGGCGTGTCGGCAGATGGGATTTGCCCGAATCCATGTCTTCCCCTACTCAACGCGCCAGGGAACGGCCGCCGCCGACCTGCCGGACCAAGTAGAGCCAGGAACCAGAAAGCGGCGAAGTCTGAATCTGCTGGCCTTAGCCAAAGAATGCGCCGTAGATTTCAACCGGCAATTCCTAGAGAGAATTGTGCCCGTATTGTGGGAGCAGCAATCCGGCGGCATCTGGTCCGGCCACACCGCCAATTACATCAAGGTCTACCACCGGAGCGATGAGAAATTGACCAACCAACTACTGCCCGTAAAGCTGTTCAAAATCAGGGGGGACGGAGTGTGGGGGGAGAGGTAGGAGTTGGCGACCCGGCATCTAGGCTGAAGGAAAACAAGATTAGAGCGAATATCTGGAAATTCTACCTCTTTAATATCCTCTCCGGCTTTGTGCTGTACTATGCGATAGACAAGATCTTCATGTAAGCCAAGGGCTGTCCATTACAGATATTATTGTCGTTGAGATCGTTTATGCTGTCGCGCTAGTTGTTATGGAATTACCTTCCGGGGCTCTGTCTGACAGATGGAGCAGAAAATACGTTCTGGCCCTGAATATGGTATTTTTCATGGCCAATACCTTTTTATGGGTTATCGCTCAAGATATTAGGCTGTTCCTTCTGGGCAGTCTGGCAGCATCTGTTCATATGGCTTTACGTTCTGGGACGAACACCTCTTTTTTGTATGACACGCTCAGTCAACTCCACGAGAGTGATACGTATATTAAAACCCAGGGAAACGTCATTTTCTGGGAGAATATTCTAGAAATCATAGCTATTATCGCCGGAGGAATGCTGGCCGGTTTTTTCGGACTGGAACTACCATTCTGGCTTACCCTACCCTTCTCTTCCGCCGCTGTGCTGCTTGCCCTTTCTCTCACCGACCCACAAATCCACCGGACAACGGGGGAGATGGGCTATTGGAGGCATATTCTTGAGGCTGGAAACACCCTTATATTATCCACCTGATATTCTTCTCCGTCGTCATGGGAGTAACCCTTGTTCTGATGGATGAATATGGCCAGCTATACTTTGTCGGAGTGGGTGTGCCCCTTTTCGCTCTGGGATATCTGGCGGCCCTAGGAATTAGAATAGAGGCAGTCGGAGGGAAGTTTGCTTATCGCCTGAGCCGGTTTAGCCGAAAAAAGTTATTTGCAGTTGCGACTGCGGTCAGCGCCATCGGATTCATTATCGTTGGAATCTCGAAGTCATGGTACGGTCTGCCGTTTGCCTTCCTGCCATTATTGGCCTATTTCTTTACTTACCCCCTGGTTCTAAACGATTTGCATTAGGAGTTACCCTCAGGCCAGTGGGCTACCGGTGAATCATTTGTCAGTCTGCTGCGAGGGCTCGCCTTCATCCCTCTTAGTCTTGTATTCAGCGGTGTAGCTGAGCGTAACTCAATAACTACCGCCTACCTGGTGATCGGGATGCTAGTTACCCTGTATTTGGGCGTCTTCCTTTTTACTTACAGATCGCATAAACCAACCAGGAGCTAACCAAACGCTCGGATTATCAGTTTATTCTCCAACCACTAGAGACTTGGATACTTTCAGGCTGTCAGGTTTACTCGCCACCGGTATCTTTCTCCTGACTCTGACCTTCCCCAGATCCGCCGGGATCCATCCCTCGTCTCCTCTCCGGTGCGGGTGGAGGAGTGTAATCATCAACCCAGCCTTGCTCATGCCACAACTCGGGCCACATGCCCAAGGTAGCCTGTGTCCCTTCCTCCCGTGCTTGATAGTCCATGAACTGTTCGTAATCCGAGGGGAAGAAATCATCCCCCTTGAGGATAGGCCTATTCATCCAGGGGGCATTCTTGATGAACCACCTGACAATATCGTGCATCAGCCCTGGCGGTTTATTGAAAGGGCAAACAACAAGGCATTGCTGGCAACCGTAGCTGACACCCCCTCCGAAAGCCCAACCTATTTCGGAGCACCGTTTCCGGTCCAGGGGCCAGCGCAGGACTCCTCGCACCACCTCTTTGGGGCCCTTAGGCAAAGCGCCCGAAGGGCAAACCCGGATGCAGGTCTTACACACCTCGCAGAACTTCTGGATGCCGAGGTTTACGGGCTCGTCTTCCACCATCGGCAGGTTGGTAAGAACACCGCCGAGCCTGACCCTGGGTCCGAACTCGGGCGTGATAACAACGTTGTTCCGTCCCGTCTCTCCCAAGCCCGCCCAGTTGGCGAAAGGTCCGTTCAGCAACCGACGGCTTGGTCCCTCGGACTCGGCATTGTAACCCAACCCCCTGATGTAGTCAGCCAGGTGAACGCACATCTTCTCCACATCGCTGTAAGACTTATGGACATCGGACGAGGCTGACGGTGACCGTACGGGACGGGGGAAGTTGGGATGGACAAGCCGGCTACGAAAATGGAGAGCGTCCATCTCTTTTGCTACGATTATGTAGTGACTAAACTGGGCGACCGCCTCCTGGTCTTTACGGTAGGCGCCCAGTTGTATTTTCTCCGGTGTTAGCTCCACTATTCCCACCAGATCTGCCCCGAAGTACCGGGCGTTGGCTTTAATATTCCGGGACATCTCGGCCTCGTCGGTGACGGGGTACTTGTGTGGGTAAACGGGTACTCCTCGCCCTTCAGGCGGAGCGTCTCGCAGGGGATGCAGAAGCGATCGAGATGTAGCGAAGGAGTAATACATTGGGTTGATGCCCACGTCTCCCGGCGACCTCCTGGGCCTCATTCCGTCTGTGTTCATTTGCGCCTCGTAAGGCTCCACAGGACCAGGGATTTCAATGGTTATCTGATTAAAGGTTTTACTCTTGCCGGCGGCGGCGACCTTGGTGGCCATGACGACACCTTCATCGCTGGTCGACTCAGGCTTATTCTTGGTTTTGGTCATATCTTCCTCCTATCAATGATCTACTAGTTTTGATGACTTCGTTCTTAAGTTAATTATGTTTGCAACAAAGCCTGTTCGTCAAATAGACCTCTGGAAGTTTGCTGCCGGGATTTGGAGACCCCTGCTGCAACAAACCCTATCAATAGCTGGTTAGTAATCCCATCAATCGGCAAGACCCTACCGCCAGGCATCTATGCTGAAAGCGAAGCCGTGACCACCACCATATCGATAGCATGTTTCTTCCGCGATCTCCCCACCACTGACAATTATACAATTAGCCCAGGGGCCGTCCCCTCCGGCTGGCACCGGGTAATCCTCGGGCAGCTCTCTCCAGGGCTTCCCCGAGGTTTTTTCTATCGACATCCAGCCATTTGTGCTGTAATCAGGCCCACCGCGGAACATGTAGTCTTTTACCGGTTCAAAGCTTTGTTTCCATATCCACTCGTACACCTCCTCTTTTGACGTAAAACCTATATCACAGAGGTGTTGAGCCATCTCAGGAACCATGACCAGCGTAATGCCCCCCTCCCGGGTAGCCCAGATGCCAGAAGTGAGGTATTCCAGCCAGTTATGGGGACCAGGTACGCCTTTGACGCCAAGGTGTCTAGCCAAGGCGCCGTGACCACTTTTTTGAAGTGAGCGATATACACCAGCGGGGAACTGCTGGCCCATTCCCCATATGCCCGGTCTGGTGATCATAACAATGCTCTCGTCTTTCTTGAAGTCAAGCTCTTCGTTCAAGCCTTTCCAGCCGGCTGGCAGTCCATGCCCGTTCTCGGCAAAGCAGAAGCCACCGTTAAGAACCGGACTCCCCCCAATACTGGTGGTGGTCACGCTTGGAACAGAGCCACCAAGGTTACGCCACATCAGGTCAGAGACACGGCCGATGGTCTTGTTGGCCGGATTCCCGGGGCCGAACAAGCCAAAACCGAAGTTCATTCCTATCTCTCTGGCGACGGGACCACTGACGCAGAAGCCGACGCCGCCGCGGCCATCACCGGTTCCACCCCCTGATTCGGCAATGGCCAACACTACGGGCAAGTACTCCGGCCTGCAACCGGCCATGACCGCAAGAGTCGCCACCTTCTCCACCGTAGCCGTTCTTTTCATGGGCCAGAACAGCACCGGCTCACCCTTCTTTGTCACCCTGTTCCAGGCGACCCCCGCCTCCGCTAAATCAGACTGGTGGGTTATCAGTTCATCCGGTCGGCGACTGGTGCCGGTCAGCATTTCCCGCACCTTTTCCTCAGTGGGTACTATTATCGGAAACCCGTCCGTATAGACGGCGAAGGGAGCATCCAGCATTCCGGGAAGCTTCTCTGCCTGCTGGTAAAAGGTCTGTGCTTCATCCAGGGTGCCTTCAAAGAGCACTCTCTGTTGCGGCACCGGCCCCAAACCGCCGCTTTCTTCTTCCTCTTTGGTCAAAGGTCGGGTCAAAGCTTCAAGCAGCGGTTCAATTAAGGCGTCCACATCAGCCGGACCAGGAACGGTTCGCGAGGCATGCAAAACTCGTATCTCTGGGACACCGTTTGCCAGTGCTTCCTGCCTGACAAATTCAGTCTGATCGGCAAAATCAATAAGCACCGTTGGAATGCCGGCCTTCTCAAGCTTTGCTATGTAAGGCAACTGCCTCCACACGGCCCCGTGTCACCAGCACACCCCTTGTATCAGGCCATCAGCGGTCTTCATTTCCTCATCCGACAAGGGCACCTGAACGGTAGTATAGGTTTTTTTTACTTTCCAGATCACATTTGGGTAATCACTCTTCAATTTCTTCTCCAGCGGTATGGTGATATCCGGCTCACCGGTGATACTGAAGTAGATAGTTTTGCCATCAAGAGTGTCAAGACGTGGTGCCAGAGGGAATGTTTCCACCGGCTCTTCGATACCAACAGGATTAAGACATTTATGAACTTCTCTCTCCGTCATCTTCACTCTCCTCAGATTATTCAGAACTCAATTCTAGTCCTCTCATTAGGGCTTGTCAACATAAAAAGGGGAGGATATCCGGGCATCGCTCCACGGTATAAGCTGGAAAGAGATGAGGTTGAAAGTCAGTTATTCTCTCTTCTTTTGCTCGATCTTCTTTATTTTGGCCGGGATACTGTATTCGCAGGGCACCTTCGTCTGGCAGAGACCGCAGCCGGCCACGGTGATGGCATCATCATAGTCCTTGGCTCCGGCCCGATAGCCCAGAGTAGCCATATAGTCAGGACATTTTATCTTATCGTGGCCCTGCTCGGTGATAGCCTCACCCGGACAGCGGACAATACAGGCGGTGCAACTGCCGTCATCGGCATAGAAAAGGCAGTTTGAGTAGGGGCCTTCAGCTGTCCTGGGGCTCGGAGGCAGCACCAGATCGGTAACCACACTACCACAGCGGTGGGCTATACCCCGTTCGGTGATAAAACCGTCGGAAAGGCTGAACGTACCTTGCCCGGCGGCATAGGCTATGTGCCGCTCCGACCAGTTTGAATAAGGTCCCTTTTCGTTTCTTGATATCATG
>PVBE012181889.1_pt1 | contig 11606 bp, 10 predicted proteins | sample 1631181 | NCBI WGS metagenome assembly PVBE01 (sample SAMN08397723, study PRJNA350692) | Marine metagenome, whole genome shotgun sequencing project. | isolation source: water | place: Pacific Ocean | collected 2012-04 | reverse complement strand
GGGATGCCGGTCGGATTACCCCATCGATCTTCTCGTTTGATAAAGTAGGCGAACGGCTCACCTGCCTGTACCTGCGAAGGCGCGATGCAAACGGTTCTGACGGAATCGCCCGGAATAATCTGTAAGACCGGAGAAAGAGGCAATTCATTGAACTGGTATGTAGCAATCGGATCTACCAGTGTTTTGAATTGAAAGGTCTCTTCACAAAACGTCTGCATCTGCCAGCCCGGCGATCCGCTCGACCTGTCCCCGAAGACCACCTCAATCTGTTCACCCGTATTCACAAAACCGCCCATGACTTTGAGGAATAGAGCTCGTCCCCACGGACGGATATGCCCTTTTACATCCCAACGAGGCTCTATACGGCAATCGGCGCTTGTCCTCACAATACAAAAATTTGGGGCGGACGGATCAGAAAATTGAGGCGCTCCAAAATCGCCGGCAAACCGAAATACGATTTTCAGATAGCCGGTATCATCGATAGGATGCCCGGCGGTGTAGGTAAATGTGATAGTTGTATATGAACCGGCGATTACGGGCGTTTTCGGTTCGATCACGGAACTGCCAAGTTTGAATGAGGGCATGATTTGTGGGTTCGTTATGGTATGGCCTCTGGCGGTCCCGGCGGCGTATCGGAAGCCGACCGGCGTGATGAAGACCGTTTCCTGCGCGATTTACGCTTAGCCATCGAGTAACGCTTTCGCTCTGGCGGCCGCGTTTTCTGCCGTAAAGCCCAGCTGTTCGAAAATGATCTTAGCCGGTGCGGAGGCGCCAAAGCGATCAATGCCTATTACATCGCCCTGTGTACCGACATATCGCTCCCAACCAAGGGTCACCCCTGCTTCTATAGCCAACCGGGCAGTGACAGAGGTGGGCAGGACTGATTCTTTGTAATCTGCCGGCTGCGCCTCGAACAGCTCCCAACTCGGCATGCTGACAACGCGTGCGCCGATGGTCTCTGCGGCCAGCATCTCTCTGGCGGCCAGTGCCACATGAACTTCGGAACCGGTTGCAATGAGGATGACATCCGGTGTCGGGCCTTCCGCATCCGCCAGAATATAGGCGCCCTGTTGAAGTCCTTCGGCAGAAGCCAGCGTCGTTCGATCCAGAACAGGCATCTTTTGTCGGGTGAGCAGGAGGGCTACCGGTGCGTTTCGGTGCAGAAGAGCCGTGCGCCACGCCTCTGCCGTTTCGGTGGCGTCGGAAGGCCGGATGACAATCAGATGCGGGATCACCCGCAGGGCCATATAATGCTCGATGGGCTGATGCGTTGGACCATCTTCACCCAGGCCGACGCTCTCATGGGTAAAGACGTAGATGGGGGCGACCACCATCAATGCCGCCAGACGAATGGCCGGGCGCATATAATCGGAAAACACCAGAAACGTCCCACCATAAGCGATCACACCGCCATGTACCATCATGCCGTTCAGCGCCGCACCCATGGCATGTTCCCGTACGCCGAAACGCAGGTTACGCCCGATATAATGACCGGCGGCGTAATCCGTCTCGGCCTCGATCATCGTATTGTTGGACCCGGCCAGATCGGCTGAACCGCCCATCAGCTCAGGAATACGAGCGGCCAGGGCGTTGATGACCGTGCCGGATGCCTGCCGGGTCGCCATATCGTCCAGATCGGGCGTAAAGATCGGCAGGTCATTTTCCCAGCCTTCAGGTAGATCGCCGTTGAGACAACGTTGCATCTCCCGGGATAGATCCGGATGATCAGCAGTATAGGCATCAACATTCTGTTTCCAGGCGGACTCCAGTTCGTTACCACGGGACGCCATCTGCCGGAAATGAGTGAGTACGTCCTCCGGTATATAGAACGCCGGTTCGGCGGGCCATCCCAGATTCTTTTTGGTCAGTGCCAGTTCTTCTTCTCCGAGCGCTTCGCCATGGGCTTTGGAGGTGCCTGCCCTGTTGGGACTGCCGTAACCGATAATTGTTCGACAGACGATTATAGAAGGTTTATCCGTTACGCCCTGAGCAGCGTGGATCGCGGATTCTAACGAGGCCAGGTCATTGCCGTCCATCACCCGCTGCACATGCCAACCGTATGCGTCGAAACGCAAGCCTACATTCTCGGAGAAAGCCAGATCCGTAGAACCCTCTATGGTGATGTGGTTGTCCAGATACACCACGATCATCTTGCCTAATCCGAGATGCCCGGCCATCGAGCACGCTTCCGAAGAGACCCCCTCCATCAAATCACCATCACTGGCGATCACGTAGGTAAAATGGTCAATCACATCATGGCCGGGGCGGTTGAATCTGGCGCCAAGATGGGCCTCTGCCATAGCCATCCCGACGGCGGTGCTGATCCCCTGACCGAGCGGTCCGGTGGTTGTGTCCACACCGGGTGTCAGACCGTATTCCGGATGGCCGGGCGTCAGGCTGTTCCACTGGCGAAAATTCTTGATCTCTTCAAGCGACAAATTATAGCCGGTGAGGTGCAGCATGGCGTAAATCAGCATCGATCCGTGGCCGGCGGACAGGACAAAGCGGTCTCGATTAACCCACGCGGGGTTCTCAGGATTATACCGCATAAATCTGGTCCACAACAGATAGGCGAGGGGGGCGGCTTCCATCGGCATGCCGGGATGCCCGGAATTGGCCTTCTGAACGGCTTCGGCGGCTAATATGCGAATGGTGTTGATATGTTCAAGATCGGTCGTAGCCACGGGCGTCTCCTTAGGGTAAGAAAGTTCCGAGTTCTGTGTGTTCTCGTTTGCACCCCGAATTTTCTACTCGGAATTCGAAACTAACAATTCATACAATTCCTGCTGGCGAAACATGGCCTCGCGATAACGGGCATGGTTCGTCATATCCGGATCATAGGTTTTATCCAGCGGTACAGGCGCCTCTATGGGATCGGACAGAATACCGGCCGATTCCAGGGCAAGCAATGCCGCACCGCGGCTGGAGGCCTCCGTAACAGCCGAAGCGACGACCGGTCGTCCCAGCACATCCGCCATCATCTGCAACCAGGCAGGGGACTGAAGCAGTCCGGCCCCCGAGGCAATCATTTCTTTTACTTCCACATGAATGGTCTGCAAACGTGCATAAATCGAGGCAAAACAGTAGGCGGTTGCCTCCAGGCTCGCACGCATGATATCAGTCGGCGTGGTATGCAGAGTCATGCCGGTGATCGTGGCACGGGCCGACGCATGCCAGCCCGGACTGCGCTCTCCCGCCCAGAATGGCAGGACCGTCAAACCGTGCGCATCGGGCGACATGGCCGCGATAGCCTGCTCAACATCCGCATCATCGCCAAATTGCAGGGAGGATCGCATCCATCCGTACACATTGCCACCATTGCTCAGGGCTCCGCCCATCAGGATGCGTCTGCGATCCGACCGGTAGCACCAGAGGCCCTCAGGGATTGTAAACATTTCGGTGGACGACATCACCCGCATCGCGCCGGAGGTACCGACCATTATGGCTATACGATCCGCGGTCACGCACCCGCTGCCGATGTTGCTGCACGCGCCGTCGCCCACGGCCGGATACCAGGGAAGGTTCTGCAAAGCTGGCCAGCGCGCCCTATGCTTATCCTTCAACCCTGTAAATGGCGCGTCGAGGTCCGTTAAACGAGATAGTTGGGCGGGTTCTAGCGGCAGTGCCGATAGCGTATCCGCATCCCATGTGCAGGTATGCAGATTGAGCAGTCCGGTCCCGGATGCCATGGATATGCTGCACGCCGTATCACCGAACAACTGTAAAAATAAATACTCACCGATCGACATCCAGCGTTCAGCCTGATCAAATTTATCTGCATGATGCTGGGCGAGCCAGGATAGTTTGGCCGGTAAATAGGATGAATGCAGCACGCAGCCGGTATTAGCGTGTGTCGTTTTTTCATCCAGGCGTTCTCGCAAAGCCGGCATGATCGTGCCTGGTCGCGTGTCCGCCCAACTGATCAACGGGGTTACCGCCCGTCCAGACGATCCGACACCCAGCACATTATGCCAGAATGTCGTCACCGCAACACCGCTTATCTGCGGCCGTTCGGCTTCAGTAAAAACCCGGTCGAGCGTTGTACATACCACGTCGACCAGCCTGTCCCCGTCAATGTAGACACCCCCATCCTGCGAGGTGTCCATGTCATACGTCACCTGAGCAATATGGTCCGTCATAGATCCCCGGCCATCGTAGAGGATCGCCCGCACGGATGATGTACCGATATCGAGCGCCAGCATGAAGGGCGGATGAAACGCGTGATCGGCCATATAGATGAGCAGGATGGATGGTGAACCGTATCGTAAAACATGTCTGAAATACACGTTCAATGTATCTCTGTGCGGCCTGTTGTGATTATACCTTGTTACCGTGGATTATTCAACCGAAAAAATGATTCCAGGATTTTTTGTAATAAGTCGTCAACTCATTGATAAATATAACTTTCCTAACTTACTGAAAAGAAAGAGCTTGACATAATTCTTTTATTGATGTATATGATGGCCGAATTCTTATACATCCTACTGACCTAAACGTTGACTGTTGAGGAGACATAATGAGTACGATGACGACACTACTGGAAACAGCTCAGGCCATGGTCGTGCCGGGCAAGGGCATTCTGGCAGCGGATGAAAGTGCTGGAACGATCAAAAAGAAGTTCGACAGCGTTAATATAGAGTCGAACGAAGCGAACCGACGTGCCTATCGCAACATGTTGTTGACCACCAAAGGACTTGAACAATTTGTCAGCGGGGTCATTCTCTTTGATGAGACGCTTCGCCAGTGTGCCCTCGACGATGAGGAAGCGCCGTTTCCTAAGTGCCTGGCGGATAAAGGCATTTTTCCGGGCATCAAGGTGGATGCCGGAGCACGTGATCTTGCGGGTTTTCCGGGGGAGACCGTCACGGAGGGATTGGACGGTTTGCGGGATCGGCTTGCTGAGTATCATGATCTGGGCGCCCGGTTCGCCAAGTGGCGCGCGGTGATCACCGTTGGAGAGGACATTCCATCCGCCGTCTGTATCGACGCCAATGCCCATGCGCTGGCCCGATATGCGGCGTTATGCCAGGAAGCCGGGATCGTGCCGATTGTCGAGCCTGAAGTGCTGATGGACGGCGAGCACTCAATCGACCAATGTGATGTGATCACAGAAGTCACGCTCAATAGTGTTTTTACCGCTCTGCGTGAACACGAAGTGCTGCTGGAAGGGATTATTCTGAAACCGAATATGGTCATATCGGGATCGCATTGCCCTGAACAGGCGAGTGTGGAAGAGGTGGCCGGCGCTACGGTACATAATTTCCTTCGTAACGTTCCGGCCGCCGTCCCCGGCATCGCTTTTCTCTCCGGCGGCCAGAGTTCCGAGATCGCCACGGCTCATCTGAATGCGATGAATGCCCTGTTCGATCCCCTTCCCTGGGAGCTCAGCTTCTCCTACGGCCGCGCTTTGCAGGACGCGCCACTCCACGCCTGGCGGGGTGACGCAAACAACGTCCCGGCAGCCCAGAAAGCGCTTTACCATCGCGCCAGATGTAACAGTGCCGCCCGAACGGGCACGTACACCGCTAAAATGGAAACCGCGGCGTAGTCAAAGTAGAAATAGAAACCTGTATTAAAGGGGCGTGGATGCCACGCCCCTTTTTTTATTACGCTGAATTTTGAAGGCGCCTTCAAAATTTACTACGGGTTTTACGGACTCTATACGTACGATCTGGCGGATTATGTGGCGAGTGTATTATGCGACTACATTAAAACGAAGATCCTGTACCGGACGGCCATGAACGGTGAGCGGTTGGCGTATCTGGTCGATACGGTCGAGCAGTTCAACGAAACGGCCAGCAAGAAAGACCCATTCGATCACTATGCCCACTTCGGCAACGACACCCTGTTCCTCTCCGGCCTCTTTCCCGACTATTTCGAATATCTGTCCACCTGAAAACGCCGGCTGGTCACCAGCCGGTATTACGAGAAAATGGCCCAGGCCCACTACAGTCAGGTTTCGGTGCATCAAATCGCCCGCAAAGAGCAGTTAGACGGTGTCCTCAGCGACCTTGCCCACCAGTTTCCTAGCCTCCGGTGCGCCCTGACCAAACTGTCGGGAGAACATCTCGACTTCAACCGCTCCAACGCCCAGCGGACGAATCTGCCGATCATGAATGAACGATGAAGGGGCAGGTGGGCAAATCAGATATTGAGCCCCCTATCCTTTTATCTTTTCATCCTTCCTATCCCTTCCCCTTCCCCCTCAGTCCCGACAATCGAAATAGAGCGCCGATGATCCCCACTGATGCCACTCCCGTGCTCAAGAACAGGGCGATAGGCGCGCTGAACGCGGTAGCCAGAGCGCCTATCGCCAGACGACCGGGCGGACCGCCGCCGATGGCCAGAACCAACGTGCCCATGACCCGGGCACGCATGGCATCGCTGGCCGCCTGCAATATGATCGACGATTGCATGACGCTGAATCCGGCCTGGCCGACGCCGGCCAGAATCAGCATGGTGAGGGATAACGAGAAGGAAGTGGACCATGAGAAAATCATGATCGCAACGGCATTCAGCAACGAACTCCCTGCAAAAATCCAGCCACCGTTTCCATATCGTTTCAGGGCGTTGATCAACGCCACCCCGGGCAGCGAACCGATTCCGATGCCGGCAGCGAGGATACCCAACCCCAAGGGGCCCTGGTTAAGGATATCCCGGGCAAAAACAGGCAACAACACCGTATACGAAAAGGCGAAGGCGTTCATAAAAAAAGTGACGACGAGCACGCCCCAGATACGATCATGCCGTCGGGCATACTGTAATCCATCCATAACGCTTCTCAAGGGCGAGATCTCGGTATTCATAGTCTCTTTATTTTCCGTGTTTGATGACAGCCTGGTGACAAAAATGATCTCTATAATATAGGAGGTGAAGAGAAACAGAAAGCCACCCGACGCCCCAAAAAATTCGAGTAACACCCCACTCGTGAAGGGGCCGAATATGCGCGATATATTCTGCGGTATCGTTTCCAGGACCATCGCATCCGTGGTTCGTTTTTTACCCACCAGATCCGGAATCAGCGCGCGCCGTGAAGACCAGTCCACTGCGCTGCCCAGGCCGATACACACGGAGCCCACGGCAATGTGCCAGAACGCAAGGACCCCGGACAGCGCCAGGATGCTGAACAGGCCATTGACCACCAGATTGATATACTGTGAGTGAACGATCATCCAACGATAGGATGCATATTGTACAATGGTGCCGAAGAACGGCCCGAACAACATAAACGGCGCCATTCGGGCGAAACTGATAAGCCCCACCATACTGGCTGAATCGGTCTGATCAAGCACTACCCAGCCGATGATCAGCTCTTCCATCCAACGGGCCTGCCACCAGATGCTGTTGGCGATCCATAGATTACGAAAATCGGGAATGGAAAGCAGGTCGGTTGCCTGCCAACGTGAAGCGAACGCATGCAGACGTCTCTGCATTAATATACAAGGTCCTCCGGGAAAATCGTGTGGCGGTGTGGTACGCCCACGGCGGGCGGATAGGGGGCACGGGTTAAACGCATACCGGCAACCCGTCCGTTCAGCGGATGCGCGAAGGTCACCGAATGCATCTGTCCCCATCGCCATTGGGATAAATCCATTCCATACTGTTTCGACAGATCCCAGATGGCCATGATCAGGATCGTTTTCGTACAAATATGTGCAATGCCCCGCCGGTCCCGGAGGGCCTCAACGGGTGGCAATATGTCGGGGAATTCTATGGTTCCGGAAAGTTGGGAAAGGGCGTCGTGGCCTTTTTGTTTGAAGTTGGGCATAGACAGCGCACTCACACAGTCCGTCCACGAACCGGATACTGTGGATCATTATAGCCTTTGCCGGTATGCTCTCCGGGTGGCATCAACAAATTGATAGCGGCTTCATCTTCTGACGTGAGCGCCACATCGATTGCTTGCAGGTTGTCGTCAAGCTGGACCATGGTCCGGGGACCGATGATCACCGACGAGACGATCTTATTCGCCATGATCCAGGCCAGCGCAAATCGGGTCAGCGTGGTCTCATGCACTTCGGCAAGGGGCTTGATCGATTCGACCATTTGAAAACTTTCATCCCGATATTCGGTCTGCTGAAGACGCTTGTCGCCGCGGGCGGCGCGGGAGTCGGCCGGGGGTGCTTCTCCTACCCGGTATTTGCCGACCAGAACACCCCGCGCCAGGGGACTGTACGTCACCACGCCAAGACCATACTTTTCGCAGAGGGGAAGGAGTTCCACTTCGGCATCGCGATTCACCATATTATACAGTGGCTGGACGGCGACCATGGAGGCCCAGTGGTTCTGCCGGGCAAGCCATTCCGCTTCCGTTACCTGCCACGCGTAGTAGTTCGAACAGGCTATATAACGCAGTTTCCCCGCTCGGACCAGATCGTTCAGGGCACTCATGGTTTCTTCGGCCGGGGTGCTGTAGTCCGGTGAATGGATGTAATATAAATCGATATAATCCGTGTTCATACGAGACAGGCTGGCCTCCACAGCCTGGAAAATATGCGCCCGGCCGGCGCCCTGGTCATTGGGCCCGTCGCCGGTAGGGCCGCGGCCTTTGGTCGCCAGTACCACCCGATCACGCCGTCCTTGCAAGGCCCGCCCCACAATACGCTCCGACTCGCCGACGGTGTAGACATCGGCCGTATCGACAAAATTAATGCCGGCCTCAAGGGCCCGGTCGATCATACGGATCGAGTCCGCTTCATCCGCCGGTCCGCCGAACATCATGGCCCCGAGACACAGTCGCGATACTTTCAGACCGCTTCGGCCCAGATGGTTGTAAATCATGAAACCCCCAGGAAAATGGTGATCTGGTGATTGATTTCGCTTCGATCGATTTGCTTTTTGGTGATTTGGTGCTTGGTGATTGATAAAAAACACAAATAAATATATTGACGGGTAAATACGTCGGTCTATATTTCACAATTCATACCGGTTATTGTAATTATAGCTCAAGATATTACGCTGCATTGGTGTGGTCAAATTAAAAGATACCCACACGGTCTCCTTAGAACAAATTGTATCACGTAATATCTTCGGCTCTGTTTTAGAAGATTCAATCACCATTCACCCATCACCATTACCAATGCCTGCTCCCCTCCGTATTCTCTCCATCGGCGCCCATCCGGCTGATATCTTTGATCAGTCCGGCGGTACAATGGCGCACCATACCGCCCGTGGTGATTGGGTCGGCTGTGTGGTGTTGACCCACGGCGCCCGCGTACACGATAAAGTCATCAGCGATGAGATGTTTCATGCCGAAGAAGTGCCGGCGGCGGAAGAACTGAAGCATATGATGGCGGAGCGCTCGGATGTAAAGGCGGAGGAAGTCAGGTCCGCCTGCCGCAGCCTGGGGGTTAAGGATCTGTATTTTATGGGGGTGGATGATGCCGTATTACTTCCGGAGCGGGACATCGTACAACCGTTGGCCACCTTACTGAGGAACCTCAAGCCGGATGTGATCCTGACTCATTTCCCGGATGAAGGCGGCGGTATTTGGAATCCCCATGCGGCGGCCGGCCGTATCGTGATGCTGGCGATCGGCTTTGCCGGTTCTGTTGATCCGGGGGATCGAAACCCGCCCCATCATATCGCGCAGGTATTCTACTGGGGCATCGGCGGCGCCAGCCTGCCCAGAAATGTGTGGGATGCCCGGGGTGGGTATTATAATGATGTTTTTATCGACATCACAGATGTAGTCGGCAAAAAATTAGCGGCGCTGGATGCCCTCGAAAGCCAGGGCTACGGCGGCGCTTATGCCCGCAAGCGCATCGAGACATCCGACGGCGCTTTCGGCACAGCGGGTGGGGTGGCATATGCCGAAGGCTTCATTACGCTCAACGCCGAAACCCATCACTACCTCCCGGTCACCGACCATGCCCGGAAGGCAGCAAAAGAGTCGGATTTTGAAAAGATAGAAAGGGTGAGTTATAAGATAAAGACGGATTGAAGCTAGAAAGCTGCGAAACAACGAATCAATACCGTTTCGCGTTTCGTAGCTTCGTTGATTCCCGGAGGGACCCATGCAACGTGTCGGATTTATCCTCAAAGTCAAAGAGGACAAGATAGAAGAATACAGAAAGCACCACGACCACGTCTGGCCGGAGATGCTGGAAGCTTTGAGCGAGGCAGGCTGGCATAATTATTCACTGTTCATGCGCGAAGACGGTCTACTGTTCGGGTATGTGGAAACGCCCGACTTCGAGAAGGCCCTGGCCAGGATGGCGGAAACGGAAGTCAACAAGCGCTGGCAGGATTTTATGGCGCCGTATTTTGAAGGCATCGGCGGCCAACATGCGGATGAAAGCATGGTGCCGTTGGAGCAGGTGTTTTTTTTGGAATAGACAAGTGGGCAAGTAGGCAGGTGAACAGGTCTTTTTGCCCACCTGTAAATCCTCAGCCGGACTATCATTTTGAATCTTTCTACATTCGACTCTCCTGTTTTTTCAGAAGGCGATCAACGGCTACTTTCTGATATCGCCGATGCCTTGAAGGTCTGCGACAATCCCCACGTTGCACATCTTGAACAGACCATCCAGGAGTCTATCGGACGTCTGAAACACCTGGCGGACGTCATGCAGGCCTATCCCTCGCTACTGCAAAGCCAATCTCTGGGACAGCAGAAACGCGACAACGCTTCTCTTATAGATGCGTTGTCGCACGCCACGTTGTTTACGGTTGATATGCTCTTGCCCATGCGGGCGCTGGTTGGCCAGACTTATATCATGGCCCGGCTGAACTTTTTCAGACTGCTCCATCAGGTCGTTCAGGAGGCACTGGGTGACTGTTCTGATTTCACGACGCTGGAAGATGCAATTGGTGGGCAGATCAGCCAGAGTATCCACGCTAAAGTGATTGAATCACTGCTTATCTCTATGGTATGTGATAACACCCTTAAGGACGCCGTCCGTACGAAGGGCGCCAGCGTCCTTACCCGCCTTTGGGATAATCGATTTTCAAAACGTATAGAGGCTTATTTCCCTGTACTGGAAACTACCTGGGAGGCACGACGTCACACCACGGTGCAGTTGGGAACATTGATGGGGGTGTCAGAGATATTTGCGTTGATGCGCGAAGGTGGAGATTTACGGTTTGTGGATTATTTTTCCCGTGATACATGTCCTCACGATGAGCTGCAGGCATTCAGAGAGTTTCTGTTCGGGGTTTCTGCCGAAGAGCTCAGGATCATGGACAAAAAAATGAAAGATGGCAAGAATCGGGTATTTACAACTCAAGATGCCGATACCACCCTCTCCTTACCTTCCACTTACCTGTACAATCATTCCGCTACCGACTTCGCTACCCAACTTTATCTGTTTTTCGTAAAACGACACCTTGAAGCCCACACCCGCCGAATCCGTAACCTCCAGGGCCCGAAGCGCACCGCCGAAGAATACGTGCTGGTCTATTTTCTGGAGCAGGCCTGTACGTAGGGAAAGTGAAGAAAATGGTGATCGGGTGATTGAAAACCTTAAAACCAATCAGCATAGTACACGACACAAATCGGTAATGTTGTCATTCCCGCAGGGTTTAAGCGGGCTTCTGCGCCGCGAACAGCGGACATCCATAGCGTAGAATGGCTTGGATACCCGTTTTTTCGGGTATGAAAAGAT
>PVBE012760717.1_pt1 | contig 11607 bp, 9 predicted proteins | sample 1631181 | NCBI WGS metagenome assembly PVBE01 (sample SAMN08397723, study PRJNA350692) | Marine metagenome, whole genome shotgun sequencing project. | isolation source: water | place: Pacific Ocean | collected 2012-04 | reverse complement strand
TATTCACTAGATCCAGAGACAATAGGTTGAGAAGAAGAGGGTTTTCTCTCTAATATAGAATTGGATAAGAGAGAGAGACGGCTAACCATAGTTCCTAGGATTGGCTCTATTTTTACTGATTTATCATCAATTGCTTGGACTACTTGACTTTCAGACTTGCTGCTTAAGCCTATGGAAGATTGCTTCTTCTGTTCTAATAAATTAAGGGTATATATTGCCAGCCAAGCAAGAATAGGGAAGGAAAGCAGAGCAAATGTGGGAAATGAAGATTGAATTAAGACAATAAATTCTTGAAAAAAGCTGACCACTACCTCAATCATTCTTCAAGTCACGTTTGTGCATAGTTAACCTCATTCAGGGAAATAGTCCAGCAAAATCAAGAGAAGCATTGAGGTTCAAAGCTTCTCTTGGGTTCAGAATGAAATTGCTAAGATGAAGCCTCAAAGATATTCGGGGATATGACTGTTAAAAGTGATAACTCATTCAATTCTTATATAAAACAATTGACTGCGGGGCCAAGGCCTTTTGTTGTGAATCAAGTTCTCCCAATAAAAAAACATAATCACTGGATGGCATGGCTATTGGCATCCAAGAAATACGGCTTCGATTTATAAAGACTCCGATACTATTTGAAGTTTCAGAAAAGAAATCATTTTTCGAACACAACCATCCGTATAGACCATCCTCTCCAATAGTCTCCCAGTTGAGTACTTCATTAGAAAGCTCCGGAAGATTCTTCCGCAAAGCAGCCAAGCCCCCTAAGAAAGCCATTAAGTCTTCATTCCAAGCTTCCCCCCAGGGGAAGCTTTCTCTACAAGCAGGTTCTTCCCCTCCACACATACCAACCTCAGTACCGTAAAGAATGCATGGTGCCCCTGGTTGCAGGAATAGCAATCCAATTGCAATCTTCAAAGCCAAGACATCCCCTTTGAGCGTATTCAAAGCTCTCGGGACATCATGACTATCAAGCAAGTTCAACTGGCTGTTATTTACCGCTTGAGAATACCAACCATATGTGGTCTTAAGAGTATCAACAAAAGCATCGCTCCCCAACTCTCTCAATGGATATGAAGGGTTGACATAGCTTTTATCAAGCTTATCTCCGGCTGCCCAACAAACGCTGCTCCAACCAATTCGATAATTCATAACTCCATCAAATTGATCCCCCTTTAACCATGGCCTTGCATCTCCCCAAATCACTCCAATAATCCAAGCTTCTGAATTAATTTCTTTAACTTTCTTGCGAAAATCAATCCAGAAATCTTGAGGCACTTCATCTGGCACATCCAAACGCCAACCATCTATTCCACGTTTAATCCAATGAACTGCAACTGAAAGTAAGTACTCACGGACAGGAATATGCTTGTGGTTGAATTTTGGTAGCGCAGGGTCATTCCACCAACAACTGTAACCACAGTCCTGACCAGAGCTTGGGTAAGGAGAAAGTGGGAAGTTGTGAACGCAAAACCAATCTTTGTATGGAGAGGCCTCGCCATTCTCTAAAAGATGATGAAAAGCCCAAAAGCCTCTGCTGCAATGATTAAAGACCCCGTCCAGAATGATTTTCATACCTCTGGAATGCACCGCAGAAATTAAATCTTCTAAAGCAGAGTTGCCCCCTAAAAGAGGGTCAACCTGAAAATAATCAAACGTGTGATATCTATGATTTGCCGCCGAACAAAAAACTGGGTTTAGATAAATACAATTAATCCCAAATTTTTCAAGATGATCCAATGCCTCTATCACTCCATATAAATCCCCCCCATAGAAACCATGGTGAGAAGGCTCAGTGCCCCAACCTTGAAAAGTCCAATGTTGATCAAGGCCCACACTCCCAGTTCGGCGAAAACGATCAGGGAAAATCTGATAAACAATCGCTTTCCCAACCCAACTTGGAGACGAATTACACAAATTCTTATGATGCATTGCACTTTGCATTAGACAAACTCATCGCTAGGAATAGGTAAAGACAAACACCATGGCTCATCAGCCACTACTTTTAGCTCTGGATCAGGGTACTAGCAGTTCAAGAGCAGCTGTTTTTAATGCCGCAGGCCAATTGGTCGCGAGTTGTAGTGCTCCACTAACAATTGAATATCCCGAAGACGGCTGGGTTCAACAAGATCCCCTAAGCATCTGGGAAAGTCAAAGAAAGGCAATGGAAGGCCTTGAGAGAAAACTTACTGCCGACCAACTCAAAGCAGTCGCCACCTGTGGTATCACAAATCAACGTGAAACAACAATTCTCTGGCGCCGAAGCGACAGCACACCTTGTGGTCCAGCATTAGTTTGGCAAGATGGGCGAACTACTAAAATCTGCTCTCAATGGAAAAGTGATGGGCTGGAGCAAGAGTGGACACATCGAACTGGACTGCTTCTAGATCCATACTTCAGCGCTAGCAAGATTAAATGGCTCTTACTTCATTACCCTGCAAGCGCTGCAGCACTTGCGAATCATGACCTCTGCTTTGGCACAGTTGAAAGCTGGTTGCTATGGCATCTAACGGGAGGAGAACATCATTACTCCGATATGAGCAACGCCAGCAGAACACTGCTCATGGACCTAGAAAAGCGTGAATGGGTTGAATCTTTCTGCGACACCATCGGACTAAGCGTTGAATGTCTCCCAGAATTAGTCCCTTGTAGAGGCAACTTTGGCAACATCCAATCAGGCCTGCCCTTTGAGGGTGTACCAATACAGGCCTTGCTTGGAGATCAACAGGCAGCAACTCTTGGTCAACTCTGCCTAGAAAAAGGTGAGGCAAAATGTACTTATGGCACAGGAGCATTTCTAGTAGTGAATACCGGTAATGACATTCATCGATCCAGTGATGGTCTGCTCAGCACCCTGGGATGGACTGATGCCAAAGGCACTCCTACATACTGCCTAGAAGGAAGCCTTTTCAATGCTGGGACTGTCGTGCAATGGTTAAGAGATGGACTACAAATCATTGACAAAGCAGATCAAGTGAATGTCCTTGCCGAGGAAGAAGAAGATTCTGGTGGAGTAATGCTGGTACCAGCATTCACAGGATGGGGGACTCCCCATTGGGATCCATCTGCTAGAGGCCTAATAATTGGGCTTACCAGAGACACTCGAAAAGGGCATATAGCCAAGGCTGCTTTGGAAGGAATTGCACTGTCTGTCGCGACGTTAGTTGAGCTCGCAGAAACAGCAATAGGCCATGAATTAGGAGAATTATCAGTTGATGGAGGAGCCGCTGCATCCAATTCACTACTGCAAGCACAAGCCAACAGCACAGGGCTTCAGGTCAGGCGGCCGGTCAATCTAGAAAGCACAGCTCGAGGTGTTGCCTTACTCGCTGGTGTGCAAGCCGGAATTATCAACAACCTGGCAGAACTAGTCCCCTACAGACAAAATGGTGCAGAGTTTTTTACTCCCAAAATAGATTTACTAACACGAAACAAATGGCGGTCGCACTGGAATGAAGCAGTAAAAAGAAGCCTGCAATGGCATGAATAGCAATGATGTCGACCTACTTGTCATAGGTGCAGGATCTAGCGGCGCATGCGTGGCATATGAAGCTTCCAAGCGGGGGCTTAAGGTCGCTCTTTTAGATGCTGGAGACATTGGAAATGGTACTAGCTCCCGAAGCACAAAACTTCTACATGGAGGAGTTCGTTATCTAGAACTCGCTTTTAAGACACTGGATCTGGCACAACTCAAACTAGTAAGGGAAGCCCTACTAGAGAGAGGCCATTGGTTAGAGCAAGTTCCCTTTCTGGCCCATCGTCTCGAATTAGCCTTGCCTACAGAAAACTGTTTAGGCAAATGGTATTACAGAGCAGGGCTTGGGACATACGATGCTCTAGCTGGGGAGAAGGCTATCGGGCATAGTCGATTGTTATCAAGAGTGCAACTTAATGCGGCTCTACCTTCTTTAAGAGACGGTCTAAATGGTGGGGTGGTCTATAGCGATGGTCAATTTAACGACTCCCGATTGAATTTATTGCTTGCACTTACTGCAGAACGAGCAGGAACCTTGTTACGCACACGCTGCAAAATATTGAGACTTGAGCATCGAACAGATGGAAGATTGTCCGGCGCAATCAGCCAAGACTCACTTGGGAGAGAAGAAAGGTGGCAAGCAAAAGCAATAGTGAATGCAACTGGAATTCATGTTGATAACATTCGACAATTAGCTGATCCCAATGTTAATGAACGTATTCTTATTAGTAGGGGTGTTCATCTAGTTTTAAAAGAGAACCTATGTCCAGATGGCATAGGTTTAATACTTCCATCCACTGATGATGGGAGGGTGTTGTTCATACTGCCCTTCTTTGGCAGCACTCAAGTTGGGACTACCGACACACCATGCACTATCAAAACAGCCAACAATCCATCAAGTGCAGAAAAAGACTATTTGATTAATTACGTGAAGCGTTGGTTCCCAACTATTGGAGAACCAAGCATCAGCAGTGCATGGGCAGGCGGAAGGCCTCTTCTAAAGCCATCCGAAAAAGAAGTTTCCAGTAGTCGTGTGGTACGAGAACATGAAATCGAAACTCTCCCCTGCGGGTTAATTAGTGCAATGGGAGGGAAATGGACCACATGTAGACAAATAGCACTTGACACTTTAAAAGCTGTAGAGCTTGTCATAGAGAAACCACTACCTGCTCCTCGGCAAATTCCAATTATTGGCTCAAACAGAAATCCAAAGACGATGTCAACGTTATTACTAAAACAACAGCAAGAACTAAAAGAATATCTGCCACAGTCTCAAGTTCAAAACCAACAACTAAAGCACCTTCAATCAAACTATGGACTTGATGCTCTTCCAATTATTGCGAATAGTCTGCCAGAGGAACGAATTCCCCTTAGCCAGAAAATCCCTCTGTGCCAAGCTGAAATAAAACATGCAATCGAGAATGAACACGCACGGACAGCTACAGATGTACTCGCTCGTCGCTGCAGGCTCGCCATGGTTGATTTAATGGAAGCAAAGCGATTACTACCTATGGTCCAAGATCATCTAGAGGACAAGGGACTTAGAAACACTGAACTAGATCTGAAATGCTAATTAGAAAGGCATGACCAATATTTTTTCAATCTATGCAATGTCCGCATCTTCCACTTCGCCAATCAACCACCAACTAAAACCAAAAGACGGTAAATAGACAAACCAATTCTCATCAGCAACAGGATATTCACACCCCCAAAGGACTTCCCGAGTTCGCGCCCCCTTCCACTGGCTAAGATCAAGCTTTAACGATGCACCAGCTCCAGACAGGTTGGCTGCTATTAACACTGTCATGCTGCCACTAGTCCGAGAGTAAACAAGAACACTTGGATGCGTTGATTCCAGAATTTCAAAACTTCCATGTCTTAATGCAGGCAGGAGTCGACGACATGTGAGGATGCGGCGATGCCAATTCAGTAGAGACCCTGGTAGCTGTTTCTGAACCTCGACGTTAACAACCCGATAGTCATAACCTGGAGCTGTAATTGAAGGAAGGACTAATAAAGGCTCTGGTGCTAAAGAGAAGCCACCATTTCTTGCAGGAGTCCAAGCCATTGGTGTTCGGTTCGGATCTCTATCTCTCAATCCAGGCCAATCTCCCATACCCAATTCATCTCCATAATAAAGACATGGCATTCCTGGCAGGCTGTAAAGAAGAGCATGCAGTAATTTGTTCGCTCGAGGGTCTCCATTCAACAATGGCGCCAATCGACGATTTATGCCCCAATTGTGCCAGTGGCCATGTCCTCCGGGTAAACCCGAGCGAATAGATTGGATTACTTCATCAGGAACCAAGTGACCATCACCTAGCCATAACTCATCATGATTACGTAGAGGTAAGGCCCACTTAGATCCAGGGGCAATCGTTTGAGCATCCTTAAGGCATAGGCACAAATTTTTGCAATTACCACTTGCAATAGCAGCAAAAAGATGAGCTGTTAGAGCAAAATTAAATGCACAATGCAATTCATCATCCGCGAGATATGGTGCGGCCTCATCTACAGGCTGTATAGCCTCTGCCAACAGCAAAAAATCTCTACCACTTTTTTCAACTCTTTGACGAACCTTTTTTAAGAATGCATGTGTTTCCGGCAACCCTTCACAACGCGTACCCTCTGATTCGAACAGAAACGGAACTGCATCTAAGCGAAAACCATCTACTCCTTTATCAAGCCAAAAATCAACAACGCCAAGCATTTGCTCCTGAACCCATGGATTCTCATAATTCAAATCAGGCTGATGTTTTAGGAACCTATGGAAGTAATACTGCTCAGCGACTTCATCCCACTGCCAATTAGAATCTTCAAACTTACGAAATAAAACAGGAGCTTGCGCATAGCGCTTCGGATCATTACTCCAAACGTAAACATCTCTTTCTGAACTACCCTTTGGAGCCCAACGGGCCCTTTGAAACCATGGGTGCAAATGACTGGTGTGATTAAGAACAAGGTCAAGAATCACTTTCATACCCTGCTCATGAGCAGCCATAAGGAATCTGTGAAAAGCGGCCAAGTCACCTAGCTCAGGATGAATAGACTTGAAGTCAGTAATGTCATAACCACCGTCTTGCAATGGTGAAGGGTATACAGGTGTTAGCCAAATGGCTTCTACCCCCAGCCAACGCAAATAACTCAGTCGGCTTGTCAATCCTTGAAAATCTCCTATACCATCTCCATTACCATCCGCATAACTACGTGGAATCAGCTGATAAATCACAGCCCCTTCCCACCAAGAGTTTTTTACAGCCATTACTCGCGAAGTCATTTAACCCCTCTCTTACTGCTACACAAGCATTGCAATCTCGTCATCCCCTTGCTTGAAAAAACTAATGTTTAACGAACTCCGCGAGTCTGTACTTACGGGAAGAACAAGACCTGAAAGCTGGAGGAGGTCTCAACTAAAGAGCTTTGAAAAACTTCTTGAAACAAATGAGAAGAAAGTAATTAATGCTTTAAAAAATGATCTAGGCAAACCTCCAACTGAAGCCTTTTTTGAGATTGTCGCACTCAAGCAGGAATTAAAACTTGTGCAAAAAAATCTGCACAAATGGATGCGGCCAAAGCGAGTCAATGTGCCTATTTCACTTCAACCTGGCGAAGCGAGGGTGGAATTTGAACCCCTGGGCTGTGTACTAATAATCGGTCCATGGAATTATCCCTTTTCTTTAACCCTGCAACCACTAATTAGTGCATTAGCGGCAGGCAATACAGCAATTCTAAAGCCCTCTGAAAATGCTCCCGCAACATCTCAGTTAATCGCAGATCTTATTGAGAAGCACTTCTCCAAGGAGACCGTCAGAGTTGTCCAAGGAGATGCAACTGTTGCGTCAAGACTGCTAGAAGAACCTTTCGATCACATTTTTTTTACTGGAGGAGGGCAAATCGGCAAAAAAATCATGTCTGCCGCTGCCAAGCATTTAACACCTATCACTCTTGAACTTGGAGGGAAAAGTCCAGCCATTGTGATTGAGGGTGCTGATTTAAGCGTTACAGCCAGGCGTCTGGTGTGGGGGAAAGGTCTTAATGCAGGTCAAACATGTATTGCGCCCGATCATTTATTAATTCAACACCAACTCAAAGCACCACTGATAAGAGAAATGAAAAATGCCCTTAGAGATTTCTATGGGACAAACCCACTGAAATCGATTCATCTGGCAAGAATCGTGAACGACCATCAATTTCAAAGATTGAAAGACTTACTAAATTGCGCCAAACAAAAAGGGCAAATTCTTGCTGGTGGAGAAGTAGATGATGAGGAAAAGCGCATCACACCAACTCTTATCGAAATACAAGATCGTAATGATCCATTAATGGAAGAAGAGTTATTCGGTCCGTTAATGCCTATTCTCAGCATCAACAGTTTAGAAACAGCAATTAAAGATATCTGCTATCAACCCAAACCACTGGCTTTATACATGTTTGGTGGCACTACACAGGACCAAAAAGAATTACTGAAGAGAACTAGTTCTGGTGGAGTTTGTTTTAACGATGTAATCATGCAAGCGGGAATTCCTGAACTACCTTTTGGTGGAATAGGACCTAGCGGAATGGGCCGATATCATGGGAAAGCGGGCTTTCAGACTTTTTCTCACCAAAGATCCGTATTAAAAAGACCATTTTGGTTGGATTTAAAATTCCGATACCCGCCTTATAACCTCGACATCTCTGTTTTAAAAAGGCTCATTGGGTAAAAGACAAGACATCACACGATGGTGCAGAGCGTAAAAATTCCTACCAAAGGACTAGCGTATCCAAATGAGAGACCTATGGTTCGTCAAGCCTACGCAGACAGATGCTTCGCCCTATCTTTGTTGCACTTGCTTTAACAGCTCTATTTCCATGTAATTTATTTGCTAAAGAAATAACGGTCAAACCTGGTGATACCCTTTCAGGGATAGCAGATAAATATAAAATTTCAGTAACTAGACTAAAACAATTAAATGGAATCAATAATCCTAATGAATTACAAGTTGGCGTAAAGATAAAGCTTCCACAGAGTTTATCTTTAACGGCTGATTCTAGGAATCCTGTTCATATAGTTTTGAGTGGAGAGACTCTGAGTGAAATTGCAAGTAGATATGGACTGAGGCAACAAGAAATAATCGATATTAATAATATTCAAAGCGCCAACCATTTAAGCTTAGGGCAAAAGTTAGTCCTACCCAATCGAAATCCTCAAAATGACATTGAAACGGCCAATTATCATGAGAATAAACAGCCTAAAGTAAAAGCAAGCTTTCATATAATTTCGCAGGGGGATACTTTATCTTCTATTTCTAAAACATATAAAATTTCATTGCAAGATTTAATCCTTACAAACAATCTGAGAAACCCTAACAATATTCCTATAGGAACGAAAGTGAGTCTAATTAAAAGTTCTCAAAACAAGACAGGTTCTCATGATAATTACCATAAAGATAAGCCAAGATTATCTTTAAAGCCTAAATATGGTCCTCTTAAAATGGATTGGGAAAATTCGCAAATAATGAATGGAAGCCATGTAGTTCCTTCAATTCATAGCAGTGGTCAATCTTTTTTTCTAGCAGTCAACTGTTCCTTCCGCAGACTTAATATCACTGGTGAGAATGGAGAATGGAAAGAGTGGTCATCGCCTGTCGAAAGTTTCGAACATGATTTAATAAATGATCGTTGCGTCTGAAATTGACAAAATATTATCAAGAAATCAACTCAAAGTAGGAGGCTCTAGATGGTCTGCCGATTCTTCTACTAACTGTAATCTTACTTTTTTACCACCGGAAAGTTCCCCAAGCGAAACTCTCATTGTCGCTCCACTAAGAGTTTGCAAAACATTCAAAACATCTCTCAAGTAAGGCGTACTACTTCCACTCTCTAACCAAAGTCTTTCCTGTAAACCGCCTAACCTTCTCCATGCTGTGTGCAATTTAAGAACTGATGATTCAATAGACCTTGCTTGGCCACATGCATCAGCCAATAATCCCAAAGCATCTAGTCTTTTTGCTTCCTCCATCGCCTTTTCTACATTCAAATCTTCCAATTGAAAAGCCCGCAAAGCAAGTGCTGCATCAAGCGACTTACTAATCCAGCGAGCCGTACTAGTTACATCTTTAATGCAATCAATTTCTGGCTCTTCACGCAAAGTTCTACGCAAATCTTCTTGCTGAAGCTCAGGCAACTTTTGCAATTCTTTGACTAATGGAGCGACAAGTCGTGGAGGTAACAAATTCGATTGAGTACGCTCACGTATTTCTTCCGGTAAAAGTGGACTAGTTGCTGAAGTGAACTCATCCGTAAGCTGACGAACTTGCTTTCTGGTTATTTCCTTCCCTTCATTAGCAGCTTCAGAAATCATCTGCTGAACTTCTGGTGCAGCCTGTGCTGTTTCTATAAAAGCTCTCCTCGAAAAGTTATTAACACTGCTCTCCTCGAGTACACCATCTCCAACTAGATCATCAGCCGAGCCGGCAAGTTGTATGAGCCCATAAGCTCTTGTCTTACTTATTTCCCTTTCTCTCAACCATTGCAAAAAACCTGCTCCTCGTCCTTCCCCTCCACGTTTTTCCCGGTCTCTAACCACCCGTAAAATTCGGCCTCGCCAAATTTCAGTCTGCAAATCAAATCTGTCGCAAACAGCCCAAGCCTTCTCTAAACGATCCAAGAATTCAATGGTGCTCAAATCATCTTTATCAGGATCTGGTAGGTCTAAATGAAGCAAGGAAGGGTCAGGAGCAGTTGTGGGTGCCACAAAAACAAGCCAAACATAGAGATGGATGCCGCCACAAACTTTACGAAGGCGACGACATTCTGTGACGCTAAAGCAAACTCTCCCCCTCTCAGCGATAACCTAGTTAGTGAAGTGCTTTTAAAACGCATCGATGGCGGTTTCTAAAGGTGACAAAGTACGCATCAAGCGTCCAGAGTCTTACTGGTACAACGAAGTAGGAACGGTAGCTTCCGTAACCTCTGAAGGTGGCGGCAAGTATCCAGTAACTGTTCGCTTTACAAAGGTCGACTACAAGGTTTACAGCGGCGTAGACGGCGGAGTAAACACATCAAACTATGCTGAATCTGAATTAGAGCCCGCTTAAGGAGCTTGCCTGAACTACCTGAAGTCGAGACGGTCCGGAAAGGATTATCAGACCGTCTTAGGTTTTTTTGTATTGAAGAAGTAGAGGTATTTAGAGAAAGGGTAATTGCTAGCCCTGGAGGTTCTGATGAATTCAGATCGAAATTGCGTGGAGCCCATATAGGTAAATGGTATAGGCGTGGCAAATATTTGATTGCCTCCCTTCATAAAGCAGCAGAGTTAGAGCAAGAGGCTAAAGGAGTAACAAATACCAATGTATATGGTTGGTTAGGTGTGCACCTACGAATGACTGGCCAGTTTCAGTGGCACCAAAAACTGAACCCTCCATGCCCATATACAAGAGTTCGTTTTTGGAATCCAAAAGGAGAAGAACTTAGATTTGTTGATCTTCGTAGTTTTGGTCAAATGTGGTGGGTTCCCTCAGCCAGCTCACCTCAAAGAATTATAAGTGGGCTCAACAAACTAGGACCAGAACCATTTAGCACGAAATTCAATGCCTCCTATCTAGAAGGAAGCCTTACAGGAAGAACTCGTTCGATCAAATCAGCTTTATTAGACCAATCACTTGTTGCTGGCATAGGAAATATTTATGCCGATGAAAGTCTTTTCAGCGCAGGAATCTTGCCGCATAAACCATCAGGGAAGCTTACTCCGTTGGAGATTGAAGCCTTATGCGAAAGTATTGTCAAAGTTCTAAAGATAAGTATTGGCAAAGGTGGAACTACTTTCAAGGATTTTAGAGATTTAGAAGGAGGCAATGGAAAGTATGGGGGAGAAGCCTGGGTTTACAAACGAGACGGGAAGTCTTGCCGAAAATGTGGAACAACAATTAAACGCCAAAAACTAACTGGAAGAGGAACACATTGGTGCCCAAAATGTCAAAAATAATAGCAAATAATTCTCTTTTCTTTGATTTGGCTCTATGGATTTCTTTGATTTAGCAAATATCTTTAACCAATAAAAAAGACCACCATGAAGGTAGTCTTTTTATTGATCCAGAACTTACTTAAGATAGAAAATTCTGAATAAGGGAATTTTTTACCTGGCATTGAGCTATTTT
>PVBE012787337.1_pt1 | contig 11608 bp, 13 predicted proteins | sample 1631181 | NCBI WGS metagenome assembly PVBE01 (sample SAMN08397723, study PRJNA350692) | Marine metagenome, whole genome shotgun sequencing project. | isolation source: water | place: Pacific Ocean | collected 2012-04 | reverse complement strand
TTTGTAACAAAAAAAAGACTGGAGCAATTCCATAAAGTTCTAAGCCTTCGTACACGATATATAACTGTCGTTCTGGAAGATATTTACCAGGCACATAACGCAAGTGCAGTTTTAAGAAGTTGCGATTGCTTTGGTGTACAGGATGTTCATATTATTGAAAATAAAAATGAATATTTTCTTAACCCCGATGTAGCTCTTGGATCATCAAAATGGATTAATCTTAAAAAATATAATAAAACTGAAAATAATACACCAGATACTATAAAAGAATTAAGAAATTCCGGATACAGAATTATTGCAACTTCTCTTCATGAAACCAATTCGGTAAACCTTGAGGATATAGATTTAGAAAAAGGGAAAATGGCAATATTCTTTGGTACAGAAATGAGGGGGCTGACAGAATCTGTGCTTAAGGAAGCTGATGAATTTCTTAAAATACCTATGGTTGGATTCACTGAAAGTCTTAACATAAGTGTCTCTGTTGCAATAATTACTCATATGCTCACTTCCAAATTGCAGCAATCTGATATCAATTGGAAACTAAAAGAAAATGAAAAAAATAAGATTCTTAAATCATGGCTGCTTACAAGCATAAAAAATTCCGACATGCTCTTAAAAAAGTTCAAGAATAAAGAAGATTAATTAATCAATAATTCTCAAATTTAGTCAAAAAATCAAATATAAATCTTATCAAATTTATCTATTTTTGTAATCAAAACTCCGAGCTATTACTGCTGAGGTGAAGGATGCCCTTAAAACAATAGGGTCTGAATTCACTCCTTTTGGTGGCAAATACAAATCAGAAAGATTGAGAAAATATCATTATATGATGGGGATGCTTTATTTTGATGATCCTGTGAAATTAAATGAATTCAGCTCCTTTTCAGAAGGATTAAAGCTAATCAGAAAAAATCTGGAAGCAAAAAAAGGTAATACAATTTAGGTTTATGAAAAAGTATTTGAAGGAAATAAAGTTGCAATCATTGGTGTTGGATTACTCGATTCTGTACTGCGAAGCTAAATTTCTTCCAATAATTGGCGAAAAACATATTGCTGCTATGCCATATGAAATTATTCTTGAGGATAAGGAAGCAACGATGTTGCACGGAAGATTCCGTTATGCTTTATACTGTCCGGAATTAAAAATGGGAACATTTACTAAGATAATGAGTACCCCTGGTAATGTTGAAGACTTTTGGAAGCTTTAACCAAGTAATTATCCCGTTTATCCATAATATCCTTGTTTTCAAGTAAATTTTAAGGCATTTTATCCTGCCTTAAGCTTTCATTTATGAAATCTATATTCTATTTTTACAAAAAAACAGGTAAAAATGAATTGTATAATTATTGAAGATCACCCTGAATCAAGAACTCTTGTTGAGATATTCGTTAAAAAAACTGGTTCATTAAATCTTATTAATTCACATGCTACTGCAGTGCAGGCTATCAATTCGGAAGATGACAAAGATAAAATTGATCTTGTTTTTTTAGATATTGAGTTACCTGAAATGACCGGTATGGAATATTTAAGGACTCTTACACATAAGCCACAGGTAATAATTATATCAGCACAGGACAAATATGCATTGGAAGCTTTTGAATTTGATGTAACTGACTACCTCCTTAAACCAGTAACATACTCTCGGTTCTTCAAGTCGGTTAACAAAGCACTTATCAGGTTCAAAAAAGATAAAAATATTGTTAAAAGTCAAAATGAGACCTTCATAAGAAAAGATTCTTCACTGATAAAACTCAGATTTGAAGAAATATGGTGGATTGAAGCGATGGAGAATTATGTTATGGTTAATACTGAAACGGAGAAATTTACTGTGCATTTTACATTAAAGGGAATACTTAAGAAATTACCTGTCGATATTTTTCAGCAAGTACATAGGTCGTATATTATTAATTTAAATAAGATTGAACTTATTAAGGATAACTCTGTTATTCTTAAACTTAATGAGTATGATAAAAATGTTCCAATTGGAAAATCATACAAAGAAAACCTATATAACAACCTGAATTTGATTAGTCACTAATTAATATTCCCTTTATCAAAATCTTATGATTACCAATAAACAATTATTCCTCGATTATGTAGGACAAACCTCTCTTAGTCCGATGGGTTTGGAATTTACAAAAGCCGAAGGAATATATATTTATGACAAAAAAGGGAAAGCTTATATTGACCTCGTATCTGGAGTCTCTGTTAGTAATCTGGGGCATAGCAACTCTAATATAATCAAATCTGTATGTGATCAAATAAAATCATATAGCCACCTTATGGTATATGGAGAGTATATTCAATCACCCCAAGTGGAGCTGGCCAGGTTATTATCAGAAAACCTACCTGAGGGTCTTGATAAGATATATTATGTAAATTCAGGAAGTGAAGCAATAGAAGGAGCATTAAAACTTGCAAAGAAATATACAGGAAGAAGTGAATTAATTAGTTTTAGAAATGCCTACCATGGAAGCACTCATGGTGCATTAAGTATTATGGGAGATGAAAAACTTAAAACAGACTTCAGACCATTGCTCCCTGATACCAGAATACTAAATTTTAACTCTGTTGCAGACCTTCAGAAAATCACTTCAAAAACGGCATGTGTAATTGCTGAAGTAATTCAGGCAGAGGCAGGAATAATAATACCACAAAACAATTTTCTTAAGAAGTTAAAAGAAAGATGCTCTGATACAGGAGCATTATTAATATTCGATGAAATTCAAACTGGTTTTGGAAGAACAGGTACTCTATTCGCATTTGAACATTATAAAGTTATTCCTGACATATTGACAATTGCTAAAGCAATGGGTGGTGGAATGCCTATTGGAGCATTTGTTTCATCAAGAGATATTATGAATAAATTATGTAATAATCCTGAACTGGGTCATATTACTACATTTGGCGGGCATCCTGTATCATGTGCATCAGGCCTTGCATCTTTACAAATTCTACTCGGGGAGAACTATATCTCCACCAGTGAAGAAAAATCCAATCTATTCAGAAAATATTTAAAACATAAATGTATTAAATCGATCAGAGGAAAAGGACTATTCCTGGCTGTTGAACTTGAAGATCCGCGAATATTAAGAAAATTTCAGAATATCTGCATTGAACTTGGAATAATTTTTGACCTTTTTCTATTTTGTGATAATGCCTTCAGGATAGCACCTCCACTTATTATTACCAGGGAACAGATTAAAGAAACATGTGAACTTCTTCTGGAAGCATTTAACAGATCTAAAAATTAATTAATATTCAGGTATGTTAATGCTACTTAATATGAAAATTCAATAATTCATAATCATTTAAATACACAATTAAACAATCATTAATTTTAATCTCAGGTTTTATTATTGAACTACCTGTAAAAATTAAATCTCCCATTTTTAAAGTGAAATATTTCGATATATAAGCTATCAATTTATTAAAAGAAAAACATAAGTCGCTATAGAAAGTTGTTTGAATTAATTTATCATTAATCTTGAAGGTATTTATTATCGATGAATTCTCAGGAAATTCTGATAATTTTAAAAATTTCCCCAATGCGACTGATCCTTCCCATGATTTGCTTATTGTCCAAGGCAATCCATTATCTCTCGCATTACTAAATAAGTCTTCAGCAGTAAATCTTATTCCCATCCCTATTTCTTCATAATATCTACTTGCAAATTTTTCAGGGATGTTTTTGCCAACCCGGCTAATTTTAATTACAAAATCTGCTTCCGCAATAATCTGAGTTGAGAAATCAGGATAATAGAAAGGTCTGTTTGTCCTGATAATTGAAGTATCAGAGAGGAGATAAAGAACTGGAAATTTTGTTATCGAAGAATTATGTGATTTGTAGTATGATTGATTATTCTGATAAATGGCAATTATCTTCATATATGTTATTCTCTTGTATTCATTCCCCTGAGTCTTAAGGCAGTTAAAACCTTTTTTGTATATTTAGGGAAATCACTATCCATCATCCATCCATAATATCCCAGATCTTTTTTTAAAACTTCTTCAACAGATTTTCCTTTGTGTTTTCCAAAATTAAAAACTTCCACTCCATTTTCATTCATCACAATACGACCTGCGAAATCTACATTATTTGTTTGTGATGTAAATTCTGAAAGCTCAGCAACATTTACAGGTAAATCATCATACCTTTCCATTTGGGATTTTAATATCTCAAATGTAGCGGAGGTATCTCCTTTTGCGCTATGAGCATCTTCCAACTCCTTGTCACAGAAGAATTTATAGGCAGCACTAAGTGTTCTTTGCTCCTTTTTAAAAAATATTGTCTGTACATCAATAAAGTTGCTTTTTTTAAGATCATATTCTCTATCAGCACGCAATAATTCTTCTGCAAGTAAAGGAATATCAAACTTATTTGAATTATAACCAGCCAGATCACTTCCTTCAATTATAGAATTATCTGATCTGCTATTTGGCTAAAAACAGGTTCATCCTTAACATCTTCATTACTTATTCCATGTATTGCAGAGGCCTCATCACTTATTGGGATTCCAGGTTTAACTCTTTTGGTAACTGATTCTTCTCTCCCATCAGGATAAACTTTCAGTAATGATATTTCAACAATTCTATCTGATGCGATATTAAGACCAGTTGTTTCTAAATCAAAAAACACTATTGGTTTAGTTAATTCAAGCTTCATTAATAAATGATTTAATTAAATTTTCTAACTGTTGATCATCATTGGCATTAGAAGCATCAAAATATCTTCTTCTTCCATATCAAGCTCTGATGGAAGAACAATTCCTGCTCTGGTTGGATCGGACAACTCCATTTTAATCTCCGAGGAGGACAGATTTGACAATATTTCAATTAGAAAGGTTGATTTAAAACCAATTTCCAAATCTTCTCCAACATACTGACAGGGAATTTTCTCAACAGCAGATATAGAATAATCAATATCCTGTGCAGATATAACAAGTTGAGTGCTACTCAAATTTAATTTAACAAGATTACTTGCCTGATTAGAAAATACGGAAACTCTTTTTAAAGTGTTATAAAAATCCAACCTATTAATTGTTAGATTGTTTGGGTTATCCTTAGGAATAACCGATTCATAACTGGGATAATTACCTTCAACAAGACGACAAACTAATTTATAGTCCTGTAATTGGAATATTGCATTCTTATCATCAAATTCGACATTGACATCCTCATCAGTTCTACCAACGATATTCTTAAGGAGTGAGGCAGGTTTCTTGGGGAAAATAAATGAAGCATTGTCATCAGAGTTTGCATCAATTCTTTTATATCTAACTAGTTTATGTGCATCAGATGCGACAAATGTCATATTCTCCGCCGAAAGTTGAATATAAATTCCATTCATCACTGGTCTTAGCTCATCATCAGCTGTGGCAAAGAGTGTTTTATTGATACCCTTAAGCAGTACATCTGATTTTACAATTATCCGGGAAGCAACCTCATCTTTTACTTCAGGAATCTGAGGAAAATCATTGCCTGACTGACCCACAAAACTATATTTTCCGTTTTCAGAGACTAATTCAACCGCAAAGCTCTCATTATTAACATTAATTGTAAGTGGTTGGTCGGGAAATTCTTTTAATGTATCTGTAAGAATCTTTGCTGTAATTGCAAAATTACCCTCACCTTCAATATTTTCAAGATGTATGGTAGTAGTTAAAGTTGATTCCAGGTCAGAGGCAGTTATTATAAGCTTTTCACCTTTTAATTGAAACAAAAAGTTATCAAGAATTGGTAAAGTATTTTTTGTGCTAATAACACGGCTGACCAGTTGTAAATGTTCAAGGAGTTCCTGGCTGGATACTACAAACTTCATTAGTAATTCTTTTAGTTAATGATTATAAACCAAAAATAATCAAAAATAAAAGAAAATCAGAAAATAGTCTTGTCTTATTTATTAACAGGAGATTATCAGGTTTACCTAATTTTGCATAAGAAATGCTTCAAAGTCCAAACAAATCTGATTAAAAACATGATATTGAACAATTATGAAATGTTTTTGATTATTTAATACCGCAAACATCCTCTCATCATCATAAATCAGATCATTCCCCTCAATATCAAGTTTTCCATCTGCTGGTTTAAGCCAGGTAGTGATTGTATTTGTCTTACCTTCAGTATCTTCAACTGTAACGCTATATAAAAAAGGTGTTGATGTAATTGAATCTTTTCTTACAGCATCAAAACTAGATGCCATGAATTCCCAGCTTATATTTCTATATAGTGTTGTATAATAATTTACATTAAGAGTATCAATTTCTGAACTCTGCCAGATACCACTAAATGGTTCAATTTTAAAGCTACCGCTTTCATTTTTTCTAATTTTGAATGACTGATCAGGAACATTTCCGTTTTCAACAGTTATTGATAAAATGTCTTTTGGTCTATATCTGAAAATTCCAGGATCAGTCCATAAATCTTCTTCTATAAAAAACCTGCTTGTAAGATATCCTGAGAACCCAGAAATATGAGCCACAAAGGGGCTGGTTGATCCTTCCATCATCATAAATGTACCTCGTTGATCTTGTGTGGCACCTCCAACATAAAATGTTTTCTTGAGTTTGTTCTTCATATAAATCCCAACCTTAATATTTCTTCCGGCTAGATTTTTTATTACACTTTCCATAGCAGTCTCTGAAACCGGAGCTCTTACTTCTATTCTCCTAATAGTTTTAAGCAAAAGATCAATTGATTCCTGTCGTGCAATGTTCTCACCATTCACAATCCAGTAGCCATCCTGATTTCTTTCAAGGTTAACCATCTCATTGTTCTTATTAACCATAAAAACCCTGGAAATTGAAGCAGTATCCTCAATAGCAAAATCGCGCAATTCTTTTTTTAATGTAACATCGGTTTTACTTAAAAACATTATTGCCGCTACAATTAATAGAACACAAAATATAATAAGGTATAATCGATTTTTTTTCATTATAAGAAATTATTAATTTGTTATTAGGTTTATCTGGCAAACCTTTTCCTTCTGAAATAAAAAACAAAAAATCCAAATATTGCAACTATCAAAATTGGAACCAATATATTTATTAACTGCCATTTAGTTCTTTTTTTCATAATTTTATTATAGTCCAGAATACGAATTTTTATTTCCCGTGAACGTACATCCATAATCCCCGAATCGTCACATAAATAGTTCATGCAATTCAGAAAAAACTCCTTGTTACCAAATGTGTATCTGGTAAAACGATCATATCCCGCCGGGAATCTCTGTATTAGTCCTTGTCCGTCTCTTCTTACAATATTGTTCACAACATCACCATCTGATACAACTATCATTCTTGTTGGTTCACTTTTCTCATAATAATCAACTTTAACAGTATCATTATTAAGAAAATCATTAGATATTCTGTTAGCAAAATGAGAGTTAAACTTCCCTTCTAGTAATACTGCAACAGCCTTATTTTTTTTATCAAACTGACTATCTTCAACTGGAACAACTCCATTTGATAGATGAATCGGAATTGGCGGTTTAACTAATTTAGTTTGCTCAGATGTTCGTAGTAAAATAGTTTTTTTTACATCAGGAATTCCCAGGGTATCAATTGAGCTGGCAAATTCCATCCTGACATAATTTAGATTCTTAACAATAGAATGATCACCATAAGGTGTGGCTAAGGAGAAGTAATACCAGGGAAATAATTTAATATTAGTAGTCGCATTATCTGAAATATCTCTTGGAAGAGTGGTACATAGCAGTTTATCTTGAATCAAATCAGAATTTATCCTAGCTCCATATGTAAAAAACATGTCACCAATTGCTGATGGTTTGCTTGTAGCCATTGCAGAAACTGTATCCACAAGACTATTCATGTCAAATTGAACTGCATCTACTGCCCAGAATACTCTACCGCCTTTCATTATATACTGATCAATTATATATTTATCAAACTGATTATAAGGTAATTTTGGGTCAGCAATAATAATAGCTTTATATGGTCTGAGAACTTCAAGTTGAGAATTTATGGTAATCCGATCAATTAAATAAAAATCCTCAAGAGCGGAAGTCACATCAAATAATTCATTTGCATCCCATTCACCGTGCCCTTCAATAATGGCAATTCTTGGAACTTGATCTTTTGTGAGTGTTTGTATTGCTGTGATTAATTCATACTCAAGTCCTTCAATTGCATTATTAACCACCTGCTCGGGGGACACTCCAAGTTGCTCCTTATAAAAATTTACAATCTGTTGATATTCCTGTCCATGAGCCCTGTATGTAATCCATACACCAGGAAATACTTCCCTGACTGATTCTCCTCCTTCCTTATCTCTCTCTGTGAGCTGAAAGGATGTCATACCGTTTTCTTTTAATTGCTTAACAATCTCAAGCTTTGTGGCCTCATCAGTACTTTCAGTTGGATTAATAAAGCTGTACTCAATATTATTCTTGGCATATACCCTGAATTCATCAAGAATTTCCTTAATCGAACGCTGTAATCTTTTTATTCCGGCAGGAAGATGGTCGCTTTCAAGAAATACTCTCAGATAAACCACATTATCCAGCTCCTTCAGATAATCCTTTGTGTTTTTAGATAAGGTATGTCTTTTTTCCGAAGTAAGATCTACCCGGGTAAACACAAATGAAGAAATAAACCCGATCAGAATAACCATCCCAAATATTAGGAAAAATTCAATTAGGTTTTGCTTTTTAATATCTTTTCTTTTCACAGATAAAAATCTTCAAATTAACATTCTAAAACATTCATCACCATTTCCTGCTTTCCAAAACCAGCTTGGTAGCAAAAATAAAGACTGTTATAACAGCAAGGAAATATATTATATCTCTGGTATCAACAACTCCACGGCTCATTGACAGGTAATGTTCTGTAATTCCAAGTCCTACTATAAAACTTTCTATTGATGATAGAAACTCTAACTTACTAAAAGATTCAAAGCCAGCGAAAAACACAAAACATAGAACAATGGATATAATAAATGATACTATTTGATTCTGGGTTAAGGAAGAAGCAAACACCCCAATCGATACATAAATAGCGCCCAGAAAAAATAATCCTATAAATGAGCCCCAAAATCCTCCAGAGTCAATATTTCCTACAGGATCACCAAGCAGATACACTGACACATAATAAGTTAATGTTGGCAACAAGGATAGGATTACCAGAGCAAGTCCGGCTAAATATTTGGCAAATACAATTTGAATATCAGCCAATGGTCGGGTAAGTAAGAGTTCAATTGTTCCGATACGTTTTTCTTCCGCAAAAAGTCGCATTGTAATTGCCGGAACAAGAAACAAAAATACCCATGGTGCAATAATAAATAATGTATCTACATTTGAGTAACCGCTGTCGAGGATATTTAAGTCACCAGGCATAACCCACATAAATAAGGAATTGGTCACCAGAAAAACAATAATAACAATATAACCTATTATTGTACTGAAAAAACCACTTATTTCTCTCTTTATTAATGTATACATTTAAAACTGTTTTTGTTCATCCTTCAAAAAACACAGATAAATCCTACAATTAGCCAGAATTTTAAGTTTTACAAAAATAGACTATTTTTTAATTTATAGAAATCATCTTAAAATATAAAAGAATAAATTTAACCGGATATTAACTTAATGAGCTGAAAATCTTCTTCGCTAATTTCTCAGATGCACCTTTACCTCCCAATTTCTGATTCAGAATATCATAATTTGCAATCATCTCTGAATGATATTTTCTATTAAATAAAATTTCATCTAATTCTTTCTTTACATTTTCAAGAGTCATTGATTTCTGAATTAATTCTTTAACAATAGCCTTCTCCATAATGAGGTTGGGAAGTGAAATGAAATTAACATTGGCCACAATTTTAGCAATAAAGAATGAAATTGCCCCACCCTTGTAGCATACAACTTCAGGAACCTTAAATAATGCTGCTTCAAGTGTTGCAGTCCCTGAGGTTACCACAGCTGCTTCTGATGAGGCAAGTAATTCATGCATTCTATTAAATATAACCGGAATATTCATCCCTTTAACAAAATTTGAATAAAAATCCTTATCCAAACCTGGTGCACCTCCAATAATAAACTGATAATCGGGGTAGTAGCCTACAAGATTAAGCATAACAGGCAATATCCTCTCAAGTTCCTGCTTTCGGCTTCCAGGAAGAAGGCAAATAATTTTTTCATTTGATTTACAAAATTCCGATTTAAATTGTTCTGTATCCCAAATCTTTTCAGCTATACTATCCAGCAATGGATGACCAACAAAGTCAACATCATATTCGAGGCTTTTATAGAATTCTTTCTCAAAGGGAAGAATAACGAACATCTTGTCGACATATTTTTTTATTATATTAATTCTTGACTTTCTCCATGCCCATAAGGTTGGTGATATATAGTAATAAACCTTAAATCCGGATTGCTTTGCATATTTTGCAATTTTGAGGTTAAATCCTGGATAATCAATAAGAATTACAACATCTGGTTTATATTTAATAATATCATCTCTACAGAATGACAAATTTTTTAAAATTATTCTTAGATTTTGAACAACCTCTACAAAGCCCATAAACGCTAAATCCCTGTAATGTTTTGCAATAACTCCTCCCTGTTGCTCCATCAGATCACCGCCCCATACTCTGAACTCAGCACTATTATCAAGCATCTTAAGCTCTCTCATAAGGTTTGAGCCATGCAAATCGCCGGATGCCTCCCCTGATACAATGTAATATTTCATATTTAATAAGTGCCTAAATTACCTGGAGTATTTGGAATGCCTAAAGTCATAAATATATTTAAATAAAACGTATAATCAGTACAATAGCAGCTATAATAAAAGTTGCAAGTAATACCCCCCTGGCAGGAATTAAAAAGTTACGCCATATAAAAATAAAAAACAATAAAATATTGGGTATTGCACAAAGGCTTATAATATGTGTTAATATTTTCAAACCAAAAATTATCTTAAAGAATCCTGGCAGATTATATTCAGGATATTTAATAAGCCAAAATAATAATAATACAATTACAGGAACCACTAAACCGGGAATAAGGCCGGTATAAACTGAATTAAATATTTTCTTTTTAATGATCATTTCGAATCATTAAACGTAAAATTCCACTTTTTTATTTCTGGAATGGCAGAATGATCGGTAAGATCTACCTTTACAGGAACTATTGCAATATAATCATTTCTTAAGGCCCAATCATCTGTTTCTGTCGATAAAGGCTCCTCATTATAGAACTCTCCTGTCAACCAGAAATAATCATTTCCATATGGATCTTTTCTCTTATCAAATTCTTCTTTCCATACTCCCTGAGTCTGACGACATATCTTAACTCCTTTTAGCTGTTGTTCAGTGATATCTGGAAAATTAATATTAAGACAAGTACCTTTTGGTAATCCATTTTCTAAAAGATTTTCAATTATCTCATGGCTGAATTTTTCAGCCAGATCGAGATATGCATCTGGAGAGTGATTATCAACTGAAAAACCTACTGAGGGGATTCCATTCATACAACCTTCGATTACAGCTGCCATTGTGCCTGAATAAAAAACGCTAACAGAAGAGTTTGAACCATGATTAATCCCTGAAATGAGTATATCAGGTTTTTGATCAAGTATCTGATTAACTGCA
>PVBE012437185.1_pt1 | contig 11608 bp, 9 predicted proteins | sample 1631181 | NCBI WGS metagenome assembly PVBE01 (sample SAMN08397723, study PRJNA350692) | Marine metagenome, whole genome shotgun sequencing project. | isolation source: water | place: Pacific Ocean | collected 2012-04 | reverse complement strand
CGGCGCAAGGAGGTGCAACGGGAGACGTTCGAGCGACGGAGGCGGTACAATCGGGCGGTCCGCGACGCCCCCAAGCAAGGGGCCTCACCGCCCTGAGTCTTCGGTTCGAAAGTGTCTCACTTTCGCTGACACCCTACACTCATCAACCCGCCCCTGCTCGAGAAGAATCCAGATCATAGTGCGAATCCCGGCGTTCGCGGCCGCCTCGAGCACTCCACGCTCCATTTCGTCGGAGAAGTACGTCGGCTCAGCATCCACGAGCGGGACAGCCACCCAGTTTCGGCTTCGGATCCACCCGGGCCTTGGCGATGCAAGGGGGTCTTCAGGATCCAGCAGCGCGTCGATTTGCTCCTGCAATTCGTCAGCCAGCGACTCTCTCATGTCCCCCCAGCCCGTTCCCTAGCCCCTGGGGCGCTCCGCCGGGAGCGGCGACACGCCCAGCGACGCGCAGGTGGCCTCCGCTCGCTGCCACCAGTCGGGGTGCAGGGCGAGCAGCCGGTCCAGGTCGTCGGGGGTGTCCACGTCGTCCAAGAGCCCGACGCTTCGGCACACGCTGGGCGGGAGACCGAGCCGCGCGGCTTGGGCCAGGTGTCTTTCAAAGCTGCCCGGCCCCAACTCCGGCTCGAATGCGACGCCCGCGGGGATGACCAGGGCGTTGGTGCCCTCGCCGGCCCGGTCGGGTGCGATAACGAACCGTCCTTCACCGGAGCGTGAAGGACCACCCCAAGCCGTCACCAGCGCCGCCACGTCCGCCGCTCCCAGTCCCGGCAGGTCCGCCGGCAGGAAGAGCGCGGCGTCCAGGCCGTCGCGAGCCGACGCGTTGAAAGCCTCGCCCAGCGCGCGATTCAGGTTTGGGTGGGGGTTGGACTCCGGTGTCCACGGGACGCCGAGCCGATCGCACACCCGGCGCACGGCCTCGTCGCCGCCGATTACCGATACCTCGGCGACGCCCTCGGCCTCCCCCGCCGTCTGCAGCACGTGCGCGAGCATGGCCAGTGTGAGGACGGCGCGCCGGTCGGGGGAGAGGGACCTTGCCAGGCGCGACTTGGCCGAGTCCAGTGGCTTCATCGGGACTATGGCCCGCACGCGCGGCGGCTCGGAGGTCACGCCGCCACCCCCACCAGGCCGCACACGACCGTGGCCAACGCCCGCTTCTCCGCGAGGCCGGTCATCAACGTTGGGGTGACGGTGACCGCGTAGCCCAGGGATTCCACCTCCGCCCGGTCCGTCCCATCGCGCTCGTCCATTACGAAGTGGGTTCCCAACCCCCGGTAGTGCCGCGCCACGGCCACGGCGCTCGCGGTTTCGCCGGCAAGGTCTTGGAAGAGCCTGGCGGCGGGGCCTCGGACCGCCTCACCGCCGATGATGGGGCTCACCACGATGCGAGGCCCCTGGAGGGCGGTCAGTCGCTCGCGGATGCCGGGTAGCGCTAGGATCGGAGCGATGCTCAGAAACGGGTTGGATGGGGAAATCACCACCGCGTCGGCCGCCTCCAGCGCCTCGTGGAGCGCGGTGCTCGGAGCGGCGGTCTCCGCGCCCTCGAACCGCAGGCCCCGGACCCGCGGCTCGTGTCGGAGGCGGACGAAGTACTCCTGGAAGCGGAGCTCTCCGTCGTCGGTTTCGACCAGCGTGCGAACCGGGTCGTCGGTCATCGGCACGACCGGGTGCTCCACGCCGTACGCGCGGCGCAACTGCTCGGTCGCCTGCGATAGGGTGTGGCCCGCCGCGAGTAGCTCGGTGCGGCGGAGGTGGGTCGCAAGGTCGCGGTCGCCCAGTGTGAACCAGGTCTCGGAGCCCAGAAGGCCCAGGGCCTCGCGCACGCGATAGGTCTCGTCGCGCAGGCCCCAGCCGGTGGTAGGATTGATCTCTCCGGCAAGGGTGTACATGACCGAGTCGAGGTCCGGGGAGACGTGCAGGCCGTGGAACCGATCGTCGTCCCCGGTGTTGACGACGATCGTCAGGCTTCCCGGCTCGAGCACAAGGGCCAGGCCGTGCGCCATCCGCGCGCCGCCCCCGCCTCCAGCCAGGGCGAGCACACGGCTAGGCACGCGCCTTCCCCGGCTTCTTTGGTGGACCCTCGCCGCGTCTGAAGCCCTCGGCGAAGCGGAACCGGTCGGAGGCAACTAGCTGCTGGTACGAGCCGAACCGGCCCTCGGGGTTGTCCCCGACCTGGTCCAGCGGGTCCACCGGGTCCTCTTCCTGGACGAATGTGCGCCGCACCTCGTACCCGGTGGTCCGCTCGACGGGGACGCGCCCCGCGTCCCACACGAACCGCCGAAGCTCCCGTGGAGGCACAAGCTGCCCGAAGCCCGCGCCCGCGGACGTGGAGATGCTCTCGTTGATCAGCGTGCCCCCCAGGTCGTTCGTCCCCGCGTCCAGGCAGATCTGGGCGAGCTTGAGCCCCTCCTTCACCCAGGAGACCTGCACGTTGTCGATGTGCCCGTGCAGCATGATCCGCGCGATGGCGTGCATTCGGACGACCTCGTCGCCGGTGGCGCCGGTGCGGATGCCCTGCACGAGCCCCTTGGCGAAAATGGGAGCCTCGGAGTGGATGAAGCTGAGGGGCACGAACTCGGTGAAGCCGCCGGTCTCCTTCTGGAGGTCCCGGAGCAGGGCCAGGTGCCGGGTCCTCTGCAGGTCGGTCTCCACGTGGCCGTACATGATGGTGGACGTGGTTGGGATCCCGAGCCGATGGGCAGACGTGATCACCCGCGTCCACGTGGCGGTGTCTATGCGTCCGACCGAGATGCGGCCGCGTACCTCGTCGTCAAGGATCTCGGCGGATGTGCCGGGCAGGCTCCCGACGCCCGCCTCCTTGAGCGCGGATAGGTACTCCTCGATGCTCAGCCCAGAGCGGACCGAGCCGTACAGGACCTCCTCCGGCGAGAAGCCGTGGATATGGATGTCCGGCAGCTCCCTCTTGATTGCCCGGCACATGTCTACGTACAGCATGCCGTCCATCTTGGGCGGGAGCCCGGCTTGGATACAGACCTCGGACGCGCCCAGATCCCACGCCTCCCGCGCCCGGCGCACCACCTCCTCCATCGGCAGGTAATATGCTTCCTCCTCCCGGTGGTCCCGGCTGAAGGCGCAGAAGCCGCACCCCTTGATGCACACGTTGGTGAAGTTGATGTTCCGGTTCACCACGTAGGTCACCGCGTCTCCCACCGCGCGGCGGCGAAGCTCGTCGGCGACCGTCATCAGTGCCAGGAGGGCTGGGCCGCGGGCCTCGAAGAGGCGGGCGCCCTCTTCCACGGTGACCTCGCGCTCCCCCAGTGCCCGGTCCAAGGTGCGAGCGATGTCCGGCGGCACCTGGGCCAGGGCGTGCTCCACACCCTTCTGCAGGTTCTCCAGCGAGGCCCCGTCGATTACCATGCCACGATCCCCCTCCTGACGAACTCTTCGTCGTCTGCGAGCCCCCGAACGCGTCCCACGAGGGGCGCCGAGAGCCATCGATCCGCGTTCACCACGTACTCCGGGTACAAAGGCAGCCGCTCCGAGAGCTCCAGGCCGGCCTCCGCGGTGTCGTCCCGCAGGCGCGTCAGCTCCGGCCACGGCGCCTCCGGGTTGATGAAGTCCTTCGTGAGCGGCGATACGCCGCCCCAGTCGTTGATGCCGGCCAGCAAGTATCCCTGGTGCGCCTCGCTCAAGTTTGGGGGCGCCTGGATGTTCATATCCGGCCCCAGCAGCAGCCGCGCCACGGCCAGCGTTCGAAGCATGTCCAGGAGTCCGGGCTCATCCGCCCGGCGCATTCGGGTGTCCGGCTTGGCCCGGAAGTTCTGGACGATGACCTCTTGGATGTTCCCGTGCCGCTTGTGGATATCCCGGATCGCAAGCAGAGAGTCTACGCGCTCCCGCGGCGTCTCGCCGATGCCGATGAGGATGCCCGTGGTCATCACGATCCCGAGATTCCCGGCCCGATTCAGCATGTCCAGACGAAGGGCCGGCGCCTTGCTCTCGCTCCCGAAGTGGGGGCCGCCGCGCTCCATGAGCCGATCGCTGGCGCTTTCCAGCATGACTCCTATGCTTACCGTGCACTCGCGCAGCCGCCGGAGCTCATCGTCGCTCAGAAGGCCGCAGTTGGTGTGGGGCAGCAGGCTCGTCTCCTCCAGGACCATTTCGCACATGGCCGCCAGGTACTCAGGAGTGGAGGAGTACCCCATCCGGCGGAGCTGCTCGGCCATCTCCGGGTGGCGCCACTCCGGGTGGTCGCCCAGACTGAAGAGGGCCTCCTTGCACCCAAGGCGCTCGCCCTCGCGGACCACTTCCAGCACCTCGTCAGGGGTCATGGTGTGGGCGCCGCGTTGCCTGGGGGCTTTGACGAACGTGCAATAGCCGCACCGGTCTCGGCACAGGTTCGTCAGGGGCAGGAAGACCTTGCGTGAGTACGTGACCCGATGGCCCCTCCCCGTCTCGCGCAGTTGGGTGGCCGCGTGAAGGAGCGCCGGGAGGTCTGTCCCCGCGGACTCCATCAGCTGATAGCCGGCTCTGGCGTCCAGCACGCGCCCCGCAAGCGCGTCCTCCAGGACGCCTCGAAGCGCGGGTTCAACCCCCGTGGCCGGATACGGCTCGACCGTGGTCACGCCCGTCCCCCTACCCGCCGTGCGATAACTCGTTCGATGGTAGCACCAGGCTACCTGTGCGGCAACCGCGTGACAGGCACTGGGTCCTTTCGTTGTCCCCAATGGCGCTGTTGCCCGTTCGTCCTGAGCGTATCGAAGGATGGACGGACAGGCTGTTGGAGGTCCTCCCGCTCGTGGTTCGACACGCTCACCATGAGCGGGAGGAGGCCCTTCCTGGAGAATTGTGGAAACGCTGCCCCCTTCGCCCGCGTGACGTGGCGGAGGGGGTGTCCGGCGCGTACAATGGGACCGCCGTCGAGGGCTCGCCCGACCATCGACGCGCCCGCGCTGCCGGGGCCCGCGGAGGGGACGATGAGTCTGCTGGACGACGTCAAGGCGCGCCTCGACATCGCCGATGTCGTGTCTGGGTACGTCACGCTGGCGCAGGCTGGCAGGAACCTCCGGGCCCGCTGCCCTTTCCACACCGAGCGCACCCCCTCCTTCTACGTGTTCCCCGAGCGCCAGGCGTGGCGCTGCTTCGGCGCGTGCGCGGAGGGCGGCGACGCCATCTCCTTTGTCATGAAGCTGGAGAACGTGGAGTTCCGGGACGCGCTGCGTACCCTCGCCGAGCGCGTCGGCGTTCCGCTGCCCAACCCCCGGGCGCAGAGGCAGGTTTCGCCGCTCCACCGCGCCAACGACGCGGCCGCCCGCTTCTACCACGAGCGTCTGGTCAGCTCCCCGGAAGGGGCTCAGGCGCTGGCGTACCTGGAGGAACGGGGGGTGACGCGGGAGACCGCCGCCGCTTTCGGCCTGGGGCTGAGCCCCGTTGGGTGGGACGAGCTTCGCGGCCACCTGGCGGCGCAGGGGTTCCAGGACGATCTGCTGGTGGAGGCGGGTCTTCTCCAGCGCAGCCCCGCGGGCGGCGTGAGGGACCTCTTCCACGGCCGCCTCATGTTTCCTATTCGCGACGCCGATGGCCGCACGGCCGGGTTTGGGGGGCGGAGCCTGGACGGAAGCGACCCCAAGTACCTCAACACGCCCAGGACCTCGGTCTTCGACAAGAGCTCGATCCTCTACGCTCTGGACGCGGCCGCGGAGAGCATCCGCCTGGAGGGCGTCGGCGTGGTGGTGGAAGGGTATATGGACGCGCTCATGGCGCACCAGTACGGCTTCCGCAACGTGGTCGCCAGCATGGGGACGGCGCTCACATCGTCGCAGGTGGAGCAACTGAAGGGACTGGGCCGCCACTACGTGCTGGCGCTGGACCCGGACGTTGCGGGACAGGAGGCCACGCTCAGGAGCCTGGAAACCTCGTGGCAGGTGTTCCGCCCGCCGGCCAGAAGTGGAGGAAGCGCCCGGACTGGGCGCTCCGCGGGGCGTGACGTGCGGCTCCGCGTGGCGCTTCTTCCCGCGGGACGGGACCCGGACGATCTGATCCGCCACGACCCTGATGGGTGGAGACGGGCGGTCGAGGATGCCGCCGACCTGGTGGACTTCCTCTTCGAGACGCTGCCGCCTCGCTACGACCTGGACACCCCGGAAGGGAAGCTGGCGTTGGCGGAGCGGCTTGGCGGCGTCATCCTGTCGGCGGAGGACACAGCGGGGCAGGACCGGCAGCTGGAGCGGCTGGAGGGGGTGCTGGGGGTGACCCGGGGAGTGCTGGATGAGGCGCTGCAGCTCCGGCGACGGGCGCTGCTCCGGGGCGCCGGACGGGATCGGCGCGGAGCTCGCGAGGACGTGCAGGGCTACGCCGCCCCCTTCGCCCGGTCGTCCCGCGATCCGCTGGAGGAGTACACGCTGGCTCTCCTGCTCCAGAATCCCTCCCTCTGGGGCGCGGCGGAAGCGGCGGCCCACGACTACTTCCAGCGTAGCGAGAACCGCGAGGTCTACCGCGCGTGGGCCGGTTGCGGTACAATAAGTGAGTTGCGGGTGAGCATTGACCCGGATGTCATGGAGCATCTGGAAGCCCTGTTGAACCGCACCCTCCCCCCGATGGATCTCAGAGAACTCCCTCAAGCCCTCTCGCACTGTCTACGGCGCATGGAAGAGCGGAGGCTGCGGGAGCTGACGGCCCAGGAGGGGGCTCTGCTGGCGCAGGTGCAGGGGCAGCCGGAGGAGGAAGAGGTGCTCCAGGGGTTGAGGGGGAGGACGGAGCGACTCCGAGAGATCTTCGCCACCAGAGTCCGCAGGGAACGAGATGTGAGGGGATAGATGGAGAACGGTCTGGGACGGCCTGATGGCGCGCTTGGTCGCTCGGGAGGGGTTCCTTCGGGGGGCGATAAGGGTCGAGTTCCGAACTCGGTTTCGCTCGCCAGGTCCGTGGACACGCTGCTAGCCAGCTCCGGGATTCGTAGCCAGTCCGGCGTCGCTGTCGAGGCCGGTGGCCGAAAGATCGCAGTTGAAGGCGACTGGGGACAGGAGCCGTCCCCCAAGGAGATGGAGAAGGAGGCGGAGAACGAGGCGGAGACGGAGCTAGACTCTGGAGATATGATTGACGACCCCGTCCGCATGTACCTGCGGGAGATCGGGCGGGTGAGCCTCCTGACGGCGCAGGACGAGCGGAGGCTGGCTCGACGAATCGAGGGCGGCAAGTACATCACCCAGCTCCGCCGCGCGATGTCAGAGGAGATGGGGCGTCCCGCGTCCACCTGCCAGGTGACCCTGGAGTTGCTCCACCGCCTGGTAAAGGTGTGGCCTACCGCAAGGGCCTTGTGCACGTTCCTGGGGCTCGCTCCCGACATCACTCTCTCCCAGCTTTTGGCCCACCCGAAGGTGCGGGGCGCCGTCGACGCGGAGATCAAGGCCGAGGTCGTGCAGGCCCTGGGCGCCTTTCCCGGGGAGATCCCCGACGAATTCGAGCGACCCATCATCGCCGCCTCCATCGTCAGCCTCTCGCTCAACAGCCGTCTCCTCCCGCCCGAAGCGGTGGACGTGGTGGGCGAGGACACCCCGGTGGACCAGCTTGGCCGATTCCTCGCGGAAAACTCGCTGCTGGAGGACCTTCGACCCTTCGAGCTCATGTTCCGCGCCCAGCACGAGCGGATCATCGGCGAGGGACTGCACGCTCAACGCCACCTGGCGGAGGCCAACCTCCGGCTGGTGGTCAGCGTCGCCAAGAAGTACATCGGCCGAGGGATGTCGCTCCTGGACCTGATCCAGGAAGGGAACATCGGCCTCATTCGCGCGGTGGAGAAGTTCGACTACCGCAAGGGCTACAAGTTCAGCACGTACGCCACCTGGTGGATCCGCCAGGCCATCACCCGCGCCATCGCCGACCAGGCCCGCACCATCCGCATCCCCGTCCACATGGTGGAGACGATCAACAAGCTCCGCCGGCAGCAGCGACGGCTCATCCAGGAGTTTGGCCGCGAGCCCACCAACGAGGAGCTGGCGTTCTCCCTGGAGCACACCCCCGACCGGGTGCGGGAGATCCTCCGCATCTCCCAGGAGCCGGTTTCGCTGGAGACCCCCATCGGCGAGGAAGAGGACTCCCACCTTGGGGACTTCATCGAAGACAGCACGGCCATGGCGCCCATCGACGCCGCCTCGTTCCAGCTCATGAAGGAGCAGGTGGAGGAGGTGCTCAACACCCTCACCGACCGCGAGCGGCGGGTCCTGGAGCTCCGATTCGGGCTGCTGGACGGCCGCAGCCGGACGCTGGAGGAGGTCGGGCGAGACTTTGGCGTCACCCGCGAGCGCATCCGGCAGATCGAGGCCAAGGCGCTCCGCAAGCTCCGCCACCCCTCGCGCTCCCGCAAGCTCAAGGACTTCCTGGAGTAGCAGGAGTTGCGCCACACCGCCGAACCTTTTGGGGCCGGACGAAACGTCCGGCCCCTTGTGCGCTCCGAACGGCGTCTCGGGCCGTCGCCTCGCTCTCGGTGGACGTGCCATGCCTGAAGCGCCGGACCTCCAGGTCGTGAAGGAGAGCCTGCAGGCTCGGCTCGCGGGCCTCTCCATCACCGGCGCGCGGGTGCTCCGGCCCATCGTGCTGCGGTCCCTCGCCGTCGCCCCCGACGATCTGCCCGCCGACGTCGCGGGACGCCCCTTCGCCGCCGTCTGGCGTCGCGGCAAGTTCCTCGGCCTTGAGCTTGGCCGCGCCGGGGCAAAGCCCCCCCGTGCCCTCGACGATGCATCGGTCGCCCCGCCGGAGCGCGTCATCGTCGTCAACCCCATGCTCAGCGGCGGCCTCCAGCTCTGCGCCCGAGACGAGCGCGTGGGTCGCCGCACCTTCCTGGCGTTGGAGCTCTCCGACGGTCGCGAGCTGCGCTACGTGGACCAGGACCAGATGGGGATGGTGTACTACGCGACCCCATCGCAGCTTGCCCAAATCCCACGACTGAGCGATCTGGGACCGGACGTGCTCGACGAACCCCTCTCCTACGAGGAGTTCCGCGCCCGCCTCAAGCCGTTCCGAGGGGAGGTCAAGGGCGTGCTGACGCGCGGCGGCGCCGTCTCCGGCATCGGCAACGCCTACGCCGACGAGGTGCTGTTCGCCGCTCGTCTCTTCCCGTTCCGCAAGGTCACCAGCCTCTCGCCGCAGGAGGCAGAGGCGCTGCACCGCGCGGTCTACGAGGTGCCTCGCCAGGCGGTCCCGATCCTGCGCGAGCGGATGGGCGACGATATCCATCGCAAGGTGCGCGACTTCCTGGCGGTCCACGGGAAGGGAGGCCAGCCGTGCCCGAACTGCGGCGCGAAAATCACGAGCATCACGGCCAACGGCTTCCTCACCAACTACTGCCGCACCTGCCAGCCGGGCTCCCTCCTCCGGCAATAGGCGACCGGCGTGGGGGGAGTGCCGCCGCCGCCCTCGGTTGAGCGCGTTGCACATTTCCCTCGCAGGGTAAGGGATAATGAGTAACCTCACCCGACGGAGGGGCAACGTGGCTGACTATCTCGACACCGAATGGAACAGCATCCGCATCAAGGCCCGTCCCGTGGGCATCCGGGGGGCGTTGGGCGCGCTGCCGCGCATAGGCGGGTGGCTGTGCCGGACACCCTACATGACGGGTGACCACAAGGTCTTCAAGGTCAAGATATGGGCCACGGACAAGGCGCTGCGGGGAACCACCGCTAGGCTGACACACCAGTTTGCTGACTCGGACCATGCCACTCCCGGAGGCAGCAAAGGCACGGCGGAGGTAGTGCTGGCTAGGCGAGCTCATACCATCCGAATCACGACCCCGTGGATTGAGAAGACCGGCCAGCACCAGGTCATCGGGGTGCTGGCACTCGCCGGTGTCGCTGAGAATCCTTGGAAGACTCGACCTCTCGTGAACTTCGACGTCAAGTCCTCAGATTCCGTCTATCTTCTTGTCGCCGGTCTCATCGCGAGCCTCGCCATTGGCTTGGCTGGTGCGGGCATCGGGGCGTGGCTGGGAAGTAGGCTGGGGCAATCCAGCGAGCCGGTCCGTGTCATCGTGGTTGATGAGCAGCCTGCATCGCAATCAGGGATAGATATCAGTGCAGAGTAACCTTGCGAAGCCGCCGTACCCGGATGTGGTTGAGCGACCGCTGCCCCTTGAGGCGCGAGAACGCCCGCTTCACCGACTGTCTCTGCGCGTACAGCGCCTTCCACTCCGGCGTGCCCTGCTGCTCACCAAACTCGGCCAGCGGCTTCTTGTGCGTCCGGTTCCAGTTGACCCCTCGAACGACTGCTTTCTATAATGGGCCATCCGTCGAATTGCGTTGCGAGGGACCGATGACCAACGGCGACACGAATCTGCTGACGACCATCCAACAGGTCGGGGACACGGCCCTGGGCGACCTGGAGAGCGCCGCGGACGCCTCGGCTCTGGAGGCGTGGCGCATCGCGTACCTGGGCCGCCGCGACGGTCGCCTGACGGCGCTGCTGCGCGCGGTCGCCACCGTCCCCCAAGAGGAGCGTCGCGAGGCGGGCGCCGCCGCCAACGCGCTCAAGGCCCGCTTGGAAACCCAGCTCGCCGCCAGGGAGGGCGCGCTCAAGGCGGCCGAGCTCGAGCGGACCGCCCGCGAAGAACGGCTGGACGTGACGCTGCCTGGCCGTCGCCCTCCGCTGGGACGCCTCCATCCCATCACGCAGACCGTGCGGGAGATCTGCGGCGTCTTCGCTTCCATGGGCTTCCAGGTGGTGGAGGGGCCGGAGGTGGAGTGGGACCGGTACAACTTCGAGATGCTGAACATCCCGAAGGGCCACCCCGCTCGCGACATGTGGGACACGCTCTGGGTCGACCAGCTGGACGAGCGGGGCGAGCGGCCGATGCTCATGCGCACGCACACCTCGCCGATGCAGGCCCGCGTCATGGAGCAGACGAAGCCTCCCGTGCGGGTGGTGGTGCCGGGCAAGTGCTATCGGTACGAGGCCACGGACGCAACCCACGAGTGGCACTTCTACCAGGTCGAGGGCCTAGCGGTGGACCGTGGGATCACCTTCGCCAACCTGAAAGGCACGCTCTACGAGTTTGCTCGCGGCATCTTCGGACCGGAGCGGCGCGTGCGATTCCGGTGCGACTATTTTCCGTTCGTCGAGCCGGGGGTCGAGATGGCGATCGACTGCTTCGCGTGCGACGGCACGGGGCGTCGGGTGGAGACGGAGGACGCCTGCCGCATCTGCCGGGGCAGCGGCTGGATCGAGATCATGGGCGCGGGGATGGTGCACCCGCGCGTGCTGGAGATGGTGGGCTACGACCCGGCCGAGTGCACCGGGTTCGCCTTCGGCCTAGGGGCGGAGCGGATCGCCATGCTCAAGCACGGCATCCAGGACATCCGCCTCTTCTACGCCAACGACCTGCGCTTCCTGCAGCAGTTCTAGGGGGCGAGTGGCTGGGGGTGAACCGTGGCCGACTTAACGCCCGACTTTGACCTGGAGCAGATCAAGAGCCTCTTCCCCAAGCGGCCCCTGTTCGTGAAGGTCTGGGGCTCGTTCAGCCACAACACCAGCCTTCCAGCCAGCGACGTGGACTACCTGGCTGTGTATGCCGCCCCTACTTCCGAGGTGCTGTCACTCGACAAGCCTCCAGAGACCGTTACCAACTCGAAGCCCGACCTGGAGGCCCACGAAGTAGAGAAGT
>PVBE010937358.1_pt1 | contig 11608 bp, 11 predicted proteins | sample 1631181 | NCBI WGS metagenome assembly PVBE01 (sample SAMN08397723, study PRJNA350692) | Marine metagenome, whole genome shotgun sequencing project. | isolation source: water | place: Pacific Ocean | collected 2012-04 | reverse complement strand
CTGCTGACATGGAGCACTAACCCGCTTGGAAAAAGTACTACCGACATTGCCTAACCCAGTCGCACCAACACAAGCGTTCGCGACGGACCGGTTAATTCTCGACTCCGGATTAGTTATCCCTGCGCCTTTTTGCCGGCAAAACATCCAGATAGAACACGCGTGCTGTAAAACTGCTGGAATACGGCCTGTATTAAGGGGCACAGGAGACAGTAAATCAAAATTTTAATTACGGCAATCTCGAAGAAGCAACCGCAATGACTCCCAGACATCTTATGAAACGATCTATTGTCCGGTTGGGTTGGCTGCTTTTTGGTCTACTTCTGCCCTCACAATCGGTCATCGGGGGCGAGATTCGTCTTGGGGTTCTCAAGTATGGCACGGTTAACTGGGAACTCGATGCCATGGTGCATAATGGCTTCGCCGCGACCGAAGGGGCCGACCTAACCATCGTAGCATTGGCTAACAAGAACGCCACCAGCGTGGCTCTACAGGCTGGCGTCGTAGACATGATTGTGACCGACTGGATCTGGGTCTCGCGCCAACGGGCAGCTGGCGCAGATTTCACCTTCGCACCTTATTCTGCCGCAGTGGGTGCGCTCATGGTGCCTGCGGACTCGAACATCATGAGTCTTTCCGACCTCCCTGGTAAACGGGTTGGCATCGCCGGTGGGCCAGTAGATAAGAGTTGGGTGCTGTTTAAAGCACTTGCAAAAGCCCGATATGGCCTGGACTTGGACCAGCAAGTCGAACGTGTATTTGGCGCACCACCCCTGATCAACCAGCAAATTTTAACTGGAGGCGTCGACGCCGCAGTCAATTTCTGGCACTACAACGCTCGACTCAAGGCCTCAGGGTTACGCGAAGTCGCTGCCGTAGCCGATACGGCTGCAGCTTTAGGCATTATTGAGTCGGTTCCCATGCTTGGTTATGCTTTTAGCGCGGCTTGGGCCGAAGATCAACGCGAGGACGTGATTGGTTTCCTCAGGGCGAGTCGCGCCACCAAGGCTCTGCTGGCCAAATCGACAGCACAATGGCAGCGACTCCGACCCCAGATGAAGGCCGAGGAAGATACGGTTTTTGAGGCCTTACTAGCGGGCTATCGTGCAGGTATTCCGGCTCACTGGAGCAGTCGAGAGCGTAAAGCAGCCGAGGATCTTTTCGCTGTCATGGCTGAGGTAGGTGGTAAGAGACTCGTCGGTGACTCACTCAGTTTTACGCCGGGAACCTTCTGGGCCGATTGGGAGTTTTAAGACTCGTATGCCGTCTCCGGCAAACCTGTGGTGGTCGTTTATATCGTTACTGGTATTGCTGGGCCTTTGGTATCTTGGGGCAAGTTTTGCCGACAGCCGCGTATTACCTAGCCCACTGGTGGTCCTCAGCGCCCTTGTCGAGGGCCTAGGGTCGGGTGAGATTCCCTATCATCTCGCTGTGACGCTGGCTCGCGTGGCGGCGAGTTTTGTGCTGGCAATGTCCATAGGGGTAGCAGTTGGTATAGCGATGGGTCGACTGTTAGACCTTAACCGTTTTCTCGATAGCTGGCTGATTTTCTTTTTGAATCTGCCAGCGCTCGTTACCATCATCTTATGTTACGTTTGGTTTGGCCTGGTTGAAATTGCTGCAGTGCTGGCGGTGGCTATCAACAAGATTCCCAATGTTGTTGTCACGGTACGCGAAGGGGCGCGCTCGCTCAACCGTGACCTCGACGAGATGTGCCATGTTTATCGCCTTACCGGGATGATGCGTTTACGTCACGTCATACTGCCCCAACTTTCGCCCTACTTATTGGCGTCAGTACGGTCAGGACTTGCGCTGATATGGAAGATTGTCCTGGTTGTGGAATTGCTGGGCAGAAGCAACGGGGTAGGATTTCAATTAAGTGTATTTTTCCAAATGTTTGATGTGGCGAACATATTAGCCTACTCAATAGCCTTTATCGTGATTGTTCAGATGATTGAATGGCTCGGCTTACGGCCGCTTGAGACGGCCTTAAACCGCTGGCGCCGATGAACAGCCTACAGGTCGACTTGCAGGGAAAGACTTTTCCGGGGGTAGCACAGGCTCCCCCACACCAGGCGTTGGCTTCAATTAAGTTCTCAATCAAGCACGGTCAGTTCGCGTGTATTACAGGTCCATCGGGCTGTGGCAAGACAACGCTGCTCAACGTGCTGGCTGGCCTGGACCAGGACTACGATGGGGAGATCCACCTGCCATTCCTATCGAACCACCGCCAACCAGTTATTGGCTACGTATTTCAGGCGCCGCGGCTTCTACCCTGGCGAACGGTGGAGCAAAACCTCACCCTTATCAAGGATCGATCGGCCAGTACGGCAGATGTCGGTGAATTGCTAAATCTGACCGGCCTCACCGATTTTTGCCATGCCTATCCTGAGCGCTTGTCTACCGGTATGCAACGACGGCTTGCTTTGGCGCGGGCTTTCGTAGTGGGACCGGACTTGATGCTGCTCGATGAGCCATTTGCCTCGCTTGATGAGTCGACCGCTAAGCGACTGCGTTTGCTGCTGCTAGAGATCTGGCGCAGATACGCCACTACGGTGATTTTTGTAACCCACGACTTGCGGGAGGCAATCCAGTTAGGGCAACGAATTATCCGGTTGACCGGCGCACCCGGCAAAATTGACCTTGATATGTCAATCCCCCTTAACGAAAGAGAACGCTCAAATACAGAGGTAATCGAGGCCTGGCGAACGCAGATTCTTCAGACAGTCTAATTATGTATGATCTGATTCAAAGGGCACTGGAGTTGTAGTCAATTAGAGTGATCCAAAGGTTCTGATAAAACGTCATTTACGAGGGTATAGATATGCGCAGACTGACCACCGTTGTTATGCTGTTGTTAACAATGACTGCTGGGGAAATAGTCATGGCGGAGGGTAATCTGTCACGCCGCCCGGTTGCATTGCCAGAGTTGGATCTCGCTACACAAGATGGATTTGGTATTTCCCAAACCGAGTATCAGATAGAGACCGGTAAGGCCTATAAACTGGAGATCAGATCCACGGGGATTGAAGAGTGCGCATTCAGGGCTGACGATTTTTTTCGTAATATCTGGTTGCGCAAAGTTGAGGCTGGCGGTCTGGAGATCAAGGCGGCGCAACTGAATGAACTCGAGTTTGAGACTGAGGGAGAAGCTGAGATTTTTTTTGTTCCGATTAAACCTGGTCGCTACCCCTACGGCTGTAAGGGTCTCGAAGATCGTGGTTTGTCAGGAATATTTATCGTTCGTTGATGCGCATGGCGTCGTCGTTACATCCGGCAATTTGACTCGACCGAATCGATCCCCAGCGTGTCTAGGTTATTGGACTGGTGCAAGAATCCAGGCAGAGGTGCGCGTGCGACCACAGCGTTATGCAGGTGCAGCAACAGCGGCTGCCGCAGTTGATGGTCCCATGGCCGAAAAGTGCCCGGAGTTCCCTTGTAGGCATCAAATGTCATATGGTCTGATACGAGAAAACGTTTGATGTCAGAGAGTTTGGTAGAGTTGGTGCGGGTAATCGCTTCGACAATTATTTTTACCGCGGCCCAACCCGCATAATCGGCGTCTGTCATGCGGCGGTTAGCAACGCGATTGAAGCGCTGATTTAACTGCGGTGCCCCATACCGCTCCCAGGTCCAATGCCAGGCGCCTGCACGCAACCCTTCGGAGCCAATAATCAAAGCAGGCTGCTGAGTCTGGTAAGGTACGTAACGGCCAAACTCACCAACCGAGTCAGCGAGGAAGATCACATCAAAGCGTACCCCACTTGTGATCAGAGCCACATTATTTTTCTCGCGAAGGCGCGGGTCATTGCTCAGCACAAATGAGCGCCGATCAACTAGTTTTAGACGGAACTTAGCCGCTGCCTTGGCAAAGGCATCGGCCAGCAACTGATCCTTCGGCGCATCCCCCTGAAGAATCAGTACCTTTTTCCAGTTCTTACTAGAAAGAAATTGTGCCAGCGCATCCATCAACATGGCATGACTAGGCATTGTATGAAAAAGCGTTGGTGAACACACTGAACCACGGAGCATGTCCTCAGCATGTCGGGGATTAAGTACGATTATTGGCTGATCTTTCAATGACTGGCCAATTTCCAACACCTCAGTTAGCGGCAGATCGACAATAAAGACAGCGGCCCCGGTTTTGATTATTGAAGTACGAATTGCATCGACCGCTGACTCATCAGAATTTAACGCCTGTTCTTTGAGGGTAAATTGAAGCCCCAATCGCCGACCCTTTACTCTACTCTCGCGCAGGGCGGTCCTAGCTCCGTACAACGGTCGTTGCTGGTTGCGTAGAACGAGGCCGGTGTAAGCCCGGTGCCTTTGATAAGTATTGTCATCATCGCGATAAAGATAAACAAACTGAAAGTCTGGTGTTACCGTTGTAGCCGATGCAGGGATAGTGCCCAACCAGACCGCGAGAATCCACACCAGTACGATGCGCCAGGATTTAATAGTCATCAATCAGAACTCCGTAGGGCACCAGGCCTACGGGGATAGATCTAATTACCTTGAGATTAGTCGTATCGATGATCGAAATATCATCGGACAGGCCGTTGGCAACATAAAGTTTCTTCTCGTCATGGGTCAGGCTGAGCCCCCAAGCACGCCTGCCCACTAGTATGTACTCGATGATTTCTCGAGACGCCACGTCCACTACTGCTACGTGGTTAGCCCTGCCAAGCGCAACGTAGGCACGTGACCCATCTCGCGTTATTAAGAGGTCTACGGGGGTAACCTGTTCCTTACGGAACCCGGTGGGCAGAAATGCGATGTCGTCAATAAGTTCGAGTGACGCTACATCGATGATATTGACCATCCCGGCGAGTTCAGCAGATACCCAGAGTTCCTGCTCATCCGGTGTCAACGCGAAACGCCGTGGACGCGTGTCCACCAGGATGTCCTTGATTACCGTACCGGCGTTCACATCAATGACGTGTACCAGGTCGGCAGCTTCGGAAGCAACGAAAACCAATCGTCCATCCGAAGTATTCTGAACGCCCTCAGGTTCCTCGCCGGTCAAAAACTCGCCTAAGAACTCGCCGGTATCGGTATCGTAGACTGAGAGAGCGGCGTCCTCTTCATTGGAAACATACAGGTGAATACCATTGGGATGTAGATCGAAGGTCTCAGGAGCGGCAACATTGCGTATTCGGCCTACAAGTTCTTGCGTTGCGGTATCATAGATTGCAATGACATCGTCATCAGCGCAGCCGACAAAAAAAGCTGTGCGGTCCGCGGTAAAATGCATGCCACGAGGTCGGGCACATGAGGGGACTGTCCGGATCAGTTCGTCATTTATGTCTAGCACCGTGATGGTGCTGCTTTTCTCATTAGCCACAAAACGAAGCCCCGTATTTCTCGCGAGGACCGAAGTGGCAGCTGCAAGAGAAAAAACAGTAATCACTATCGCGGTTGCAAACAAGCGTAACTCTCGGTGCATCGAATCTCCTCTTACCCTACGTTAGCCTTCCAATCTAAGGCAGATCGGCATGCATTAATCATTATTGGTAACGGCTCCCGTTGCCCGGCGAAGTGATAACCATGACACGTTGTAGCGCCACACGGCGAATGCGAAAATTAGCGCCAAACAGCTGATCGTAATTATCAATGCCTGTGTCTGTAGTTTCAGATATAACGCATGACGCAATAACTCGACAGCGTAAGTAAATGGGTTCGTTGTGCAGATCCAAAAAATCAGCTCGCTCGACTCCCGCATACGCCACAACGGGTACAGTGCTGACGATAGAAAGAACATCGGAAAAATAACAAAGTTCATGATCCCAGCGAAGTTTTCCAATTGCCGAATCGTTGCGGACAAAGCGAGGCCAATCGCTCCGAGCATCAGCCCGCTCACGATCAATGCTGGCGCCAACGTAAGCCACCCAATGGCCGGAATATCGATCACCGTAAGCTCGGCGATCAGCAGGAAAGCATATACCTGAAATAGTGAGATCACAGTTCCAGCCGTCAGTTTCGCCAATAATAGATAGCCGCGGGGCAAAGGACTGGTAAGTAGCAGACGCATACTGCCCATTTCCCGATCATAGACCAGGGCGAGTGAACTCTGCATGCCGTTGAACAATTGGATCATGGCGATCAGGCCAGGGACAATATAGGTTTCATAGGTGATGTAGGTTTCATAAGGGGGCGTAATTGATACCCCAAGGATACTGCGGAAGCCCGCGGCGAAGACCAGAAGCCAGATAAGGGGGCGGATCAACGCTGCGATAAAACGAGTTCGCTGATGAACAAACCGCAGTGACTCGCGCCAGACAATGGCTACTAGCGCTATTATATAAGGGTGTCGGAAACCAGTTATCACAGCGCTAACTAATGGGATTCTCGTCGGCACAGGTTAGGTGCTCGAACAACGATAACACTGTTCGACAAGTATGTTGCGACAATAGTTGAGCCACAGGGCCCGCCGCGCGTATCTGGCCCTTGTGGAGAACCACCAGATCATCTGATTCGCGAATCTCGTCCACGAGATGGGATGCCCACAGTACCGTAATATTCTCACTGGTGGTCAGTTGATGTACATGCGCAACGAGTTCGTTGCGCGCCCGTATGTCGAGTCCGACGGTAGGCTCATCGAGAATTAGGACTGCCGGCTGGTGGACCAGGGCTCGAGCGATCTCCAGGCGTCGACGATGCCCACCGTTGAGCTCGCGCACCTTGTAGTGACACCGGTCGGCAATATTCATCAGTTCAAGCGCCTGGGTTATTTTACGGTGGGCATCACTTCCCCACCAACCGCGCAGGGCTGCGCCATAGACCATGTTCTGTTCGAGTGTGAGGTCTAGGTCCAGCGCTGATTGCTGGAAAACGATCCCGACACGCCCCAGTGCTTGCCGTGGGTCTTTTCCTATATCAATGCCATCTATGTGAATTTGACCGCCACGCCCGTCCAGGAGTCCTGTGAGGAGAGATAGCAGGGTAGATTTACCTGCACCATTTGGCCCAAGTAGCCCTGTGAACTTCCCGGCTCGGGCATGGAAACTGGCGTCGGTGAGAACGAGTTTACCGGCGTAGTCAAAAGAAAGGTTCCTGACTTCGATTCCGTTTGATGATCGCATCAGCGTATCTTAGATTATTGGGACGCACGGTTCTCGGCCCCAGCTGTTTTTGCGCTAAATAATCGATACCACTGCTAAATGCTACTGTCTTAACTCTGCGCTCGGAGCGCTAGAGGGCCGGAGAGCAGGCACATCTAAGAAAACCTTATTTTTTGTATGGTTGATCAACTAATATACATGGTCTATCGTCTGTTCTCTATGAAGCGTCAGGATAATTTTACTGGCATCTGATTGGCTTTTTTGTGTAAGGTAGGATAGGTGCTCGAAAAATTTCAAGTGGCCAACTGGGTCGCTTGCCACCGAGTTCGCTACATAGCCAACAGCAAAAGGAGGGATCAAGAGAATGGTGACAAGAAAGATGAGTTTCCACAGTACTTCGGTGCTGAGCATCATGGCACTGTTAGTAATGGTGCCGATGGCGGCCTATTCCGAGACAGGAACTGGCACTTTATACGGAGATATGCATACCGTAACCCAGGATATGCTCAACCGCTCAGCGGGTGATGGGAACAACTTCCTACACACGAACGGGAACTATGGTCAGACGCGTTATTACCCGGCTCGCCAGATCAATACGTCTAACGTAGGGGATCTACGGCCAGCGTGGATTTTCCAGACTGAAGTTGTTGAGTCCATGGAGACCAGTCCTATCATCATTGACGGGGTAATGTATGCCACGACTTCGTTCAATCATGTATACGCATTGAATGCTGAGACTGGTGAAGAAATCTGGCACTACAAGCATAAGATGGGGCCGATCACGACGTATTGCTGCGGGCCGAATAACCGCGGCGTCGCAGTGTATGGGGACATGGTCTATATGGGTACTCTGGACGCTAGGCTGGTAGCGCTAGACGCCAAGACCGGGAAACTGATGTGGGATGTCGAGGTTGGTGATCCTGAATTAGGGTACAGCGAAACGATGGCGCCGACGGCGGTCAATGGCAAAATTTTGATTGGCACTAACGGTGGTGAATATGGCATCCGCGGTTTCGTCAAGGCCTACGACTGGAAGACCGGCAAACTATTGTGGCATTTTCACACAACGCCTGAAAATTCCGTTGGTGTCTGGGCAACCCACGATGCGACGGGCCGCGACATGTTGCGCGACATCGCAGCCGAAAAGAAAAACCTAGCGGCGATGGGTGATCCGTACAAAACCCTCGGTGGTGGTGTATGGCAGAACCCATCGATCGATCTGGCCAATAACCGGGCCTATTTTGTAGCTGGTAACCCTTCCCCAGACCTTGATGGCTCTTTGAGACCGGGGGACAACCTTTATACGAACTCCCTGATCGCTGTGGATCTGGACACTGGTGAGTATATTTGTCACTTCCAGTACATCGCACATGATGTATGGGATCTTGACGCGGTTAGCCCGACAATTCTGATTGATGTCGTTGATAATGATGGCAATACCGTTCCTGGCGTGCTACACGGCGGCAAGACCGGCCATGTCTATGTTCATCGGGCGGATGACTGCAGCCTGATCCGTTTCTCCGAGTCAATGGTGCCACAGGAGAATATGTGGGTCTTGCCAACTGCCGAAGGGGAGCGGATGCTGCCTGGGGCGAATGGTGGAGTCGAATGGTCGCCTATGACTGTTGACCCAAACCTGCGTCTGGTTTATGCCATCAACCTGCATCAGCCGATGACCTATCACGTCGAAAGCTCTCCATACCCCGAGGGCAAGTTGTGGCTTGGTGGCGCGTTCAAGGTAATCGCTGACGAGGAGCAGTGGGGCAACGTAACGGCTGTTGACTACAACACTGGCAACATCCGTTGGAAAGTAAAGACCCAGCAGCCAATGATTGGCGGGATCCTTGCCACAGCCGGTGGCGTAGTATTCGCCGGCGAAGGTAACGGTCTGTTCAAAGCCTACGATTCCGAAACCGGCTCAGTGCTGTGGAAGTTCCAAGCGGGTGCTGGCGTTAATGCGCCTCCTTCCTCCTACACTGTAAATGGAAAGCAGTACATCGTAGTCGCCGCCGGTGGTAACGTGCAGTTGAACTTCAAACGCGGCAACAACATCATCGCTTTTGCGCTGCCTGATTAAAATAGACGAATAATCGATAACGCTCCAACGGGGTCGGCCCAGTGCCGGCCCCTTTTTTTAAGCCCATCGGCCAGTAATTAGGTGCTATTTAATGGTGAGAGATTCTCTAATTGTCGTGCTGATCCTGCTGGGCACACAGTTCTCTGCCCAGACTGCGGCGCAGGACAGTGTCAGTGTGACGACCTGTATGAGTTGTCACGGTACTCAAGGCCTCCCCCCAGATCCCGCTATACCTATCATTCAGGGACAGCACTTTTACTACCTTTATGTGCAACTCAAAGATTACAACTCAGGCTTGCGCGCAAATCCGATCATGTCCGCGATGGCCGCGAATCTTTCACGTGATGATATGAAATCATTCGCCCAGATCTTTGCTGATGCAGCGTGGCCCAATACTGGCTTCAGCGCATCGGAAGGTCAGGTGTCAGCAGGTGAAAAAGCCCTGGTAACTGGGCAGTGCGTCCAGTGCCACCGGGGTGGGTTCGAAGGAGACAGTCGAATTCCTCGACTAGCCGGGCAACAGGTAGGGTACCTGGAAAAAACTATGCAGGATTTCAAGCATAAGGCCCGGTTAAACTCACCTGCTAAAGCGTCGTTGCTGCGGGCGTATTCGGATGAAGAGATTCGGGCAATGGCTGAGTATCTGGCCGATCTCTAGAGGTATTACCGCGGTGGGCTTGGAGTTGGCCTACAGCAGCGGCTTCAGGTCTGAATCAGATGCAAGGTCCCGGGCGGTATAGCCCTCATCGTCAGTCACAGTCCGATCTGCCCCATGGGCCAGAAGAAGTTCAACGATGTGTTTGTGACCGCGCTGGGCAGCGATCATCAGCGCTGTCCGACCCCGATCATCACGGGCGGCTAGATCGGCGCCCCGTTCCAGTAAAAGGCCTACAGTCCTTACACCATCAGCTGGGGGTACCTCATTGGTGTGTCCGGATGCCCACATCAAAGCAGTCAGAGAGTAGCCAAAACGAGCGTTGACTGGTTCTCCAGCGTCCAACAGAGCACCCACAATGCGGCTGAACCCCTTAGCTGCGGAATAAACCAAGGCGCCTTTGCCAGTGGCGTCGATCCCACCAACAGTCGCACCAGCGTGCAGCAACAATCCCACAATAAAAGAATTACCGTTATAGGCTGCCGCGATTAGGGGTGTTACTTTGCGTTTATTGACTGAATTTGGATTGGCGCCGTGTTCCAACAGAAGTTTGGTGGTCCGACGACGATTCTGTACAACAGCCTGAAGAAGTGGGGTACTGCCGTGGACATTGGTCGGATCTACTATCGCCCCCTGACTGAGCAAGAACTGAAGGAATTGCTGCTCCCCATACCGGGCTGCCCGCGCGACGGCCGTGTTTCCAGACCGGTCACGTGCTCCAATCGAAGCTCCGCGGGAGAGTAGCTCCTTGGCGATGCTGATGCAGCCCCGGTCCGCTGTATCAAATAAAAAGAAATTAAGAGTGCGACTGTTCAGTTGATTTTGCTTGATCTGAAGGCGAGCGCGCACGTCGTTACATGCCGGCGGCTCATCAAAAACTGCGGCTGCTAGCCCGCTGCTGAGAGAAAGCAGAAGCATGGTGGTCCAGACATGGCATTGCAGCAACATCTTGGGGCGCGCGAGGCGCCTAGTGGGTGGCAACAATCGTCGAAGGGAGTCGGCCCAATCGATTGCAAAAATCCAAACAGGTAACTTCGGAGACTTTGGCACAACCAAAAAATAACCGATTCGATACGGGAAGGGCAAGTGCCAAGAAGCGGGTGCAGTGTACCGGCGGGTATTTCTCAACAAAGGGGACGTGGATCGTAAGCTTCTACTGACTAATCCATAACGAATCTTTTATGACCGGCAGTTGCGCTGATGGGTACGGTCGAGTTTACCACCTTGAAAGGCGATTCTTGGCTGCGCGACAGAGCGATAACAATAGGGCTCGCCTATATTGATGTTGACCTAAACCTAACTCCATATTTTCCGCAGACGGTCTGGACGCTAGACATCCTCTGGCTGGACTGGATCATAAGCAGTTGAGATTTGGTTAAAGTTCGGCCTCGCCCTCCGCAGACAAAACTGGTGAATTCGGGCAGATTCTCGCACCCACCTCATGAGCACTCCAGGCGAGTGTTTACAACCCCTCCTGGATAACCTTGTCCTGTTCGTCGCTGCCTATTCCGGGTATTATAGGAGTCCAAGCGGCGTATTCAGCCGGGTAAATAAATATGCCTGACCGGTGAGCTCATGTGAACTCCGGCCAAGGTGCCAAACTGCTGACATGGAGCGTGCCCCGCTTGGGGCAAACACTACCGACATTGCATAACCCAACGACGCTAACACAAGCGTTCGCGACGGATCGGTTGATTCTCGACTCCGGATTATTTATCTCTGCGCCTTTTTGCCGGCAAAACATCCAGATACAGCACGATGACCGCTGATTCTCATACCCAAACACCGTCTCCGACGCCTGCCAACATCGATGACAAT
>PVBE010892415.1_pt1 | contig 11609 bp, 9 predicted proteins | sample 1631181 | NCBI WGS metagenome assembly PVBE01 (sample SAMN08397723, study PRJNA350692) | Marine metagenome, whole genome shotgun sequencing project. | isolation source: water | place: Pacific Ocean | collected 2012-04 | reverse complement strand
TTTCTTTCAAAGTCTGTTTCTTTTTTTTCATCTGAACTGCATAAGTGTGTTCATGAAGTTTTATGTCTTATATCATATCAGATCCCATCCTAACTCATTATGTCCATTTATTCAATCATGACAAAGCATAAAACCCGACAACTTGAACAAATTGAAACAATTCTCATCTTGTCAGCAAATTAACGGTTTGATAAAATAATTTCTGTAAAAAAATAAAATTCAAATTCAATAGTATCAAAAGTCCCATAGTTAATTTGAGCTTTGTAGAAATCTTTTAAAAATTACCATTGTTATAAAGGATAGTTTATAGTCACTAACTATAGAAAATAATAAATATATTAAACATTTAGAATAAATAGTATGTCAAATTCAATCCAAATCTTTCACCTTTTACAAGAGAGTCTTAATTGTCTCGTTTTAGGACAGGATAGGCTAATAGAACGATTGTTAATTTCAATGTTAGCAGATGGGCATCTTCTCGTTGAGGGTGCTCCCGGACTTGCAAAAACAAGAGCCATTAAAGAATTAGGTGAAAAAATTGTTGGTGAATTTCACCGAATTCAATTTACTCCTGATTTGTTGCCTGCTGATGTGACTGGCACGGAAATTTATCGTCCACAAGAGGGTAGTTTCCATTTTCAGGCAGGTCCAGTATTTCATAATTTAGTTCTAGCTGACGAAATAAACAGAGCACCCGCCAAGGTCCAGTCAGCACTTTTGGAAGCCATGGGAGAGCGTCAGGTAACAGTGGGAGGTAAAACATATCCTCTTCCTGACTTATTTCTCGTAATGGCAACTCAAAATCCTATTGAACAGGAAGGTACTTACCCTCTTCCGGAAGCACAACTTGATCGTTTTCTGCTGCATGTATTAATCGATTATCCGTCTGTTGATAATGAGTTGGAAATAATGCGTCTTGTACGTAATGAAGCTCTTGTTGAAATAAAAGCCACATCTCGAAAAAAACCTGGGAATTCAATAAAATCAGGAGGAAAGTCAGATTCAGCAATAATATCTGCTCAAGAAATATTTGCTGCTAGAAATGACGCTTTGAATACTTACATGTCTCCGGAGATAGAGAGGTACATAGTTGAAATTATTTCAGCTACTAGAACACCAGAAAGATACAGTGATGAGTTAGCACGTCTTTTGACATGGGGGGCGAGTCCCCGGGCATCGCTGGCCCTAGATCGTTGTGCAAGGGCTCGTGCATGGTTGCGTGAACGTGATTTTGTTACTCCTGAAGATTGCCAGGATTTAACAGGAGATGTTTTGCGCCATAGAATCATCGAAAGTTATGAGGCTGAATCAGATGGGATAACTAAAGATGAGGTAATAAAAAAAATACTTTCTATAGTTCCGGTACCATAGTTTTATATATACATTAATCTATGAAGTATTTTGACCCACCCGCAATAATTCTTTTTTTTGTTGTCTCTATGGCAGGAATTCTTCAACACTTCATGTTGTTGCAGTTGAACACAGAATGGAGTTTGCGTTTAGTTCAGGCAGTCCTAATAGGGTTCGGCTATGATTTGATGAACGGTGCTATTTTAGGCTTGCTGGCTCTACTTACTCCTTTACCGATATCATATAGAAAAATACTTTTTGGAATGATTGGGACTGTTTTTCTAGGATTTATGTTTACGGATTATAATTATGTAATACTTTTCGGCACTCACCTTCCTTTTTCAAGTTATGAATATATTAATGATAGTGGTGCGTTTTGGTCTTCAGCAATCAATGTAGTGAAAAGTTTAGAATTTTTTCTATTGTTTTTATTTCCAACTGTTCTGCTAATCCTTCTACTTAGAATTTTTGGTAAGGAAAAAGTATCTTTTAGATCAGGATTTATACGCAGGACAATTAGTCTATTAATACTGTTTTTAATTGGTGGAGGAGCAGCAAGTTACAGCAATTCATATGTTTCGAAAAACATGGAAAATCCCCTCACATCGGCAGCATTGCAATATTTTTATTTAACGAAAGATCGTGAACCTGAAGAAAAAATTTTACGCCCAGTAAAATCTTTAAGTATAGTAAAAACACTTGTGCCAGGGGTGATGCCATACGAAGAAAAATGGAGTGAGTATCCTCTTGTACGAATCAGAGAATCAAATAGCTGTACTAGTCATAAACGTTCTAAACTCTCAAAGAAACTATGTCAAACAAATAAAAGGCCTAATATCCTAATCATTTTGTTGGAGTCATTTCGGGCTGCTGAAATTGGGGTTTACGGTAGTAAACTAAGATTGACTCCAGAGTTTGATCGTTTGTCAAAACAGGGGGTTATCTTTAAAAATTTTTACGCAAACGGTTTTCAAACTCGGCATGGCCTGGTAGCAACGTATTGTTCATTATTTCCAAATTATGGTGCTGCAGTGATGAAACGTTACGCCAGGAATAATTTCTTGTGTCTCCCTGAAGTACTTAAAAAATTAGGTTATTCCACATCCTGGGTATATGGGTCTGATGCAAACTTTGACGGTCAGTCTACTTTTTTACCAAAAATAGGTTTTGAGAAAATAATTGATGAATTTGATTATTCTGATTCAGCTGTATCACTGGGGTGGGGCTTATCGGATGAAGAGTTGTTTAAGAAATGGGTCAGTGTTTTGGACAATGAAAAACAGCCTTTTTTTTCATCAGCTTTAACCATTACAAACCATCATCCATTTGAAGTTCCGGATGAATACAAACTTCACCAAGGCGAGTCGGTAAAAGACCGTTTCCGAGAAGCTGTTTATTATACTGACGCTATGTTAGGAAAATTTATAAGTCAAATTTCCAAAAAACCATGGTTTAAAAACACGTTTGTTATAATTACAGCAGATACTTCGAGTTTTCAACCATCGGAGGGAGCCTCCAACAACTTTGAGGAGTTTGTTAAAATTCGATCACAAGTTCCTTTATTGATATTATCTGGTGAGTCGATAAGTATAGGAAAAAGTGATCGGAGTATGGTTATTACTCAACCAGCAAGTCAAGTCGAATTGGCTCCAACTATTTTGGATCTTTTAGCTGAAAAAATAACGGTGCCATGGGTTGGGCGTTCCTTATTGGCCCCAATGGTTGATTCATTGCCTGATATACCCTTAAGGGCCTATACAAATAGGCCAGGAGCTTATTGGGGAGTGATTGGAGAAAAAAACCGTTATTTTCAGGAGAATAATAAAATAGATCATTATTTTGGAAGTCAAAATAAAAATAATTCTGTTTTGCTGAAAGAGGAGGGATCCTCATGGCATAAGATTATTCGCTGGGTTTTGCAGGAAAATCTAGTTTGGCCTGAAAAAAAAATATGAAACGTCAATTAAGTAAGAATGGTATTTGGCTGGGTAAAATGGAACTCCCGGATTTGGTCCAGCTCGTAAATAAAAAATCAACATCAGCGTCTCTTCAAAGCGCGGGTATACTTGGCGGTCCATATTTGACGAAACTCAAGGGAAGAGGGATGGAATTTGCGGAGGCAAGGCCTTATCAACCAGGAGACGATGTTCGTCATATAGACTGGCGGGTGACAGCACGAACTGGCAGGACACATACGAAATTGTTTAGAGAGGAACGAGAACGTCCTGTGATGCTAGTTCTCGATCAGTCACTGCCGATGTTTTTTGGATCACGCCATAGGTTAAAGTCTGTGCAGGCTGCCCATATTGCAGCCTTGCTTGGATGGCGGGCATTACTAAGAGGAGATAGAGTAGGTGGAGTATTGTTTTCAGAAAAGATGCACCGTGAATTTAGACCAAGAGCTGACAGACGACATTATTTGCGTTTACTGTCAAATATAATGACCGAACATAATCTTGTTGTAGGAAGGATGAACGATAGTTTGTGGAGTTTCAATACCAAATGTTTGTTTGCAGAAGCCTTGAGGCGGGTAAGGCACGTAGTTCAGCCAGGAAGTTTAGTTTATATTTTCAGCGATTTTTCAGGATTTGATGCAGAATGCAGGAAGCATCTTTTTCAAATTTCCAAACAAAACCAGGTGCAAGCTTATTTGATTACTGATCCTCTGGAAAAAGAACCTCCAACTTCTGGACGTTTCGCTATGAGCAATGGAAAGAAAACTGCTTGGGTTAATGCAGGAAATGCAAAAACTCGTCAAATTTATAATAACACTTTTGAGCAGCTACTTGAGGAAATTTGCTCAGAATTTAGACATTGCAGAGTTGATTTAACGATTCTTAGTACTGAGGAAAATATCTTAGCTGTATAAAATTAGAAAAACAAAGAATTCGAATAAATAATCAGTGAATGCCTAGCATATTCTGATGATTTGACAGTTATTTACTAATAAACATCCTTAAAATGACAACAGTTAATCCTCTCACAAATTTGAAAGACATCCACCTCCCTCCTGCTATTTCTTGGTGGCCACCTGCTCCAGGATGGTGGATATTGGCAGTGCTCTTTATTTTGATTTCTGTTTTCATAGTTTGTTGTCTTCTTCGAAGTTACCAACGAAGAAGACCTAGAATTGAAGCATTACAGCTATTAAAAGATTTGAAGTCTCAATATAAGAATTCTCACTCAGCATTATCAACACTGAGAGCATTGTCTCAGTTGCTCAGACGAACGGCATTGAGTTTATCTAAGCATGAAGAAGTTGCTTCTATGCAAGGTCTAGAGTGGTTACAATTTCTTGATAAAACTGGACAAACTACTGAATTCACAAGAGGTGTTGGTAATATATTTGGGGAAGATCTTTTTAGGTCAGAGCCTGACTTCGATTTAGAAGTTTTGTTCCCATTGGTAGGTAAATGGGTAAAGAAATGTCCGTATCAGTCTTGAACAGATAATTGCAATGTTATTCTTTGAAAATGGAGTATTTGAATTTATTTGGCCATGGTGTGCATTGTTCTGGCCCTTACCTGTTTTAATTAGATTAATGACTCCACTTGAACGTTCAGTTCAGGCACTTCGTGTGCCTTTTTTTCAAAGAATAGCATCTTTACCACAAACAGGTTTAACAGCAGAAAAAAATACCAAATCCTTGATTATCGCAGGATTGGCATGGAGTTTAATTGTCATTGCTGCAATGCGACCGCAGTGGGTAGGTGATCCTGTGGAACTTCCGGTTTCGGGTCGAAGTGTTATGTTGGCAGTTGATCTCTCAGGAAGTATGAAAGAAAAAGATTTGCAGTTGGGTGGAGAAGCTGTGTCCAGGCTTGCAGTTGTTAAATCGGTTTTGCATCCTTTCATAGAACGTCGAAAGGGGGATCGACTGGGGTTGATTTTGTTTGGAGATCAAGCATATCTACAAACGCCACTGACTTTTGATCGTAAAACTTTATGGCAAATGCTTAAAGAATCTGAATTGGGAATAGCAGGAGAAAGAACTGCAATTGGAAATGCGATAGGACTAGCTGTAAAAAGGATGAAAGACCTTCCGGATTCCGAGAAAGTTTTAGTCCTTCTTACTGATGGTCAAAACACTGCGGGAGATGTTTCACCAGAGGATGCGGGGCTTATGGCAAAAGAGACCGGTATGAGGATTCATACCATAGGTGTAGGCGCAGATGAAGCTTGGGTGAGAACTTTCTTTGGAAAACAAAAAATAAATCCCTCGGCTGAACTTGATGAGGCAATGCTGCAGGAATTGTCGAACAGCACAGGCGGTAGTTATTTTCGGGCTCGGAGTACAGAAGAACTTGAAAAAATTTATGCTTTAATTGACGAAATTGAACCTATAGAAAAAGAAAAAGAAGTCTATCGCCCGCGAAAGGCTTTGTTTATTTGGCCACTTGGTTTTGTAGTTTTAATTCTTGGGATGTGGTTAGCGACTTTCATGTTACTTAATAAGTCTATTTGAGAAATAATTAAATATTTTATTTGAACAATTTTGTTGACTGAATTTCATTTTTTGCGCCCGTTGTGGCTATTGTTAATACCATTTGCTTGGTGGCTAGTTTTCCGATTGCATGGGAAATGGTGGAGTACTACAAGCTGGGATAAGATTGTAGAACCGCATTTGTTTAATTTTTTGGCTACAAGACCGGAAAATCAAAGAGCAAGTCTTCTACCATGGACTATGTGTTTTATAGGGACCTTGCTTTTGCTGGCTTTGGCAGGTCCTGTTTGGAAAAAAATTCCACAACCACTGTTACAAAAAACACAGGCAAGAGTATTTGTTCTAGATTTGTCTTTTTCTATGTTGGCGACTGATATAAAGCCGACTCGATTAGATAGAGCTCGTTTCAAAATGGAGGATATATTAAAACGCTTTGTCGAGGGAGAAACGGCACTAATTGTATATGCAGGAGAAGCATTTGTAATTAGTCCTCTAACTCATGATCCAGCTACAATTGCAGCTCTCCTTCCTGGCTTGCAACCAAATATTATGCCTGTTCCAGGAAGTCGTGCAGCAGATGCCATTCAATTGGCAGCAGACTTACTAAGCCGCAGCAAAGGAGGAGGAGGGCATATTATATGGATTACAGATGGGGTTGAAGGACATGAATTATCTGCAATTGAAAACATGACAGATCAGAATCGTTTGTCTATTTTAGCCGTTGGGACTGAATCCGGCTCACCGGTTTCTTTGTCAGGAGGTGGTTTTATAAAAGATAAAAATGGAGCTATAGTAATTCCAAAACTAAATTCACAACCACTAAAAAAACTTGCAGATGAAAAGCAGGGTTTGTTCACCGAATTAAGTATTGATGACTGGGATGTGGAACGCATAATTAGTGCGGAAACAGCTTTTACGGGCTTTATAGAAGACGAAAAGCGGAGGAGCTCAGATAAATGGAATGAAGAAGGACCATGGTTGCTACTAATCGTTTTACCTTTAGCGGCATATTTATTTCGAAGGGGGCTATTGTTATCATGCATTATGTTCGTTTTATTTGGAGTATTGGGACTGCCAAATTCAGCGGAAGCTTTTGGTTGGAAGGATTTATGGTTGAGAACTGACCAGCAGGCAGAAAAATTATTTAACGATGGTGATACAAAGAATGCGGCTCAACTTTTTGAAAATCCTGAATGGAAAGGTACATCGGCTTATCGTACAGGTGATTATGAAAAGGCAATTGAAGAATTCTCACGAAATGGGAGTCCTCTTGCAAATTTCAATTTGGGGAATTCTATGGCTTTTGCAGGTCGTTTAAAGGACGCTCTTGATGCATATGATAAGGTTTTGGTTGAAAATCCGCAACATGAAGATGCTAAGTTCAACCGTGATTTGATAGAAAAGTTATTGAGAGAACAACAAAAGAAACAACAAAATGAACAATCAGATAAAGGAAATGAAAATGAGCAGCAAAAGAATAAAAATGATCAGAAAAATGATTCTCCAAAGTCTGATGCTGAAAAAAATGAAAAGTCCACTCAGGAATATCCAGCAGACAAGAATGATTCGGGCGATCCTCAATCTATAGAGGAAGAAAATAATAATAAAAGAGAGTCAAATGAAGATAAAGAAAATTTAAAAGAGAATGTTGAATCAACCAAGGCTAATAAAAATGAGAGTGAGCAGAAATTAAATAAAGAATTTGAAGAAAAGAATATTTCTTCAGCAGGTGAAAATGAATTAACTCAGGAGCAGCAAAATAGACAACAGGCTCTGGAACAATGGCTCAGGAAAATCCCTGATGACCCTGGAAGATTATTACGTAATAAAATGCATCGCGAATATCAACGTCGGGGCAAAAAACAAACACTGAATGAACATTACTGGTAAAAGATGAGGAAATTAGTACTTTTAGGAATTTTGATGATTTATACAAACCTCAGCCTGGCTGATGTTTCAGCTTGGGTTGATAAAAATCCTGTTGTAGTCGGTGAAATGTTCAACTTTCACATAGAGGCAAAAAATGTGGATGAAACCGAGGAACCTGATTTATCTGGAATCGGCAGTCTACAAGTTATTAATAGAAGTATGCAAAATCAAACGTCGATTGTTGGGACTTCTATCACACGTACTGTGAAATGGACATATGTAATGCTTGCACCTTCTTCTGGAAATTATCTAATTCCTGCTTTGCAGGTTGGAAATGAAGCAACCTCACCTATTATCTTGAAGGCAGTGGAATCCAGTCAAAATACTAACAATCAAAGTGTACGTTTAGAAGTAGATGTGTCACCTAAAAATGTATATCCGCAACAGCAGGTACTCATCCGCTTACGGGTTATTAGAACAGGATTAGAACTCGAAAATGAATCCTTGACGCCATTTGCAATTGATGGGACACAAATTGAAAAGTTGAATCAAAAGTCTTTCAGTAATGTGAAAAACGGAAAAAGACAATTGATAACAGAAATTTCTTACGTTCTGCTTCCAGATAAAAGTGGTACAATTTCATTGCCGCAGGTTCGCTATCAGGGGGACGAAATACTCGGTGGGAATTCACAAAGGAAATTTGGAAATTTTGGTAATTTTTTTCAGCAGCGTGGTCGTCGTATTTTTAGCAACAGTGAAGCACAAACAATTAAGGTTAAGGAATTACCTTCCGGATTCAAAGGTTGGTGGTTGCCTGCAACTAAGTTGGAGTTAGAAGAAAAATGGCTGCCTGAAAATTTAGAGTTCAGGGTGGGTGAACCAGTAACTCGAATACTTACAGTTCGTGCAAAAGGTGTTTTTGGCAATCAAATACCGGAATTATCTTTTGAAACCCCGGACAAAATGAAAGCATATGCAGATCAGCCATTAATTGAAACGGACAAAACTAAAGACGGTCTTGAAGGTTCACGCGTTGAAAAATGGGCGATTATACCTGGAAGAGCTGGAACAATAAAGCTGCCAGAAGTTTCAGTTTATTGGTGGGATGTTCAACAAGATAAAACTAGGATTGCTGTTATTCCAGCAAAAATGATTGAGGTACTTCCAGCTAATAATGAAATTCCTGATTCTCTTGTCAACCAAGATAAATTAACTGAAAAAGATAAGGATACAGTATTAGTTTCTGAAAAACCAATTTCCACCACGGACAATCAATCTTCTTTTTGGAAGGCATTAGCCATTGTATTTGCTATACTCTGGAGCGCGACAATACTGTTGTGGTTATTGTATAAAAATAAGAACGCCGCTAAAGATATTGAAAATGTTGTAAATAATAAGCGAAATCAAGCTCATGAGATAAAATCTGCAACTAAAAATGTGGAAAATGCACTCATTACTGGTGAAGCGGAAATTATTCAAGATGCTCTTTTAAAATGGGCTGGTTCACTTTGGAGTGAAAATCCACCTCTTGGAATTGAACAAATTGGAGAAAGAATTCCGGAATTAAAAAATGGTATCAAATCGCTAAATTCTTTACTATATGGAAATCAAGACAAAGAAGATTCACTGGAAGACTTACAAAAAAAATTCTGTAGACTATCTCTTACAGCTAAAAAAAATGATGAGAATATCAGATATTCACAGCTAACACCTATGTATCCGGAGTCAAAATGATTGAATATTTGATTGAGTATTTAAGTAAGTTAGTGGATGAAAATATTTTTCAGTTAGGATTTTCAGAAGCTGCAGTTGAAGCTATAGTCCGTAGCAGTATGATTATAGTTGTACTCTGTTTAAGTTGGTTTGTTTACAAAATCATACAGGGTCCTCTAAATAGATCTTTGGAACGTTTGTCAAGTATTACTAATCAGCAGTGGGACAATGTTTTAGTAGAAAAACATGTCTTTCAACGTTTGCTGAATTTCGTTCCATTGATACTGATATATTTATTGACTTCACCAATTTTAGAAGGAACAGAGCTACTTGGGTTAAGTCAAACATTGATCAACATTTTATTGCTAGTTGCAGCAATGATGGCAATTGATGCTCTGTTGAGTGCAATGTTGACCATTTATGAAAGTTCATCTGTATCAAATGAAATCTCAATCACTCCTTTTATACAAGTTCTGAAGCTAGTACTTTACTTTGTGAGCGGTATTTTATTCTTATCAATTCTGTTGCAAAAAACCCCCCTATATTTCTTAAGTGGATTGGGCGCTTTGACAGCAGTGCTGATGTTTGTATTTAAAGATATTTTAATGGGATTTATTGCAGGAATTCAGTTGATTGGGAACAAAATGGTGGCTCCAAAAGACTGGATAGAAATGCCAAAATATGGTGCAGATGGTGACGTAATTGAAATTACTCTCACTACTGTGAAAGTACAAAATTTTGACAATACTATTACCACCATTCCAACATATGCACTGATAAATGAGTCATTTAAAAATTGGCGGAATATGAATTTGTCAGGCGGTAGAAGAATCAAAAGACATGTTAACATAGACCTCAGCAGTATTAAGTTTTGTGATGATGAAATGTTAGTCAGATTTACTAAAATCAAGCTTATCGCAAAATCTATTCAAGATAGACAATTAGAAATTAGAACATATAATGAGGAAAATGAAGTTGATGAAAGTATGGTTGTAAACGGAAGACGATTGACAAATATTGGTGTATTTAGAGCCTATGTCGAAGCATATCTCAGGCAGCATCCACTGATTAGTAATAAAATGACATTTCTTGTCCGGCAACTTTCACCGCGGGAAAATGGCCTGCCAATTGAAATATATGTCTTTTGTAAAGAAACGAATTGGAATATTTATGAATCAGTCCAAGCTGATATTTTTGACCATATATTGGCCGTTGTTCCTGAATTTGATTTGAAAGTTTTTCAACAACCTTCAGGAAGCGATTTTCAAAATATTAATAAAGTTTAATATAATAACATTATGTAAATTTAATAAATTGTGTTAAAAAATCATAAATTATCGATTGTCAGAATAAAAAATAAATAATTCATACAAGCATCAGATAGTATAAATAATTAATTAACCTTGTCAAAACCTTCAATCGTAAATATGGACAACAAAACGCCTTAGATCTGATCATAGCTTTTTTAAAATATATGTTCTTGCATTCAATTATGGTTTGTTCTATGTGTCATTAATTTGATAAAACTGTTATAAACTATTAAGGAAATAATTTAAATCAATTATTAACTGAACAGGATATTTATGGCGTGGATAAAAGTTATAAATTATGAGGATGCTGTTGGTTTTCTCAAAATTGAATATGACACAGCTGTAAAGCGTGCTTCAAAGCTGTGGAACATTGTAAAGGTTATGAGTTTAAACCCAAATACTCTGCAAGGATCAATGAGATTCTATAAGACTATCATGTTTGGGAAGTCTCCATTGTCACGTGGTCAGCGCGAGATGTTAGCTACTGTTGTATCGTCAATTAATAATTGTAAGTATTGAATACGAGCTCACGCGAACGATCTCCGTGTTGAGGTTGCAGGAGAAACATTTGATAGTGAAACCGCCGACACTTTTGTATCTAAAATTGCCAAAGACTGGAAAACAGTAAGTTTAAATTCAAAAGATGAGGCACTTTGTGCATTTGCAGAAAAATTAACTCTTGCACCCAACTCTATGACAGAAAATGACATAAAACAATTAGTTGATTTGGGTTTTACACATACAGCAGTGCATGATGCAGTTCAGGTTATTGGATATTTTAATTATATTAATAGAGTAGCAGAAGCTCTTAATGTTGATTTTGAATCTGAGGTAAGATGTTGGGAGAAATAGTTGTTTGTCTTAAATTAATAATATGAATTTTGATAATTAAAATTAAATATAATAAAATATCATTTAAATAT
>PVBE010712997.1_pt1 | contig 11609 bp, 1 predicted proteins | sample 1631181 | NCBI WGS metagenome assembly PVBE01 (sample SAMN08397723, study PRJNA350692) | Marine metagenome, whole genome shotgun sequencing project. | isolation source: water | place: Pacific Ocean | collected 2012-04 | reverse complement strand
CGCCGCTCACTTCGGCCCAGCAGATGCGCGAGTTCCTCTCTGCGTTGCGCGACCGCCAGCTCGTCGGCGTCATCCTGGGCCACCAACACGATAAGGACTTCAGGGTCTTTCGCGAAGCGGTGCGGCGCGTGCCCATGTCGGTGTACCACGAGTGGAACGCGCCCAAGTCGACGCTGCGCCCAGCAACTGACAGTGCAGTCGCTGCATTCGTGGACGCTGCAGCCGTGACGTCCGCCGCGGCGGCAACCGACGATGCAACGGGCGTCGATTGGGACGAGGCCGACCCCGTGGTTCAGGACTACCTTGGCGCGTCCGTAGCTGAACTGCACGACCGCGCGTCCGACGGCGACCCGACAGCACGTACGATCCTCGTCGTGGCAGGCCACACGCGTGGGGGACAGCGTGGAGGTTACACCAGTGGACGTGGCGGTGGTCGTGCGTCCTCAGGCTTGTGCTACAACTGCCACCAACCAGGTCACTTCGCACGGGAGTGCCCGCAGCCGTTGACGCCACAGACCCAGGCGGCACGTGCGGCAGCGGAACGACGCCGTTTCGTGGCAGGGGGTGCTGGTGCGGCGACACCAGTTGCGGCACCTCCCAGTGGGCTCTCGACCACCGCGGCGGCGCCAACAGGGGGGCGCCCGTCGACGCCTGGTGCACCCACAGCGGCGACGATGACAGTTGCCGAGGCCGCGGCGATGCTCTCCAGCGCGGACGTGTACGACATCGCCGAGGGCATCAACGCTACGCTAGTCGTCGGAGCAGTGGACACTACGGCAGGAGTGGACGTTGTCGCGTGTCACGCGTTGACGCCGGCTGCGTGCTCGTCGCTAGGGTTCATTCCTGTCATCGTTGCGTCGGTTGTCGTGGTCGGCATGGTCGATACGGGCGGCGGTGCGACTCTGATCGACGAAGCGTGGGTGGATGCCCTGGACGCTCATCGTGCGCGCCTCAGGCTACCGTGTCTGCGACGACAGGAGCATCACCGTGTGATGGCGTTCGGAGAGCATCGCATTCCCACGACGTTCGTCTTGGAGGCTGAGTCGTGGATGGGTGCGTCGTGCACGGCGGCGGAGTTCGTGGTGCTGCCAAGGGGCACCAACCCGTTGCCTGTGCCTCTGTTGATCGGCCAGCCGTGGTTAGCGGCGCTCCATCGCTCTGGCTTCGTGCGTGACACGGTGCGACCCGACGGCACCATCGATAACAGGCGTGTATTCGGTATCCAGCAACGTCGCGACTCACCGGAGGTGTTCGAGCCAGTGTGGAGCAGCATGAATGCGGTCCGTCTCCAACAGTCGTTGTCTGCGTTTCCCGTGGACGCCTCCGCGTGGCTCCAGGGTGGCGGCGATGCTGAGTGGGTTCCTCGACGGCTACCAGCGTCCACAACCGTCCTGGCGACGCCAGCGCAGTGGGCACTTGCTGTATCGTCACCGTTGAGGCGTGCCCTAGTGTGCGGCGACCTTGACGTGGTCCCGACCCCGTCGACAGTGACGTTGGCCCCGCGCCAGTTCGGGTGTTCGTGGCCGACCGGCGTGGACCTACCGCTGTTGGCGTACCCCTCGGTACCGACGCACCCCCGGCTCGCCCTGACGCCTGCGACGATCGCACACGCTCAACAACAGGCGAATGACCCTGCGGTAGCAACGTTGGCAAAGCGCGCGTCCAAGGCTCTGTCTCCTCCACGCGTGCATGTCTACGACGGCGCGTGGCTCACGGTGGTGTGTGGAGGCGATCTCGGTCACCGTGACTGGAAGACGCCGGTTGTCGTGCTGTGGACGCCCTCACCAGTCAGCTCTGTGCGCGCCGTGCTACCGTCCAGTCGCTTGCAAGACGACACCATGGTCGCGGCGTGTGGGCTCACGAAAGGACGCCCGTCCGTCGCGGCAGCGCAGTACCTGTTCACGTGCTTCTGGTGGCCTACCATCGCGCGGGACTGGGCGGCGTTCGTCAAGCGTGCCGGCAGTACATCAACCCCGTGGCCGTTGTGGACCGATGGCGTGCGTCATGTCACCAAGTTCACGTTGCCAACGTCGACGGTGTGTGCGACAGCGACGATGTCACCGACTCGCAAGCGAGTGACATTTGCTAGCCCGGACACGCTCACTACAGTGACCGACAGTAGCACCTCGGCCAAGTTACCTCGGCCAACGGTAGTCGCGACGACGGGGGCGTCAGCAGTCGGTCCCACTCGTGGTGAAGTCACGACGGCGCCAGTGAGTGGTGACCACCGTGACGCACGTGACGCGAGCGATGGCTCTCTCCGTGGCGTCTTCCCATTTCGTCAGTTGGCAGCGGCACAAGTGCAGGATGGCGACGTACGTCAGGCGATCAGCCGGGTAGCCGCTGGGTTCCACCCATTGACCGGTTCTCAGCGTTGGTCGTTGATCCCTGCGGACACCTTCGAGATCGTCGCCGAGGAACCGCCGTTGCTTGACCGTGGACCGGCTCCTCCGTACCCACCACGTCTACTAGGCGTTGTCAGCGTCGATGACGAGCTATCGCGTCCGTATGTGCCTCGTTCGCTACGGCCTTGCTTGCTCCGCGCCGCTGCAGCGGCGTTCACCGCCGACCAGGCCGTTGTGTACCTCATGCGGCACTGTTACTGGCCCCGACTTCGTGCTGACCTGCGTCAGGCGTTCGGCAACGTGACAGCGCTTGCACATCCGGCATCCCGTCCAACCACGTCAGTACGGGCCGCCACCAAAGCAGCAACCAGTTACAACGTCAGCGACGTTACTTCTGTTGTGTCGACCGAATGGCCGCAGGATTTTCGTCGCGGGGCCGTGGCGCGGCCCAGTGCTAAACACGCCACCGACGCGGAGGCGCTGAGGCGAGCACGTCGCACCTCAGCCACCGCGCCACACGTGACAGATCTTGGGGGGGTGGAGACGGGTGGCGTTGCTGCTGCCACTGATGTTTCTATTCCATCCAAGGGAGGACGGAGTACACTAGATGACGGCCCTTGCGGAGGAGCAGGGCGGGCGGTCACGGTGTCACGAGAGTTGGCGTCACGTGTGCCAACGCGCATCCTGCATACCAGCGCACGCGAAGACAGAGCGGACGACGCAACACCTGCACCTAGGGAAGATCTGTCAGAGTGTGACGCGGGGAAGAACGCGCCTTCAAAGAGTGGAGATGAAGGAGACGGGAGCTGCCAACGGCGGGCAGCGCAGTCGCGAAAGAGGAGCGACCAGCGTGGGGAGGGCAGCGGCGGCGAGCGACGCGTCACAGCTACCCGCGAGCCCTCCACGCGTACGACCCCGCAGGAGATCGAGGAGTGTTGCGAGCCGGAGCTCGAGGACAGACGAAGGTCCATCCGTCGGTGGAGATCGGCGGTTGGCGGCGACGAAGAGGTGCCGCGTGTTCCCGGGTTGACGGCAGCAATGGCGAGCGCATTGGAAGAGATGAACGTGCGCATCGAGGAGGAGGGGCCCGACTTTGTGTCTGGCACCGACTTCCTGGATGTGGGCGACGTTGGTGCAGTGGGGAAGGACGAGATAGTCGACGAGGTGGCACGGGTGGACGCCGCTGTCTGCGCGTTGAACGAGGGGTTACCCGAAGACCCTGAGTTCGCCGCAGAGGTGGAGGAAGTATTTAGACCCGTACTAGTCTCGAAAGAAGCACCTTTGGGGACGCTGTTGGACGGAGAGGCGCTGCCAGTGGAGCACCGCATCGAGCTCAAGGACCCGAACATGGAGCCGATCTGTGAGCCGGTGCGGCGGATGCGCGGCGAACTGGTCGAAGGCGCAAAGGTGCAATTGGAAAAGTATCTAAAGGAGGGCATCGTCGAGCGAGTGACAGAGGCGTGCCCTTGGGCCATGGCAGTGGTCATGGTCAGGCGAAAGAACGGCGAGTGGCGCTTCTGCATCGATTTTCGACCGATCAACGTGGCGACGAAGAACGACGCGTTCCCAATGCCGAACATGAGGGCAGAGCTCGATCAGATGGGAGGCGCGAAGTACTTCACGTCGGTGGACGCACGCAATGGTTACCACATGATACACATGGCGCGTGACAGCATGGTGTTCACAACGTTTCGGTTCGACGGTTGTCTGTACCGGTTTCGGCGCATGCCATTTGGCCTAAAGACGGCGCCGGCGACCTTCATGCGCGCGATGCGCATGGCATTGAACGACTTGATTGGGAAGGGTGTACAGGTGTACATGGACGACATTATCATCTACGCGTCCACGAAAGAGGAGCACCTTCGTCTGTGTCGAGTGGTGGCGGAGCGGCTACACAAACACGGCATTCGACTGGGGGCGCACAAGTGCTACTTCGGACGGACGAGCATCGAATACCTGGGGTTCATTGTGAGCGAGAAGGGTGTGGCGACGGACCCGCGCATCGTGGCAGCGGTCATGAAGTACCCGGTCCCCCGCTCGGTCTCGCACGTCAAGTCGTTCATGGGGATCGCAGGGTTCTTACGCGACCACTGTGACGGATTCGCCGAGCCTGCAACAGTGCTGTCGCGGCTGACGAAAAAGAGCGTGCGTTTCCGTTATCCGGATGACTGGACGGAGGAGTGCCAGCGCGCGTTCGACAAGATCAAGTCGTTAGTGACGCACGCACCTGTGTTGGCGTTCCCGGACTGGAAGCGACCGTTCGTCGTGGTGACGGACGCGAGCAACTTCGCACTGGGAGCAGTGCTGGCGCAACGGGACAGGGAGCGTCGCGAGCGTCCATGTCAGTTCATGTCACGGGCATTGTCAGAGACGGAGCGCAAGTACGACGCCATGCAACGTGAACTGTTGGCGGTGATCTGTTCGATCAAGAGGTGGGACATCTACCTGTTCAAACCATTCGCTCTGGTGACCGACAACCGCAACGTGCGGTGGCTGCTGAACGACCCACCGGTCATGGGACCGTACCGGTCGCGAATCTTGAGGTGGACGCAGCTGCTGCAACGCTTCGAGTTCGCTGTGGAGCATCGCGCGGGGCGTGCAATGGGGTTGCCTGACGCGCTGTCACGCAACCCCGCGTTGGACCCAAGGGAGCGCGGCATCGAGGACGAGGGGGCTCAGGCCAACGCGCCTGACAACGAAGGGTCTTCGGTAGCGACGGCGAGCAGTGGGACTAGGAGCGAGCGTCAGCGGCGGCGGGCGGCGTGGTTTCGACTGGCGTCTGACGAGCGGATGCCGACGAAGGCGCCAACGGAGGATGGCGAGGTGGTGGTCTTATGCGCGGCGTTTGAGGACGACACGATGGTGGCGGCGATGGTCTTGGAGGCGGCGACATTGCTGCAGCTTCCAGTGGAGGTCACCCGTGATCACGTCGACTCAACTTGCACGCGCGGCAAGGAGGCGTTCTTTGGAGCGTGTGCGGCGTGCAACAGGACGGCGCGGCCATGCTCCCTCAAGTGTGCTCGTTGCAGGCGAGAATACCACCGTTCATGTGCGCGCGAACAGCGTAACGGTAGTGGCCCGTTCACGTGCCCCGACTGTCGAGCAAGTGCTCCAGCGGTGCGTGGCACGGCGGTGACCACGATCGAGGTCTCTCTAAGGCCCTATACAGCGGATCGGCTCGGACCACAGGAGGCGCGAGCGGCGGCGGCGGCTGTGCTGTTGACGACGGACGCACTGGCAGAAGACGACGATGTGGCCTTGCCGGACGTGACGGCGATGCATGCCGCACAGCAAGAGGACCCGACGTGTGTCCGGGAGCGGCAGCGTGTGACTGACGCGGTACTGGGCGCGGTGGTTCGCCCAGAGCGGTTTCCTCGCCACCGCTATGTGAAGGGAGCGCACGGTCTCTTGTACTTGGAAGACGACGCTTCAGGCGAGCGGGTGGTCGTGCTACCAATGGCATCAGTCCCGCAGTTCCTACAGGCAGCGCACAACAGTTCGGTTGCAGGGCACTTTGGGGAGAAACGTACGTTGGCGCGGTGCCGGAGGTCAGCGTGGTGGCCAGGCATGACCAGGGACATCGAGGTCTTCGTGCGGCGGTGTACCTTGTGCTCGAAGCATAAGGGGACGAAGAACCGCAACGCCGGCCTGCTGCAGGACTTTCCAGCGTACGACAAGTTCCAAGTCGTACACATTGACCTGGTGGGTCCTATCGCGGCACCAACAAAGGACGCGGCAGAGCGAAAGGTGTGGCTGGTCACGATGGAGGATCGTTTCTCGCGATGGTTTCGGGCAGTGCCAGTGGAATCGGTCACGGCGGCAGTGGTAGCGGACGTGTTCTATCGTCACTGGGTCGCCCAGTACGGTATGCCGGTCTCGGTATTGGCGGATCGGGGCGTGCAGTTCATGAGCGTCTTGTGGATGACGCTGGGCAAGGCGTTGGGAGTGCGGCAGTTGCGCACGTCCGCGTACCATCCCCACACCAACGGACGAGTCGAGCGGGCACACCACACGTTCAAGACGGCGGTGTCGACGTTGGCGGACGGGGACTCAAGGTGGGAACGCTTTGTGCCTGGCGTGGTGTTCGCGATGAATACTTCGGCCAACGTGGTGACGGGCGTCAGTCCGTACAAGATGCTGTTCGGACGGCACCCGCGGATGCCTTACGATTTGCCGCCATCAACGGAGCCACCACGTGACACGGAGGCACAGCAATTCACGGCGAGCTTAGTCGCGGACATGTACCAAGCGGCGCAAGCAGCACGACTCTCCGAGGAGGCGCACCTACGGCGGAGGGCGGAGCGCTACAGGACGGTACGGCGAGCAACGGCCTTTGCAGTGGGCGACTTCGTGTGGGTCTACAACGAAGAGAAGCGAGGGTTGGATCGGAAGTGGCGTGGACCGGCAGAGGTGTTGAGCGAACTGTCGGCAGGCCTCAACCTTACGTACCGTGTACGCTTCGTCCACGAGGGAGGATCGACCACGGCGCACGTGTCGCGGCTACGGTTGGTGCGTCTGGCTGGCGAGGTGCACGGACGGTCATCAGGGTTGCGGGCGATCGGATCGGATGGCGGGCGTGATGCTCGCTGCTGTCGGTGTGGTGATGGCCAGACGACGTTGCAGTGCTCTACGTGTCCGGCCGTGTCCCACTTCCGTTGTGCAGGGTTCGCCAAGCAGCCAGCGGCGACGAGGGTCAGGACGTGGCGCTGCGGCATCTGTACTGGTGTGCCGTTGGAGGCGACGGTAGAGGAACGACTGGCACAACGCGTGCAAGCGGCGGTGGAGCAACAGCAGGCGGCCGAGGCATCAAGCAGCGACACTCAGGCGGGCACATCGACTGCAGAGGCGGAGGAGGCGAGGGTCGCGTCGGCGATGGCCCAGCCGTCAACGGAAGGAGAGGTGGCAACGCCTGAGGCCTCGCCGAGTCCAGAGGGAGCGAGAGACAACAGGGCGGGGGTTGCGCCGGTACAGTATGAGGTGGAACGGCTGTTGTCACGGCGTGTGCGGCGCAAGGTGGTGGAGTACCTCGTGCGGTGGAAAGGGTACGGATCAGACGTGGATTCGTGGGAACCGCGGGTGAATCTGGTCGGGTCACCATTGGTGGAGGCGGAAATGCGACGCCTCGACGCAGCGGTCGAAGCCAAGCGCAAGGCGAAGGCGGCGGCGGCTCAGGAGAAAGCGGCACGAGCGCAGCGTGCTGCCACGGCTCCACCAGCGGTCCCTACACGGTCTAGCCCGCGGGCGAAGGCGGCGACAGCGACCGCAGTTGTGGCTAGGGTTACGCGACAAACGGTGCCGACGAAAGGCAAGAGGGGCAGCGCAGCGGTCCATGTGAAGCTGGGGCCTCTCAAGAAAGGGGGCCAGAGGTGATGGCAATGTGTGGCGCGTCGGATGCTCGATCGGGCGCATGGTACACGGTGTGACACATCGTGATCGACGGCGATACAGCGTGATGGCTGGGGCGCAGCGATGGGCTGGGCTTTGCTGAAAAGAGGGGTCGCGGAAGGTCCCGACCCTGTGGAGAAAAGTGTGATTGTGGATGTAAGGGCGACGTGTGTTCGTCCCGACAGAACGGGCGGTGATGTCGAGATGACGGAGAGGCAATGCTGCAAGTGTTGTGACAGCGGTGGCTGCGGAATGGAGTTGGAGTCCCTCGCAGTTGCTGTGGTCTGTGTGTCGATGGGTCGACACATCCTCTGGATGGTGCTGTATGCTCGCTCGGGCACACCCTCGCGGAGCATGGGGGGGTGATGTGGTGCGGCGAGCGTAACGGTAGAAGTATGCGGAATGGTTGTGCGGAATGGTTGCGTAGAATAGCAGTAGTTTAGCACTAGTGGGGGGCGTTAGTGTTCTGCCAGTGCGGCAGTTGTGCGGAGCTGGGGTCGACCTGACCTCCTCGCGCGCCCCACCCTCACTAGCATCATACACATTCGGTTGTCAATCGATTTGATTGTATTGTACAGTCATTCTTACGGTCACAACCGACCTCTAGGTCTAGGGTTATCACACTGGTGGAAGAAGAGGGACCCGATAACGGTCTGTGCGCAAAGTGGCCAAACGACGCCGTTCTTGTGTCGTTCTTGGCCAGTGAGCCACAACACTGCAGGTCATTACTGCAGATTCGGCAGTACCTCCGTGTACAGGGCGTTTGGACGTCATCGGCGACCATCAGGTGGCCATTACGCCGCCCATCGTCTACACGATCTTGGAACGTCAAGTCTGGATTCTGGAGCGAGCTGAACCACGACCACGTCCTCTATTTCAAGGATCCCGACCATGTACGCGTCGGATGAGCTGACAGCTACGCGCACGAGGGTCCAGCGGGGCGATGCCCGCTTGATGGAGGCGGTGGATGACCCCGATCGTGTTGGTCTCGCCGGGCAAGCGGTGACAGGTGTCACGTCGGACGTGGACCCTGGTCCAGATCATGCTGGGGCCGGGGATGGCGACCATCCAGCTCAACAAGGCCGCCGCGGCGTAGGAGGTCACGACGCGACGGCGGAGGGGTTCGCACCAACAAGGGCATTGGGGCGAACGCCGGTGCGAGGCCAGCAGCCTGAAGGGGCGGCGGTTGAACAGAGCACGCTGACCTCGGCGCGCGAGGCGTTCGCACGAAGCGAGCTAGGGGCTAGCGACCAGCAAGCGAGGGCGTATGCACGTGCGCACGTGCCGGCAGCCGCGGCGGCGTCTGGGGCGCGTGGCGGTACGCCAGTGACGGTGCAGTCGGAGCAACTGGTGCGTCACGGGCGTGGTCTGGCCGGCAAGGCGATCAGGGTGGCATTGCCTGCGGCTACAGGCAGCGCGGCGCAGCAGGCAGCGATCGTAACACCAGCGGCGCCTTCGGTGCAGAGATCGGCATCAGCGGCGCACAGCGGCAGGCATGACACGATGCGCGTGCCACCAGGGCCACGTGTGACATCGGATCGGCGAGCTCATCGCGCGGGACCCACACACACGAGCGCGGCAGCGTCAGCATCGGCAGCGGCGCGGCGTGAGCGTGCAGTGGCCGTGGGCGCCTTCCCAGCGGCGGTGCGTACCCCCAAGGACCCGGCGGCGTCGTTGTCCGTGCCGAGCTCGCGTTCGTCGACGGCGTCGGAGGGTGTGACGTCCGTGCCGGAGCAGCGTGACGCCTCACCACCGCTCCGTGTTCCACAGCGCTTCTCGGTGCAACGTGCACCCCGCCAGGCTACCCTCTTTCGCAACGCGACGGTGCGTGCAGCAGCCAGGCAGCGTGGGCGGGTGCGCGGCCGTCCCACGGCAACTGCTCGGGAAGCGGCGGCCATGGGCGATGATATCTCAGCAGGGACAGCGGCGTACGCGGCGCATGTCACTGCGGCACACTCTGCTGACGGTACGGCGAGTGGGCCTGACCAAGCACGCGGCGATGGAGCCGCCGCGGCGGGGCGACAGATGGACGCGGGGCGAACCGTCGTGTCGGGTGGCATCTCTTCGGGTGAGGTGGCAGTCGGCGCGGCGGGGCTGCACCCGCTAGGGCTGTCGCCACTCGACGCCTCGGTGCGGTACCTGCCAGTGGGTGGGGGCGTCGTTGACCCAACAACAGCGGTTCCCGCGCTAGTCCTCGTCTCAGGTGCGAGAAGGGAGCGGCTGTCGGCGCGAGGGGTCACGGAGGAGACGGTGGCGTGGCGGTCACAGTTGCCACCGTGGCTCTCGCGATCTTCAGAAAGGACGGAGGCGGTCACACCCGTTCACACCCATGCAGTCACAGCGCTACGTGATCGCGCAATGGTTGCGCACGGCCAGTTCATGCAGGCAGTGCAGGCGGCGGTACGTCGCGGTCTACCACGTTCCATGGAGCTGATGGTTCTGCCAGACGAGCCGTTACCACCGGCGCTGCGGGAGTACGCATCAGCGGACGACGTGCCTGCGTGCTTGCCTGATGGCACGTTGCTGGCGGCGCATCTCTCGGGCAATGCAGCGACACTCATGCTCTCTTCTCGGGCGCCGCCCATCGAGGACATCGAGCGGCTGACGACGTCGCTCACACGCTACTACGAGGCCCTCACGGAGGAGGTGGAGCGGCGGGTGCAGGCACTCATGGACGGCGCAAGTAGAGTGGCATTGGAAGCAGCGATCTTGCGTGGCCAGCGCTTGGCGTGGTATCGGCTGTTCGTTTCGATGATGGCAGAGGCTGAGGGCATCAGCGTCGACGACCACCGGCTCTGGGAGGCAGAGCGCGTTCGTGAGTTGTTGGAGCAGGGAGGCTACCACGATTGGGAACGCTCAGTGGCGGCGGCGTGGCTGGACGCTCGCCCACCCTTGGAGACGCTGGCGGCTATTGTACCGAACTGGACGAGGGACCCGCTCTTCTACGCCTACGGGGCCAAGGTGACGATGGCGGCGCGCATCTTCGAGGTGTCGACTGCAGAGGTTGGCGGCTTGCCCTCGCCACCGGCACAGGCGTTGCTACCTGAGGATCGTGCACTGGTGGCTGCGGTACAGAAGCGGTTCAGCAACCTCGAGCGTGAGGCGGCGCCCAGTGCGTCGGCGGCCACGTCTGCACGGTCGTCAGCAGTGTCGTCACCTGTCGTTGGTCGTGTGTCCTCTGGCAACAGCACCCCGGGTGCAGCTCCCGCAGCGGATCTCGCGCGACTGGAGCAGCTACGCCACGTGGCGACGACGGGTGCTCAGGCTACATCGCCAGCATCAGTGCCGCCACTGGCAGGCGCCGCGGCGGTAGTGGGTGCAACAGCAGCACCAGCGGATCACCAAGTGAGTGCGGCGGCACGGACAACAGCGAGGTCCGAAGCAACAGGGTCGGCGGGTCCCAGCACCACGGCATCTGTGCTTCCAGCGACGGCATCGGCGACGTCCTCTCGGCCCAAGGCCAAGGGTACGACGAAGGCAACCGGAGGGTCCCAGCTTCGACTGCTTGGGCGGCAACACGTGCGGGTCCCACCCTTGGAGTTCCCGGCGGAGACACCGTCTATGGCCTCAGCGATTGCGTTCTTCGCGTGGGAGGAGGCGGTGGACCAGCTGCGCAAGGCGGTGGACCTGTCGGATGTGTCGTTGTTTGGCCTTTACGCAACAGGCAACCATGACTTCGGGACATGCGTACGCACGTTTCTACTGCGTGAGACCCCAACGGAGTGGGCAGAGTTGGTGACGGTGTTGCGTGACCGCATGTTGGAGGAGGAACCCGACCGCACACTGGAGAAGCTGCTGCGCGAACCCGTGGCGTTGAGCGCGCGGCGGACGTTGCGTGACGTGGTCGAGCGTCGGCACGCGTGGCACAGAGCGTATGCG
>PVBE010294434.1_pt1 | contig 11610 bp, 9 predicted proteins | sample 1631181 | NCBI WGS metagenome assembly PVBE01 (sample SAMN08397723, study PRJNA350692) | Marine metagenome, whole genome shotgun sequencing project. | isolation source: water | place: Pacific Ocean | collected 2012-04 | reverse complement strand
TTTATCCGCACGTGGGTTGAAAAGAAGATCCGGAGACTCTTGGCCAGAGCCCGACAGCGCCGTGGTTTTGGCTGGAAGAGGTGGAGTAGTCGTTGGCTGTACGGCGAGCTTGGACTCTACAATGAGTACAAGGTTCGGTGGTTGCCCGCGGTGAAAGCGTCTCCAGCATGAATAGGTCCCATAACCCTTGGCTCGAAGTGAATGGGAGAGCGTAGTGCGGGAAATCCGCTTGCTGCGTTCGAGGTGGCGGGGGCTGGAAACGGAGTCACGGTTCGGTCTACACGGGCACGAATGGGGAAACCCGGGATACAGACAAGACCAGAACCTCACGGACTACCGCGCCAGCCCTCGACCCTACCGGGATGCCGAACGTCGCCGACGGGATGACAGCGAAATCTACTGCAAGTGTCTCGTGCAGATGTTTGCGCAAAAACGTTGCCCATCGCTGCCAGGAGCCCGCTGGGGGAGGGCGCTTCGGCATATAACGTGAAACGCTGATCTCCGAGAGTTCGATGCCGAGCTTGAGCAATTCACCGTGAATTCGGGGAGCCCCCCAGCCGACATTCATCTCTGCCATCTCGATGATCAGCTTACGAAGTTCGGCGGAGATTCGAGGTCGGCCGGGACCACGTTTTCTACTCTTCCACCGCCAGAAGAGTTTGAAGCCCTTACGATGCCAGGCCACAACGGTGGCTGGCTTCACCAGAGCCAGACTTTCCCTCCAGCCACTCCAGAAACGACTCAAAAGGACCCAGAAGACACGGTCAACGGCCCGAATCTTGGGCCGCGGACCTCGATGTATCATACACGAGAGTTGGTGGCGCAGCGCAACGTTCTCGGCGACGAGATCTGCGCGGTCCTTGAAAACGGCAGCAGCAATGGAGAGAAACAGTGCGAGCTTGAACGGCATTCAGCGAACGGTAGCCTCGGCCCCGATACCTGGGAAATGCTTGCAATTTCGCCTCTGTATCGAATAATGACGAGGCACGGCGATCCTTCGACGTCGGAGTGCCCTGTGCGACAATGTCACCGGAGATCGGCGTCGTGACGGAAAAGCGCGGAAGGAGTGACGGCATGTCGGCATGGACTCGGCGAGAATTCTTCGAGATGGCCGCCGCTGCCGGCTTGGCCGCCGGAGCGCTAGGTTGCGCCCGTGACGAGGGGGCGCCGGCGGCGGAGCCCGCGTCCGGCCGGAGCGTCAAGACGGATCTCGTCGTCTCCAACGCCCGGATCTATACCATGGACCCGTTGAACCCGACCGCGGAGGCGTTCGCGGTCGAGAACGGCCGGTTCATCGTCGTCGGGTCGAACGACGACGTCGCGAACCTGATCGGCCCCGGCACCGAGTTGATCGACGCCGGCGGGATGACCGTCACGCCGGGATTTATCGACGCCCACAACCACCCCTTCGGTGTCGGGCTGAGGTATCTCTCCGAGCGAAGCCTCGAGGATCTGCGCAGCATCTCCGAGATCAAGGCAGCGCTGGCGGAGCGCGCGTCGGAAACGGCGCCCGGCGGCTGGGTGCTCGGTTTCATGTACGACGACACCAAGCTGGCCGAAGGCCGCCCGCTCACGCGGGCCGACATCGACGAGGCGGTCCCGGAGCATCCTGCCCGCGTCGAGCATCGGGGAGGGCATACCGGCATCTACAATTCGCGCGCCTTCGAGCGTGCAGGGGTGACGGCCGAGACGCCCGACCCTGTCGGCGGCAAGTACTACCGCGACACGGGCGGGCTGACGGGCAAGGTGGCCGAGCAGGCCCGCATGGTCATCGAGAAGTTGATTCCGAGGGAGACGAGTCGGGAGAAGCGGCGGGAGGGGTTGGTCTTCGTCGGACGAATGATGGCCGCCCAGGGGCTCACCTCCGTTCACGAGACCGGAATCGACACCGACGGACTGGTCGCCTATCAGGACGCCTACGCCGCTGGAGAGCTCACCTTTCGCGCCTATCCTTTTCCGACGGGCCACCCGAGGCTCTCGGGCAGCGGCGACCTCTTCCGGGCTCTCAAGCTCGCGGGGATCCGGACGGGGTTCGGCGACGAGTGGCTGCGCATCGGCGGCGTCAAATTCGTGGCCGACGGATCGGCCTCGGAGCGGACCATGGCGATGTCGACCCCCTACGTGGGCCGCCCGGACGACTTCGGCATCCTCACCATGACCCAGGACGAACTCCACGAGGTCGTCGACGATGCCCACCGGGCGGGCTTCCAGATCGGGATCCACGCGAACGGAGACCGCGCGATCGAGATGGTGCTCGACGCCTACGAGCGAGCCCAGCAGACCGACCCACGCCCCGACCCGCGCTTCCGGATCGAGCATTGCTCCCTCGTCGACCCCGAGCTGATCGAGCGCATCCGCAGGATCGGCGCGATCCCGACGCCTTTCTACACCTATACCCACTATCACGGCAATAAATGGGTCGAGTACGGCGAGGAGAAGATGCGCTCGATGTTTGCGCACCGGAGCTTCATCGATGCGGGCATTCCTGTAGCCGCCGCCTCCGATTTTCCGCCCGGTCCCTTTCAGCCAATGATGGCCATCCAGAGCATGGTGACGCGGAAGGATTTCAAGGGCCGCGTCTGGGGCCCAAACCAGCGGATCACGGTCGACGAAGCGCTGCGCGTCTGCACGATCAACGCGGCGTACGCGAGCTTCGAGGAGAAGCTCAAGGGATCGATCGAGGGCGGGAAGCTGGCGGATTTCGTGGTGCTGGCTCGGGATCCGTATGAGGTGGAGCCGGATGAGATCAAGGAAATTCGGACGCTGCGCACGGTGGTTGGCGGGAGGACGATGTACGAGGCGTGAGATCCTGCTCGGGGGTGGCTCGTCGATCTACTCGATAGATCGGCCGCTCGGTGAGTTGCGCGAGGGATGAGGGCCTTGCATGCCTCCCGCTGTCCTCGACGCCTCCCGTTTCGTCGCTGAATATTGACTGGCCAGCGCCAGATCTGGATATGGTCGAAAAGTTGGAGATTCACGCAGTCGAGAATCGGAAGAGAATGCGTTGTGGGTCGAGTTGAACGGCAGGAGGCTCTCGCTCTACGACCGCACTTCAGAAGGAGCCAGTATGACGGGACCCAACGAGCCGCATCCCTCGCTCGAGAACTGGTGGATGCCGTTCACCGCCAACACCGCCTTTCGCTCCTCCCCACGAATGGTCGTTGGTGCTCGCGGTACGCATTACATCGCCCAGGACGGTCGGGAGATCCTCGACGCGTTGTGCGGGCTGGTCTGCTCGCCAGCGGGTCACGGTCGGCCCGAAATCGCCGAAGCCATCCATCGCGTGGCGAACGAGCTGTCCTACATGCCGCCCTTCCAACATGGTCATCCGATCGGGTTCGAGACCGCCGAGCGGCTGGTCCGAATGACGCCGGAGGGGCTCGACCACGTCTTCTTCACCAACTCGGGCTCCGAGTCCACGGAGACGGCCCTCAAGATCGCGCTGCTCTACCACCGCCGCCGCGGCGAAGGGCATCGGCAGTTCCTGGTGGGGCGTGAGCGTGCGTACCACGGTGTGAATTTCGGAGCCATGTCCGTCGGCGGCATTCCCGCGAATCGAGACGGCTTCGGGTCGGGACTGCCGGGCGTGGTGCACCTGCGGCATACCTGGCTGCCCGAGAACCGGTTCACGAAGGGAGAGCCGGCGCACGGCGTGGAGCTCGCCGAGGACCTCGAGCGCTTCTGCTGGAGTCTCGGCGGCCAAAACATCGCCGCCTGCATCGTCGAGCCTGTCGCGGGCTCGACCGGGGTGCTGGTTCCGCCCAGGGGCTATCTCGAGCGGCTGCGCGCGATCTGCGACGCGCACGGCATTCTGCTGATCTTCGACGAGGTCATCACGGGCTTCGGCCGTCTCTCGACCAACTTCGGTGCGCAGCGTTTCGACGTACGACCCGACATCATGTGCACCGCCAAGGGTCTCACAAACGGCGTGGTGCCTATGGGCGCCGTGGTGGCAGCCGAGCATGTGTACGATGCGATCACCGAGGGCGGCACGAGAGCCGGCATCGAGCTCTTCCACGGCTACACCTGCAGCGCACATCCCGTCGCCTGCGCGGCCGCCCTGGCCAGCATGGAGATCTTCGAGCGCGAAGGGCTCGTCGAGCGTGCCCAGAAGCTCGAGGATTACTTCCTTGACGCGATCTTCTCGCTGCAGGACCTGCCGGTGGTTACCGACGTGCGGGGGCATGGAATAATGGCGGCGGTGGATCTCGCGCCCGATGGCGCACCGGGGACCCGCGGACTACGAGCGCTACAGGAGTTCTGGGATGCCGGCGTGATGGTCAAGTTCACCGCGGACAGCTTCCTGGTGGGACCCGCTCTGGTGATCGAGCGCCACGAGATCGATGAGATCGTGCGGCGCATCCGCGGCGTGCTGGAGCGCTACGACGAAGGGAGGAAGCAATGACACTGAAGAAGTCCGTTGCTGCGATACTCGGAAACGATGTTTCCTCCCCCGCACTGAGCCTTCAGAAACGTCTCCCAGGACATCCCCTTTTTCCGGCCCGGGTCGAATCCGTTTTCGAGGAGGATTCGCTTGATTGTGTTTCGTGCGATCTCATGACCGAGACAGCCTTCGCCGCGAGCCGTCGACGCTGTTGATCCGTGAAGCGGAGTCGCTTCCCGCCGAGCTGCTTCGATGAAGCCAACCCAGCTCTACCAGTGCAGCCGCATCTGGTAGCCGACGCGGCGCAGGCGGATCGCCTCCTCGCGCCGTTCCTTCGTATAGGCGGGGATCTCGTCGGGCAGGTGCTTGCGCACGTCGCTGAGCTTGCAGCGGGTGACGACCGGATCCGGGGCGTCGCTCGGCAGCTTCCAGCGCATCTGGATGACGCCCCAAGGGTTGTCCGCCTTGTCCAGCCAGTTCTGCACGCCCGGGTCCTGCTTCGAGATGACTGCGCGAAGCTTGCCATCGCGGTCGATCCGCGCCTGCGCCTCGTTGAGGCTCGACTGATGGTTGGCCCAGTCGACCGTCGAGAACCGGTCGTCGGCAACCAGGATCGACCAGTAGAGGCATTCGCGCGGCAATGCGGTCTCGACCACCAGCGCCTCGTCGTCGTCGATCTCGTAGGCACCATCGTAATAGACCTGATTGGGCATCCCGCCGATGCTCTCGACCTTCTTGGACCGTGTCAGCACGTTGACGCCGTGGTTCTCGCGGTACCAGCGGGCGAGGTCGATATCGAAACGCACCATGCCCTCCGCCCAGGGGCCGAGATTGGCCAGGCGCCGGTCGATCTCGGCAGTCGTGGTGGGAGGGGCGTCGTCGAGCCGATCGATCGCCATGCGTGCGTCCACCTCGTTGATCCAGTCCACGGCGCATTGCCGCAACAGCAACCGCACCGTCGACGGTTGGAGCCTCGACCAGTCGCCCTCGTAGCCGGCCGGCCGTTCGGGGCCGAGGACCAGGCTGAATTCGCCATTCTTGCCCAGCGTCAGCTCGTCCAGGCTGTGCTGCATCGGCGCAACGGAGGTCGGTCCCTCGCAACCCAGCAGCTCGTAGCTGTGCTGGCCGATCTCGACGAAGCGATTGGTGCCCCGAAAGCCGGAGATGCGGTAGGTGCCCTTCGGGTCCACGTCGGTCGTGCGATAGGTGTAGTCGGGGCACGGCCCGCCCATGTTCATCGAGATATTCCAGCACGGCGTCCAGGTCGGCCGCCGCGGATCGAGTGCGACGTGCGAGAGATAGCCGTTCGCGACGGCCGAGAGCGCCAGTCGCAACAGGTCGCGTCGATCGTCCGGGGAGGGGTCCTCGCGACCCCAGCGGTTGATCAGCTGGTCGCCGACGGGCGAGATGTTCTCCAGCATCGCAGCCCATTCGGGCATCTCGAGGGGGGGTTCGGTCATGGCAGATCCCTTTTTCAGTTTGCCGCGGCAGGACTCACGCGGTCGGGATAGAGCTCTTCGAGCACGCGGCGGAGGCCATCGCGCCAGGAGACGCGGCAGGGGCCGGTGATCGTTCTGCGCCGGGCCGGGTCGACGGCCGAGCCGATCGAGGCACCGGGCACCTCGGTCACTTCGAGGCGCGGCTCGACGCCCAGCAGCCCCGCACCATAGGCGACGATCTCCTGGATGCTCGCCGCCTCGTCCCCGGCCCAGTTGACGATCGTCGCCGGTACGCTCGCGACCTCCAGCAGCGGTGCCACCTGGGCGAGGATGTCGTCGTCGTGGATCGGACTGTAGGGGCAGGGATCCCAGCGGGTCGTGAACGACTTTCCGACCGCCAGCGCCTGCATGGCGAAGACGGGCAGCCCGCCGCGCGGACCGTAGGAAGCGCCCATGCGCGCGATGGTGATCGGGATGGAGAACTCGCGGGCGCAGAACCGGGCGACGGCCTCTTCGGCGATCTTGCTCACGCTGTAGGACCGGGCGAAGGGCAGCATGATATCACCCAGCGGGTCGTCCTCGTGGAACAGGTGCCAGGGATCGGGGTGGGGCTTGTAGACCGAGACGGTGGACATCACCAGCGCCGCCTCGACATGGCGGCAGTGGGAGAGCAGCAGACCCGTGCCCTCGGCGTTCACCCGGATCGCGCCATCGTAGTCATCGCCATGGATCGCCGCCGCCAGGTGCAGCAGGTGAGTAAAATCGCGCGGCAGCTCGGAGAAGTCGGGACGCTCCAGATCGATGGCCAGCGTCCGGATCCCCGCGTCCTCCACCTCCTGCCGGCTGGCCGGATCGCTGAAACGGGCAATGCCCCAGACCTCGTTGCAGCGCGCCAGCTCGCGAGCCATTGGAAAGGCGATCTGCCCGGCTGGGCCCGTAATCAGGATCTTGCGTCCTTCCAGCATGGCGTCACTCATGCCCCCTCCTCACCGGCCGGTCTCGACGTCGAAGGCGCGGATGTAGGCATCGTAATCCCCGAGAATCGCCTCCGTCGACAGTCCGTACTCGGCTGCCGTGTAGCGATGGGCCCCGTGCGCGCCGCAATGGTGTTCTTCGTGCCGGGACTCGAAGCGCGCCCGCGTCGTGGCGCTCAACTCCAGCCCCAGCCACTCGTAGAGGCGCTCGAGCACGGCGATCGGACTCGCCACGAACTCGGCATGGAGGCGACGCGGGGAACGACGGTCGCGAGCAGTAGGGCGAAGAGACTCTTTCGCATGATTCCTCCCACGGCGTCGTGGCCCGTCGATCCGCATCAGCGGGCGGTCACGGTGGCGGTGTCCCGCCCGGACCGAAGGACCGTACCGGGTGTCGCGCCCGTGATCTTCCCGTCGCGAACGGTCTCGACCCCGTTCACGAACACATGCCGGACACCGACCGGGTCCACCGTGACCCGGGCAGAGCCTCCGGGGAGGTCGTCAACCATACGGGCGGGCGCTGCGTCGATCGACTCGGGATCGAAGACGACGAGATCGGCTCGCATGCCTGGCGCGACAACGCCGCGGTCTCGCAGCCCGAAGAGCCGCGCCGGCTTGGCGCTCAGCTCGTGCACGGCTCGCTCCAGCGACATCATCCGGCGTCCGCGCAGGCAGTCGGCCAGGAACCGGGTGGGATACGAACCTCCGCACATCCGATCCAGGTGGGCGCCCGCATCGGATCCGGCCAGCAGCACGTCCGGGTCGTCCCAGAGGCTCGCGCGCAGAGCCCAGTGGGCGTCGTCGTCGTCGGGCGCCGAGGGCCAGAGAACTGTCCGGAGCTCGTCGGCGAGCACGACGTCGATCAGCGCGTCGAAGGGCTCAACGCCGCGCTCGGCGGCGATTTCCCGAACGGTGCGGCCGGTGAGCCCCTCGTTGCCCGCGGACCCGGTGTCTCCGATGACGTAGCCGGCGAAGTCGGACAGCCGACGGAACATCCCCGCCTCCGGGCTTCTGGCCGCCGCCTCGAGCTTCCTTCGCGTGTCCGGATCGGCCAGCGCGGCCATGCGCTCCGCGGGGGGCAGTGCCATGGTCTCACGCCAGCCCGGGATCAGGAAGAAGGCGCAGTAGCTCCCGAAGCTCATGTTCATCGGAATGATGACGGGCATGAGCAGCGCGATGACCCGGCCCCCATGGGCGCGCGCGTGGTGGGACAGGGCGAGCTGCTGCCGGGCTCGCTCGGGCACACTCGCGTCGACCACGAGCAGATTCCAGTTGAGCGCCCTATTCGCCGTCGCCGACATGCGCGAGAGGTGGTCGAGTTCGAAGTCACTCCAGCCCTTGCTCCCGCCCTCAAAGATGCCCGACAGCGTCGTCCCCTCGTGTCGGCCGACGACCTCACACAGGGCCAGATGCTCCTCCGGAGTCGCGCCCTTCGCGGGGATCGGTGCACCGTCACCGTCCATGTGCGATTCGGAGATATCGGTGGAGAATCCGAGGGCCCCTGCTGCGAGGGCCTCGTCGAGCTCGTTGCAGAGCCGTTCGAGCTCGTCGGGCGAGGCGGAACGACGATTCGCGTCGGGTCCAAGCACGTAGCGCCGGAGGGCGGAGTGTCCGGCGATGAAGCCGGCGTTCACGGCAATTCGCCCATCGAGCGCAGCGAGATAGTCCGCAAAGGACTCCCAGCTCCAGGGCACCCCCTCCTCGAGGGCCGTGAGCGGCATCCCCTCGACCAAGGCCAACATCCGACGCGTGTAGTCGGCATCGCTCGCTCGCAGCGGCGCCAGCGCGAAAGAGCAGTTGCCCCCAATGACCGTCGTGACACCGTGCAGGCTCGATGGGCTGGCGTAGGGATCCCAGAAGAGCTGCGCGTCGTAATGGGTGTGCGGGTCGACGAACCCCGGGCACACGACGAGCCCGTCGGCGTCGATCTCCGCCCGAGTGGAATCGTCGACCCGGCCGACGGCCACCACGCGCCCGGACGAAATCGCGACATCCGCGATCCGCGCCGGACTCCCCGTGCCGTCGGCGACCCTGCCATTGCGTACTACAAGATCGAGCATCACGTGTCCTCCCGGCTCTTGTCCCTGCTGCGTCTCGGAACATTCTCGCATATCAGTGCTCAGCGCCCAGCGCGTCAATACGAACATCATACATTCTAGAGGAACGAGCGGGTGAGGTCGGAACATCCTGAAGCCATCGAGCTTGAAGTCCGGATGGGCCCCCCGCCCTCGTCACCCATGCCGAAGAGTATCCGAGGCCCGAGAGCCTGGATTGGCGTTGGTGCATGAATAGAAGAGTAGATTCGGTCAGGGACCCAGAAGACACGGTCAACGGCCCGATTCTTGGTCCGCGGACCTCGATGTATCAAGCACGAGAGTTGGCGACGCAGCGCAACGTTCTCGGCGACGAAATCTGCGTGGTCCTTGAAAACGGCAGCCGCAATGGAGAGAATCAGTGCGAGCTTGAACGGCATTCAGCGAACGATCGCCTCGGCCCCGATACCTGGGAAAAGCCTGCAATTTCGCCTCTGTGTCGAATAATGACGAGGCACCGGCGACTCGACGGCTTGACCAACGACAGATTTCCGCGAACCAATGCTGCTTTTTCCGAGGCACCAGCAGCGGATCGGGGCTGGGCGCCGCCCTTCGCTTCATAGACTATCGTCTCCCACTTGAGGAGACCGTCCATGCGGACCTACCTGCACATCGACCTCGATCGGAAAACGATCGAACGCGAGACGCTCGAGGGCGAGGCCCTGGCCCGCGCCGGCCGCTATCACATCGTCAAGACACTGACCGACAGAGATCTTGCCGGGACGGACCCGCTGGGACCGGAGAATCCCCTGATCTTCTCCGCCGGTCCATTCGCCGGCACCAACTTTTCGAACGCCAATCGGCTCAGCGTCGGCTGTAAAAGTCCACTGACCGGCAGCATCAAGGAAGCCAACGCCGGGGGGACCTTCGCCTTCGCACTCGGCCAATTGGAATTGGCTGGGTTGACGCTGGGAGGTGCTTCCGATGATTGGGTTGTGATTCGGATCGCCAAGAATGGCGAGATCAGCTTCGAACCGGCCAATGACGTCATCGGCATGGGGCTCTTTCAGTCGGCTGCCAAGCTGCACGAGAAGTACGGTGACAAGGTGAGTATCGGCGTCATCGGGCCGGTCGCCGAATACGGTGGCTTGATCGCCGGCATCGCGTTCTCCGATCAGGAAAACCGGCCCGTGCGCCTGGCCGCCCGGGGCGGCGTCGGCACCGTCATGGCGTCGAAGAAGGTCAAGGCCATCGTCGTCGACAAACACAAGATGCCCAGCTTCCATGACCGCAAGAAGCTCGTGGGGTCGATTCGCGAATACGGCGCAAAGCTCAGCGACGACGCGGCGATCGCCAACTTGGGTCGCGATGGCACGGCCCAGGTGGCGGATCTGATCAATTACATGGGCGGCATTCCGGTCAACAACTTCAGCGGGGGCCAGTTGGTCGACCCCGCGAAGGAAACGCTCAAAATGGGCGGTGATTTCATCCGCGATCAGAACACAGCTCGCGGCGGGGAAACGACCCACGCCTGCATGCCAGGCTGCATGATCAAGTGTTCGAATGTCTACGCTGATGCAAATGGTAAAGAGGTCGTGTCGCCACTCGAATATGAAACGATTGGCCTCTTGGGCACCAATTGCGGCCTGACGGACCCGGATGAAGTCGCTGCTCTCAACTGGATCGCCAACGATCTCGGCGTCGACACGATCGAGACGGGTGCAACGATTGCGCTTCTCATGGCTGCTGGCGAGGGCGAGTTCGGCGACCTCGAATTCATGAAAGCGGCGCTCGAGGATATCCGCGAAGGCAATGAGCGCGGCCGCATCCTGGCCCAGGGCGCGGCGAGGGTAGGCGCGCATTATCGCGTCAAGCGGATTCCCGTGATCAAGAAACAGGCCATCAGCGCCTATGACCCAAGGGTGATCGAAATAACAGGGATCTCGATGATGCTGACGGCCCAGGGCGCCGATCACACGACGGGCAACCTATTCAACGTCGAGACCAAGGGGAAGACGACCGAAGAACTCACGGAGGCCAGCATGGAGGTGCAGACGCTCTGTGCGGCCGCCGATTCATTGGGGCTCTGCGTCTTCGGACGCTCGGTGACCAACATCAATCTCGAGCTCGTTGTCGGCGCCCTGAATGGTGCGCTCGGGACGGACCTCGACACAGATTGGTTCGCCAAGCTGGGTGTCGAAACGTTGAAACTCGAGAAAAAATTCAGTGCCGCGGCTGGCTATACCGAAGACGACGACGAACTCCCGGATTTCTTCTATACCGACGCGTTGCCGCCCTTGGATAAAACGGCCCGGCACCGGAGCGCCGAAGTCAACCGGTTCCGCGATGCTTGGCTGAGCCGTCAGGTGGTCTAGATCGGCTCTTCACACCGTTAGTTGGTGGCAACGTAGGAGACTTGTTCGTCCTCGATATCGGTCCGCCCCGGATACATTGAGCATTGGTGGCGACACCCCGAAAAGGCTCTTCGAGCATTCTGTCTTCGACCAACGGCCAGATGATCTTCGATGCAGAAACTGGTTTCCAGACGGCGAGTGCAGCCAGCAGGATCAGAAGCAGCGTCGATCCGGCAACGATTTTCAGGGTGAGCTTCATCGAGGCCTCGCAAGCATCCGCATTGAGAACCCAGTGCGTCCAGTCAAGGCTGGCGCGTTCAGCGGGAGTGAGTCCCGCCAGGGCAAGAGTCAGGAGCCCTGTAGCTTGAGTCGCAGATAGGAGGGAAACCAAGTGATCTGAAGCCGACTGACAAAGCCATCTTGAGG
>PVBE010459164.1_pt1 | contig 11612 bp, 9 predicted proteins | sample 1631181 | NCBI WGS metagenome assembly PVBE01 (sample SAMN08397723, study PRJNA350692) | Marine metagenome, whole genome shotgun sequencing project. | isolation source: water | place: Pacific Ocean | collected 2012-04 | reverse complement strand
GTCCGAAGCTGGTCTCGAGCAGGACAGCCGCCTGATCGACCGCCCGATGCAGGGCATCGAGCTCTGAGGAACCTTCGCCAGGAGTTTCGTTCATGTCGGATCTCCATCTATCCGAAGGGGAATGGCCCGCGACCCGAAGTTCGTTTTCTGCTTGCGCTCGAGTTAACCAACTGGTTAATTAAACCTTCCGGTTAGTCAACACGGAGAGCCGATGGCCGACGCGACCCCAGCAGAGACCCGGGACCGCATCCTGGACGCCGCCGAGTGCGCCTTCTCCGAGCAAGGACTCGCCGGGGCGCGCGTCGCGGGTATCGCCACCGAGGCTGGCGTCAACAAGGCGATGTTGTACTACTACTTCGGCTCCAAGGACGGCCTCTACACCGCCGTGCTGGAGCGCGTGGCCGACAGCATCGTGCGCATGGCGGACAGCGCTCTGGCCGAGTCGGACGCGCCCCCAGAGCGCCGCCTCATCGACTTTGTCGAAGGCTACCGGGACCTGCTAGCCAGCCGCCCAAAGCTCATCCGCCTGGTCGCTCACGAAGTGCTGGGCGGAGGCGAGTGCATCCTGCCCTTGGTGCTGGCCCGCGCGCCGCGGGTGCTCTCGGCCTTCTGGGGCTGCGTGCGCGAGGGCCAGGCCCTGGGCACCATCAACCCCGACCTCGACGTCCGGGCCGTGCTCCCCGCGATGCTGGCCCCCTACGTCCTGTTCAACCTCGGTTCCACCGTGCTGGCCGGGCGTCTCCCCATCGACCCCGAGCAGCTCCGCTCCACCTACCACGACACCGCCATGGCCATCGCCCGCGATGGCGTGCTCTGCACCCCTCCCAAGGAGGACGCATGACCACCCTTCTGCTCGCCGCACTCCTCGCCTGCTCCAGTGGCGATGGACAACCCGACACCTACACCGGCACCGTCGAGGTGACCGAGGTCGAGGTGGCCCCGATCCTGCCTGGACGGCTCACCGCCATCGCCGTCGAGCGTGGCGACACCGTGGAGCCGAACCAGCTGCTCTTCGAGCTGGACACGAGCATGGTGGAGCTCGAGCGCGCCGTGCGCGAAGGCCAGGTCAACCAGGCCCAGGCCGCCATCGAGACCACCCAGGCCCAGTCCCGGGCGGCCTATGCCCAGGTCTCCACCCTGGATCGCGAGCTGACGCGCATGCGCAACCTCGAGGCTGCCGGCGCGGGCACCAACCAGCAGGTCTCCACCCTGACCGGCCAGCTCCAGGGGGCCACGGCGCAGATGGGGGCCGCCCGCAAGGGGATCGCCCAGGCCGAGGCGGTCAAGACCCAGGCCGAGGCGGCGCTGGCACTGGTGGACAAGAAGCTCGACGAGTCCAGCGGCTACGCTCCCATCGCGGGTGTGGTGTTGTCCCGCAACCGCGAGCCCGGCGAGGTGCTCGGTGCGGGCATGTCCGTCATCACCCTCGGCGATCTCGCCCACCCCAAGCTGCGGGTCTACGTACCTCTGATGGTCGTGGAGAGCATCAGCGTGGGCGGCACGGTGTCCGTCTACCTCGACGCCGATCTCGAGGCGGCGCACCAAGGCACCATCGACTGGATCTCGGCCCAGGCGGAGTTCACCCCGCGCGACATCCTCACGCCAGAGGAGCGCGTCAAGCAGGTCTTCGCGGTCGACATCGCCCTGCAGCCTGCACCGGGCATCCACCCGGGCATCCCCGCCGACGCCGTCTTCCAGGAGCTGGGAGCGTGAGCACCCCCGCGGTCCTCGCCTCGGGTATCACCCGTCGCTTCGACGATCTCGTCGCGGTACGCGAGGTGGACTTCGAGGTCCCCGAGGGCACCATCGTGGGCCTGATCGGGCCTGACGGCGCGGGCAAGACCACCCTCATCAGGATGATGGTGGGCGTGCTCTCCCCGTCCAAGGGAAAGGTGGCCATCTGCGGCCACGACGTGCAGAAGGACCGCGACAAGACCCGCCTGTTGCTGGGCTACATGTCCCAGGCCTTCGGGCTGTACACCGATCTCAGCGTGGCGGAGAACATCAAGTTCTTCGGCCGGCTGCGGCTGGTCAGCCGCAAGGACCGCATCGAGCGCGAGAAGCGCCTGCTCGAGTTCACCCGGCTCGCGCCCTTCGTGAAGCGCCACGCCGGCAAGCTCTCCGGCGGTATGAAGCAGAAGCTCGGGCTCATCTGCACCCTGCTGCACGAGCCCCGGGTGCTCTTCCTGGACGAGCCCACCAACGGCGTGGACCCGGTCAGCCGCCGCGAGTTCTGGGACATCCTTGGCGAGCTGCGGGGCCGGGTCACCGTGGTGGTGGCCACGCCCTACATGGACGAGGCCGAGCGCTGCGACCTGGTGGCCCTGATGGCCGACGGCCGCATCCTGGCCTACGACACGCCCGAGAACCTGCGTGGCCGCATCACCGATCCGGTCTGGGAGGTCGAGACCCGCGAGCCCTTCGCCGCCGCCGAGGTCGTCACGCAGGCCATGCCTTGGGTGGACGTGCAGCTGTTCGGCGATCTGCTGCACGTGCTGGGGCCCAAGACGCCCGAAAACGTGCTGAAGGTGCTGCACGAGGCAGGCCACGACGCCCAGGCACGACAGGTCCCCCCCAGCATGGAGGATGCCTACGTGCAGATCGCGACGGAAGGCGCCGGCCACTCGGAAGGGGGCGCCACGTGAACGACGAGATCGCCGTCAGCGCCCGCAAGCTGCGCCGGACCTTCGGCAAGTTCGTGGCCGTCAACGACGTGGACCTCGAGGTCCCGCGCGGCTCCATCTACGGCTTCCTGGGCCCCAACGGCGCGGGCAAGACCACCACCATCAAGATCCTCTGCGGCCTGCTGGCCCCCACCTCGGGGCAGGCCACGGTCGACGGCGTGGACGTGGTCCGCGATCCCGAAGCGGTCAAGAGCCGCATCGGGTACATGAGCCAGAAGTTCGCGCTGTACAACGATCTGACGGTCGACGAGAACATCCGCTTCTACGGCGACGTCTACCTGGTCCCGCGCAAGAGGCTCGCGGAGCGCCGCGCCTTCGCCCTGGAGATGTCGGGCCTCGAGGGCCGTGAGAAGGCGCTGACCGCCACCCTGCCCGTGGGCATCAAGCAGCGGCTGGCCCTGGGCTGCGCCGTGCTGCACGAGCCCCGCGTGCTGTTCCTGGACGAGCCCACCGCGGGCGTGGATCCCCTCTCCCGCCGACAGTTCTGGCGGCTCATCCACGCCATGCGTCAAGCAGGCGTCACCACCTTCGTGACCACCCACTACATGGACGAAGCCGAGAACTGCGGCATGGTGGCCTTCCTCCGCGCGGGCACCCTGGTCGGCCTCGGGCCACCCCGGCAGCTGCGCCGCGAGGGCGATCGCGGCGATCTGGTGCGCTTGAAGGGCGTCGAGCGCGAGGCCCTGCTCGCGGATCCTCGCGTGCGGGCTTGCACGCCCATGGGCGCCACCTGGCACGTCAAGCTCACCAATCCCGCCCACGCCGAGCCCCTGGGACGTGACCTGGGCGTGGCGGTGGAGCGCATCGCCCCCACCCTCGAGGACGTCTTCCTGGACGCCTGCGAGTTCGCCACCGAGCAGGGGGCGAAGCAATGAGGGCCCTCTTCCCCATCGCTTCCAAGGAGATGCTGCACATCCTGAGGGATCCCCGCTCCCTGGTCGCCGCCCTGGCGCTGCCCCTGCTTATGGTCCTGCTGTTCGGCTACGCCATCAACCTCGACGTCAAGAACGTCGACATCGCGGTGGTGGATCAGGACCACAGCGCCGCAGCCAGGGACATCATGTCCCACCTCACGGCCGACGGCGCCATTCGCGTCGTGGCCCGCTGCGACAACCCGGCCGAGTTGGAGCGCATGCTGGACATGGGCACCGCCCGGCTAGGCATCGTGATCCCACCCGGCTTCGGCCGCGACATCGCCGCAGGCAAGAACGCCCCCGTGCAAGTGATCGTGGACGGCACCGAGGCCAGCTTCGCAGCCCAGGCCCTGGGACACGTAGCCTCGAGCCTGCAGTACACGACCCTCGGCGAGGTCGAGGGGCTGCTGAAGGTCATGGGCCGCCGCGACGGGCTACCGGGCCTCAAGGCCAGGCCCCGCATCTTCTTCAACGAGGCGCTGGACTCGCGCTGGTTCGTGGTCCCCGGTCTCATCGCCATCATCATCATGATGTTGTCGGCCATGATCACCTCCCAGTGCGTGGCCCGGGAGTACGAGCACAACACCATCGAGCAGATCCTGGTCTCGCCGGTGCGCGGCCCGGCCCTGATGCTGGGCAAGCTGGCCCCCTACATCCTTGTGGGCATCGTGCAGGTGGGCTCGGTCACCCTGCTGTCCCGCTTCCTCTTCGGGGTCCCGATCCGGGGTTCGCTGGGCCTCCTCGCGATCGCGACGCTGCTGTATCTCGTCGGCGCCATGGCCATGGGTCTGCTGTTCTCGGCGGCGCTCAAGAGCCAGCAAGTGGCCATGCAGATCAGCTTCGTGGCCACCATCCTGCCGTCGATGATCCTCTCGGGCTTCATCTTCCCCATCAAGAACATGCCCTGGTTCCTGCAGTACATCAGCTACGCGGTCCCGGCGCGCTACTACCTGCGGCTCATCCGCGGCCTGTTCCTCAAGGGCGTGGGCATGGAAGTGCTGTGGCCCGACATGCTCGCCATGGTCATCTTCGCCTTCGTCGTCATGGCCGCCGCCACCTCCCGCTTCCGGAGGTCGCTGTGAGGTTCCCCTGGATCCGGACACTGTACCGCTTCTCGCTGCGGCGGCTGCTGGCGGTGGCCCGCAAGGAGCTGATCCACCTGCGGCGCGACAAGCGCATGCTGCCCATCGTCTTCGTCATCCCGGTGGTGCAGCTGACCCTGCTGGGCCTGGCCGCGAACTTCGACGTCCAGAACCTCTCGCTGGTGGTGGTGGACGGCGATCACAGCCCCACCAGCCGCTCCATTGCACAGCGCCTGGACGCCGGCGAGGCCTTCGACCTGATCGGTGTCACCGACAGCTATCAGGAAGCCGAGCGAGCCATCGACCTGGGGCGCGCCGAGTTGGCCGTGATCGTGCCCAAGGGCACCGATCGAGCGCTGCACCGGGGCGAGCAGGCCGACGTGCCCATCTGGGTAGACGGCACCGACACCAACCGCGCCCTGGGCGCTCAGCGCTACGTCGAACAGATCCTGCGAGACGTCGCCGCCGAACGCCTCCCGGTCGTGCAGGCGAGGCTCCCCTACGGCTTGCCCGAGCCAAGAGCACGTGTGCTGTACAACCCGACCTTCCAGAGCGAGTGGTTCATGGTGCCGGCGGTGCTCGCCATGATCCTCACGGTGATCATCACGGTCTTGTCCAGCATGGCCATCGTCAAGGAGCGCGAGACCGGCACCATCGAGCAGCTCTCCGTCACGCCCATCCGACCGGGTGAGCTGATGGTAGGCAAGCTGGCCCCCTTCGTGGTCATCGGCATCATCCAGGGCCTGATGGTCACCCTGGTGACCATCTACGGCTTCGGCGTGCCCTTCCTGGGCAGCCCCTGGCACCTGCTGGGCATGGCCGTGCTCTACCTGGCCGCCATGCTGGCCTTTGGCCTGCTGGTCTCCACCATCTCGAAGACCCAGCAGCAGGCGCTGTTGACCTCGGTGATGGTGATCCTGCCCAACATCCTGCTGGGCGGCCTGATGTACCCCATCTCCAACATGGAGCCCTGGGCCAGGCAGATCGCCGGCTTCATGCCCCTGACCTACTTCGCGGTCATGATCCGCGGGGTCTTCCTCAAGGGCATCGGCTTCGAGGTGCTCTACCGCGACGCCGCCATCCTGGCGCTCATCGCCTTCGTCCTGCTCGTCCTGGCCGTCTTCCGCTTCCGCAAGAGGAGTGCCTGATGTCTCCCCTCGTCCTGCTGTTTCTCTCCCCTGCCCTGCCCATGTCCCTCGACGAAGCCATGCAGAGCGCCCTCGAGACCTCGCCGGTGGCCGATATCAGCCAGGCCCGCATCGACGAGGCCCACGCGAAGGTGCGCCAAGCGACGTCCTACCTCCTGCCACAAGTGAGCGCTGCGGGTGGCTCGGTGTGGCAGAACGAAGTGGAGATGGACATCTGCTACCCAATCTACGAAGCACTGCAGCCACTCTTCGAGGAGATGGGGTACCCGGTGCAACCCTCCATGTGTGACGACGTGGACAACCCCGTCGTCATGCCCGGCCACCAATGGCAGCTGCAGGTCGAAGCCCAGCAGGCCATCTTGGCACCCCAGGCCTGGCTCTGGCGCAAGGCCGCTCAACATGGCGAGGCCATCGCCGCCGGACAGGGTGACGCGGACCTGTACCAGCTAGGTGGCTACGTGGTCGAGGCATGGCACGCTTCGGCTCGACACCAGGCCCTGCAGAAGGATGCCCGCTCGGCCCTCGAGCTGGCCGAGCACATCGCAGCCCTGGCCCAGACCTTGGTGGACAACGGGGTCGCCACACGAGACCAGGTGCTCCAAGCCGAAGGCGCCGTGGCCACTGCCCGCGCCACAGTGGCCAGAGCAGAAGCGGCCACGGCAGCGGCCAACGCAGCCCTGGCCTTGGTCACGGGCCGCGACGAGCCAGCCGATCCCTATCAGGTGCCCACCAGTGTCCCCACGCTCCAACAAGCGGTCGAAAGCATGGACCGTCCCGACCTGGACCTGGTCTCCCAGCAGCTGGAGGCCGCCAGGGCGGTCGTCTGGGCAGAGCGGGGTGCCGCCATGCCTGTCCTCGGCCTCTCGGGCAAGTACTTTGGTCTCGAGCCTGCCCCCCTGATCTACGAGCAGTGGAACTGGCAGGTCATGCTCGGCGTGACCGTACCGCTGGTCCAGGGTGGACAGATCGCTGCCAAGGTGGACGAAGCGCAGGCCCAGGTGGATAAAGCCGCCGCAGCCCAACGCCTCGTTCGCGACCAGGCCGAGCTCGAGATAATCCGTGTGCACGGAGAGCTGTCCGCAGCCATGGCCAGCTTGACGGAGCGGGAAGAGGCGCTTCGGCTGGCCAAGGAAGCCGTCACGGCGGCCGAATCCCGCCTGAAGGAAGGAGCCGGGTCCATGCTCGACCTTCAGACCGCGCAAGGGGGCGAGGCGGAGTCACAGGTCCGCCTCACCCTCGCCCGAGGAGACGCAGCCTACGCCTACGACAAGCTCCAGCAGGTGACGCGGGGGCTGTAGTCAGCCGACCTTCTCCGCCACCTCCACCCGGTTCCTGCCGCCGGTCTTCGCTCTGTACAGCGCCTGGTCGGCCATGGACAGCAGGTTGGCGCCGTCGGAAGCGTGAATGGGGAAACAGGACAGCCCGATGCTCACGGTGATCTCCAAGCGATCGCCGTCGGGTTTCTCGAAGGGGTGATCCTGCACCAGCACGCGGATCTTTTCGGCGGTGTTGCGGCCAGCCTCGAGGTCTGTGTCCAGCAGCAGCACCACGAACTCCTCACCTCCCCAGCGGGCCCGAAGGTCGGTGGCCCGGAGATTGGCCTTCAGGATACCCGCCAGTCCCTTCAGCACCACGTCCCCGAGGGGATGGCCGTAGGTGTCGTTCACCAGCTTGAAGCGGTCGAGGTCCATGACGAGCGCGCAGAAGGGATGCTCGTGCCGCGTGGCGCGGGCCAGCTCGAAGTCGAGGGACTGCTCGAGGTGCCGGCGGTTGTGCATGCCGGTCAGGGGATCGGTCGTCGCCAGGTGCTCGAGTCGCTGGTTGCTCTCGGCGAGCTCCCGATTGACCTGCTCGAGCTGTTCCTTTTGCAGCTGGACGCGAGCGCTGCGCTCGGCCACCTTGCGCTCGAGATCGGCGGTGTGGGCCTCGAGGCTGGCCGCCATGGTGTCGAAGACCTGGCCCAGATGCCCCAGCTCGTCCCCTCGGGCCAGGTGCACGCGAGCAGACAGGTCGCCCCTCTGCATGCGCTCGGCGGCCCCCAGCAGGCGGTTGATCGGCCGCATGACCTGGCTGGAGGTGATCCAGAACACAAGTGGGTAGAGACCCACCCCCAGGAAGAGAATGAGCAGGAAGGTGCTGCGGAACCACTGCCTGCTCCGCTTGGTGAGGGGCTCGAGGTCGAAGGCTGCCACCAGGGTTCCCCAGCGCAGCCCGGACACGGCGGGCACCGAGATGACCACGACGTCTTCCCCTCCCTCCAGCTCGAGCTGTACCCAGCACGCATCATCGCTCCTGAGTGCCTTGTGTCGATAGTCGGGGCCCATGCTCAACAGGACCTCGCTGACCAGCGGGCTGTCGGAGGGAGCTTGCAGGACCGACTGGCCATCGCCATCGAAGGCCTCGATGAACAGAATGCGCGAACGACTCGGGTGGACCTGCCGCACGGTCTCGGAGAGCAGATCGTCCAGTGCAGCCAGATCTTGCCTCGCGATCGCACGAGCACCGGTGGGTGCCAATGACTGGAGCAGCGCTGCGCCCTGCTCCCGCTCGTTCATGCTGACCAGGCGGACCGCCAGCAGTGCCATGACGGTGCCCAGGCAGAGCCACGCCATGACGGTGAAGATGGCAATGTTCATCGCCATGCGGCCCCGGAGTCCCAGACGGAGGCGCTCGCTTCTTGCCCGTTTCTTGGCTTCGGCTGGGCTCAAGGCGAATCCCCTTCCGGAAGGGTCTCGGGGATGCCCGCCCGGTGGGCAGCGACGCGGTGGTGGACTTGCCGAACCTCGTCGTAGACGTCATCCGAGGTCGGAGACCAGCCCACGATTCGCTTGCTGGACAGGAAGAAAGACATGCCGGCCGCACCGGCGGTGTTGGTGTGCAGCAGCTCGTCTCTCAGGGCCTCCTTGACCGACGTTGGCACGCTTGGAGCGGCACAGAGCACGTCGAGGGGGATCCGCCCCGCGTTTCCGAGCAAACGAACGGCGGGCATCTCCCAGCCCTCCTCACCCGCCCGCCGCTGGGCCCAGGGCACCGCATCGGCGTTGCTGGCCACCGCATCGGCGCGACCTTCGGCCAGGGCCTGGAAGGCCTCGACATGTCCTCCCTCGAAGATCATGGCGGACAGCTCGGTCTCGGGATCGATCCCGTGGTCGAGCAGCATGGAGTAGGGCAGCAGGAAGCCAGAGGTGGAGTATTCGTCGACGAACGCCACCCGCGCACCCCGCAGATCTTCGGGGCTGTGGTAGGGCGCGGTGCGGCTGACGAAGAGGTAGGACGAGTAGGAGGTCTTGCCGTCGGACAACACCTGCACCAAGGGCTCGAGCCCAGGCTGTTGTTCACGAGCCATCACGTAGGAAAGCGGAGCCAGCAGGGCCAGGTCGGCTTGCTGGGTCGCCACGGCGGCCACGATCTCCGTGTAGCCGTCGAATCCCAGCGGCTCGACGTCCAGATTCAAGCGGGCGCGGAGGTGGCTGGCCAAGGGTCGCCAGGAGTCGTCGTCCAGCTCGCTCGCCACCGACGCATAGGCCAGCCTCATGGGCCTGTCGAGGGCAGGCAGATCGTGGACAACCTGCACGGATGGCGTGGTACGAGCGACAGGAGCCTGGGTCGTCAGGTGCATCACGCCCGAGCGCTCGTTCTGCTTGCAGCCCGAGACCAGGGCGACGAACGTGACGGCTGCCACGATGCTGGCAAGGCTGCCACCTACCAATTCCATGCTCCTTGGGGGCGCGTGACAGCGTAGCAGACTCCGCCACGACCATGGGGCATGCCGCGAGTCCCCGTCTCGAGGTAGCATGGCAGCATGCGAGATGAACCAACGTCCTCAGTCACCATCCAGGACCTGCTGCGATCCATGGAGGCGCACAGAGCGTCGGACCTCTTCCTCTGCGAAGGCAAGGTGCCTACCCTGCGCGTCCATGGTCAGATCGTACCCCTGGACCATCCCGCCACGACCCGGGATCAGATGAACCGTCTCATCGACGAGGTCGCCAGCCCGATCCAGCGCACGATGCTCGAGGAGCAAGGGGACCTGGATGTCGGCCACACGCTGGACCAGCGCCGCCGCTTCCGGATCAACCTCCCCCGGCAGCAAGGACTCTGGGCGGCCGTGGTGCGAGCCCTGCCTCTGGGTGACCTGGTCTTCGAGGAGCTTGGGCTGCCCCCCATCATCCCCAAGCTCTTCGATCCGCTGCGCGGCTTGATCCTGGTCACCGGCGCCACGGGCGCAGGCAAGTCCACCACGATGGCCGCGATGATCCACCACATCAACCGCACGCGCCCCGTGCACGTGGTCACCATCGAGGATCCCATCGAGTTCGTACACGAGGATGCCATGGGGCGGGTGAGCCAACGCGAGGTGGGCGCGGACACGGCGTCCTTCCACCACGCCCTGCGGCAGGTCGTGCGCCAGAGCCCAGACGTCATCCTCATCGGGGAGCTGCGAGATCTCGAGACCATGCAGGTAGCCCTGTCGGCTGCGCTCACGGGTCACCTCGTGCTCACCTCCCTGCACACCGTGGACGCCTCCCAGACTCTGCAGCGCATCCTGGCCTACTTCCCCGATCATCTCCGCGAACAAGCGGCCCTGGACCTCTCCATCGCCCTGCGCGCCATCGTCTGCCAGCGCCTGCTGCCCCGAGCGGACGGCATGGGGCGAGTTCCCGCCGTGGAGATGTTGGTCAACACTCCAGCCACCAAGCGGCTGCTCCGCGAGCAACGAGTCAACGACCTGATGGACCTCGTACGCTCGAGCGTCGCTCCGGGTATGGTCACCTTCAACGAGGCCTTGCTGCAGCTCTACCGTGCCCGCGACATCAGCTACGGGACCGGCGTAGCCCACGCAACCAACCCGGAAGAGTTCACCCTCTGGACCAAGGGCATGACCACCGGGGGTCGCGGAGCCCGCAGCGCTCGAGACGGCACTCCGTCCAGGGTCATCGACCTCGAGGCCCTGCTAGGGCGCGCCCTCGAGCTCGAGGCCTCGGACCTGCACCTCACCGCCGGACGGCCCCCCATCGTCCGCATCTCGGGCAACCTGAGAAAGTTGGGCGACACACAGCTGTCCGACGCCGACATGCGCATGCTGCTCCACTCCATCATGAACGCCCGGCAGCGCGAGATCTACGAGCTCGAGCGCGAGGTGGACTTCGCCCTGGGCTTGGGCGATGGCAGAAGGTTCCGGGTCAACGCCTACTTCCAGCGGGGCCGCTCAGCGGCTGCGCTGCGAGCGATCCCCGAGAAGGTCCCCGATGCGGTCTCGCTCGGCATCCCCGACGTCGTGCTCAACCTGGGAAAGAAGCCCCACGGCCTGCTGCTCGTCGTGGGGCCCACCGGTTCGGGCAAGAGCACCACCCTGGCTTGTCTCGTGGACCGCATCAACCGGTCCCGAAACTGCCGCATCATCACGATCGAGGACCCCGTCGAGTACGTTCACCGCAGCCGGAAGGCGACGGTGGATCAGCGGGAGGTCTACGCCGACTCCAAGAGCTTCGCGGCCGCCCTCAAGTACATCCTGCGCCAGGATCCCGACGTGATCCTCGTGGGAGAGATGCGAGACGTCGAGACCATGGCGGCAGCCCTCACCGCGGCCGAGACCGGCCACCTGGTCATGTCCACCCTGCACACCAACGACGCCGTCCAGGCCATCGACCGCATCGTGGATTCATTCTCACCGCACCAGCAGTCCCAGGTGCGCAGCCAGCTGGCCTCGGCCTTGCTGGGGGTCATCTCCCAGCGGCTCCTCCCCCGGGCGGAGGGCGACGGGCGCATCGCGGCGTTCGAGGT
>PVBE010144957.1_pt1 | contig 11612 bp, 11 predicted proteins | sample 1631181 | NCBI WGS metagenome assembly PVBE01 (sample SAMN08397723, study PRJNA350692) | Marine metagenome, whole genome shotgun sequencing project. | isolation source: water | place: Pacific Ocean | collected 2012-04 | reverse complement strand
CTGAATATAAGTTCCTACATGGCGAGAGGATAGGCATCATATGTCGATCCTCCTTTTGCAAAAAAATCATCGATTTCTTCTGTAACTGGACCTATGTATGTGACGAGATGTTTGGTCAGTCATCTACCGATCAACTTCACCCACCTGTTTCCCCATCATTTCCTTAATCTGGTCTTGGCGTTCTTGATCGATCTTGAACGCATCGCACATGATTTGATGTATTTCACACCTCACTACTACCCCAACAACGCCGTCTTTGTCCTCAACTACCGCAACACCAAGGCAGCTATGTTTTTGATAGGCACTCTGGTCATCTTTCATCTCTGGGTGTTCCTCGACACATCGTGGACACATCACCATGTCTAATACACTCATATTTGTCCTCCTTACTTCGTCCTACTACCTAATCTTCTCATTGGACTATTTGACTACAGTACTAACCGTATCTTTTCGACATAATCCTAGCTAAGAAGGGGATCGTAATGATCCTCTTTTTTTCGCTTTCCGTTTATCCATCCAAACGAACCACAGTATTACGGTGATTCCAACCAGATAGGCGATAACTGCCCAGTGGAATACTGTAGCTAAGTAAATTAAAACGAACAGGCCAATGACAGGTATGGCGACCATATGTCTCGGTAATCGAAAAAACTTGTGCACTTGTTTAACCGCTTATGGGTTTGGTCAGTCCAACCATTCTATTACTTCATCAAACTCTATTATTTCATCAATCTTCATAGTCGCATCGTCCCAATCCCATTCTGGCAACCCTACATATTTACCTTCATACCCACACATCGTTTCGGCGTAATAGTCCTTAAACTTATTTGCCACATCTTCACCAGAGGTTCCCTCCATCTCGTACTCAGCGTATCTGTCCTCACTATATTGGCATCCTACTTCAATATCATAAGAGGTGAATGTGATAGCAAACTTGATTTGATATTTTTTCACTGACTTCAGTGTCACATTTTTTGGCTGTGTGTTTTAGACATATAGATACTATAGTTGTCCAAGGTTCTTAATCTCTTTCTTCGTCTTTGTGCTGATTATTTAGCATTAGGTACAACAGATGGCCTCAACCGTAGACCGACACTCAATACCGCTCACTGGGGATATTGTCGAACTAGCATAGCATCATGAAATGGGCATTGATTTACGTTCTAACCAAGAAGTAATTAAGTAGTAGATGGTATTAACCTTGCAACCACACCCAATGGCTAAATGGCAGGGTTTCCTGCTCTAGATATATTAACTATTAGCCGTATAAATGGTGTCCTACACGCACACACCCATTCATTTCTGGAACATAACCGTATATAAGCGTAGGTTGTCGAGCAGCGTAGACTATGCTTAATATATGTACTCTTCCAGAAGCAAGTTGCTTGCTAGCGTCTTAAGACCAAATACTACGATGGCAAGACTTAATATTTTAATGGTGGCGGTACTAGCCACGCTCGTCATTGGAGGCTGCGCAACAGCCACACCCACGTACGACGCATCTGGCAAAACTGCTCATGTAATCAAATGCGATGGGAGTGCTGGTCTCAGTTGGGGCGACTGCTACGTAAAAGCTGGGGAAGTATGTGGTTCTCGTGGGTACACTGAGATTTTAAAAGATACGACGAGACAAACTACAACCTCCGCAGGATTTTGGAGTCTATTCTCAAGTCAGTATGCTCAGCAATCTCTCCTCATTCGTTGTAACTGAGATTGTTTAATACCGCTCTCCTGCCATTTACCGTTTCCGTCTTCTCCCTGACGTAACTGGTGCTATTGTCCAGCCTCGCTTGTAGATCGGATCATCTGGTTTAGCCCAGCCACCACTGACACGTTTCTTCTTTGGGGCTTCCCTCATTGAGCATGTCATCGTATGCAGCGCGAAGTGGGGATCGTCTGGACCTTCTAGCCACCGGAAAGTTACATCCATACTGCTGACGAGAGGCTGCAACAAGCTGTAGCTGGGTTAGGAAATATAGGCACTTAATAGGCACAGCAAAAAATCACCTCAACATAACAGGAGCGTAACTAACTGAAACTACTGTGGAAGGGTAAGGTAAGGTTGTTAGGGCAAATGGATTATGAGTCCACTGCTCTAACCAACTGAGCTACAGGCCCAACGTAGTTTTTAATCATAAAAAACAGCGAAAATCTTAACATAACAGCCCGTGGACTCTGCTCGCGTTGTTGCTGTTTTACGCTACAAAGTTTTTCCTAGGGACTGCCCATCGTACGCCGTCCCTGGACAGGAAGCTTGGGCTTTTTCTGAGGTCGCGCTGGTCCCCAGACTCGATCGAAATAGGTGTCGGCCAAGTGCAGCGCCCCAATAGGATTGTGGGCCAACACTCGATCCTTAGTCACCAGTGTGCTGACCAGGCCCTCGGAATATTTAATGAACAGGCTGTCGTGGCCGATACACAGCCCCATAACCAGATTGAATTCGCAGCCGGTGCGGTTTAGCAACTCGGCCTGCGATACCGGATTGCACATGGATTCGTGGCCGCCGGGACGGATTTTCTGCTCATCGCTGAGCCCAATCTCCTCCTTGGCGATGCCACCGTGTTTGCAAGCCACCGAGGCCACCTCAAAACCGTGGCTTTCGAGAATCTGGCTCATCACCAGGGCTTCGTCGACGAAGCTGATGCAATGGGCGATACCGATCTTCTTGAAACCCATGCGCTTGGCGAACTGGCAAGCCTCTTCAACCCGTGTCCACCGACAATAGCCCTCGCTCTCGACCACGGCCGAGACCTGGGCGATGTGGCGGACTTCCAGATCATCGTAGTGGGCACAGGCACTGTCGATGCCAGGCTGATCGACCTTAGTCGGGCAGAACCCCGGTCCCTGCTCCGCTGATTCTCCTTGTCGGCAGGCTTGTACGTTAGGCGGGCAATACGCACAGCTTGGTGCATCGTAGGTCATGGTAGCTAGTCTCCTGGCTTTATCTTTCGCTGGGTTGTCTCGCATAGCACCGTCATGAGTGCATTCCTTCTGGTCGGGTGCATGGGTCCTTTTCTAACGGTAAGTGTCACAACAACATAACACTCTAGACCCACCGTGGGCTGACCGAGGTCAAACAAAAAGAACGTTATCCCTCCCTACTTTCTGACCTGCCCGCCAAATCCTCTGCTCTTAAATGCGTATAGCGCATCAAGTAACGGGGCACACCTACGGCACAGTACGCCATCAAATCTTGCTGTAAGACCCTTCCATTCAGGTTACTAAAGTTGTAGTCTGAAGTTACGGGAATAGGCTGTGTTTACAGATGTTTTTTCATGACAAGTGCGCCCTTATGGCGCACGTCTGTTCATGATGATAGGGGCTTGGATGCACTCATAATGCCGGAGTCGGTAGTTCGAATCTACCCATAGCCACCATCTTTTCAAGTACTTAGGTTTGTTCCGCCATGGGGCTAATGTCCCGTGGCACACATCGGACACACTATCGCATTAAATATTCCCATAACAATTATTGAGAGATTCATAAGACTTGCCCGGGTTGCACGAATACCTGTTGGCAGCTAATTACTCTGCTTACCAAGAAACAATCGAGCGTGATCATTCACTAACATCACGTGGTAAACCTTGACCTGGCTCAGGGACTTGCCGGTCGATTCTGATGTATCGTGATAATGAATTTGGTAAGCGATCACATCGCTAGAAAAACGATTAGAATCTGATCAGAGACTAGGAAAGACTGCATGACGATATCCGTTGGCGACTTTAAGGATACAGTCGTCTTGCAGACAGGATTCAGACTTTTCTTTCTGGGTGCTGCCTGGTTTGCCTTGGTGTTTATGGCGGTTTGGGGCAGCAGTTACTTTTTTCATCTGGATCTTGGATTTGGAACGTTAACACTCTCTCAGTGGCACGCCCATGAACTGATTTACGGGTATGCCGGGGCAGTAATTGCAGGTTTTGCGCTAACAGCTGTGGCGAGTTGGACTAACCGTAACACGCTGACAGGTGCCCCGCTACTCGGACTCTTTCTAGTGTGGGCGTTGGCCCGCTTTGCATGGTTGTGGGGTGGGCGGTTGGCCGATGTGGCTGGCTTGCTCGACCTGCTGTTCTGGATAGGACTGTCTCTTGCCATTGGTCGGCCCATTGTAGCGGCCAAGCAATGGCGGCAACTGGCGGTATTGGCCAAACTGGTGTTATTAACTGTCGGGCAGGGAATTTTTTGTGTCGCCGTCCTCGGCTGGTCAGAACAATCACCCCGCTTGGCAATCTACCTTGGGTTGTTTGGCATTGTTGGCTTGGTTCTTATGATGCTGCGGCGGGTGTTTCCGGTATTTACCCAGGCCGCCTTGGGAACAGCAGCCCCTCTGCCCTGTCCCGCCTGGATCGATCGCATAAGTATGGCGGTTTTTCTGGTGTTCCTGGTTTTGTTTATGTTTGATCTGGAGTGGGTTTATGTGGCTATGGCTGCGACAGTCATGACCTTAGTATTAACAGCTAGGCTTTGGCTGTGGCACGTACGCGCTTTCTGGTCTATGCCGCTACTTTTGGCTCTCTATGTCAGCTTGGTTTTTATTGTCCTCGGTTTTGCCCTGTTTGCAGCAGTCTACCTGTGGCCCAAACTCTACTACCTGGCTGTGCATGCAATGGCGTTTGGCGGGGTAGGCTTGGTAACTTTTGCCATGATGGCCCGAGTGTCCCTCGGGCACACGGGTCGTAATGTACGCGCCTCGCGGCCTCTGCTCGGAGTGGCCCTTAGTTGCATGATGGTCGGTGTATTAGTACGCGTTTTGCTGCCCTTGGCCTGGCCCGAGTACATGTATTTTGAGCTGGCATCAAGCCTATTGCTGTGGAGTGTGGCTTTTGTTCTGTTCCTATGGATTTACACACCGATGCTGAGTCGACCACGTTGCGACGGTCTGCCGGGCTAGCGACGATAATTGAGACTTTGGCTAAGTCCAATTTATTCACTCCCTGCATAGTCAGTTCGCGGCTATCGAATTTTGTTGCTGAATAATCAGGTCGCCTGTTTGAAAGGGTGGTTCAGGCCCGCCTGAAACATGGCGACTATGTTTTCCGGTGGAACTTCCGATTGAATGTTGTGGACCGAATTGAGCACATAGCCGCCGCCCTTACCGAAGATATCGATCACCCGGTGGGCTTCCGCAGTGACTTCTTCGACGGTGCCGTAAGGCAGAATCTGCTGAGTGTTGAAGCCTCCCCAGAAAGCCATACGCTCACCGAACTCGCTCTTGAGGCGTTCGGGCTCCATGTTCTTCGCTGTCACCTGCACCGGGTTCAGGGCGTTGACACCAATGTCGACCAGATGATCGATGAAGTGGTAGGCAGAGCCGCAGCAATGGAAAAGCGATAGGCCGCCGGTCAGTGCCTTGGCCGACTGGATCACCCGCTCATGCCGTGGTTTGATGTAGCGAGCATAAATCCCTTCGGGATCAAACATACAGCCGTCCTGGGTGCCGAGGTCTTCACCGAAAAATATAATGTCGATGTTCTCGGGACCGGCCGCCTCAATCATGTTCTCTGTGGCGCGCACGCAATAGTCTGTCAGTCGGTCCATCAAATAGCAGACCACTTCCGGATTCTTGTAAAAATCCTTGAGGAAGTCCTCCATGCCACGCATGGTATAGCCGGAATGGATAATCTGGCCGGGAACATTTAGCACTAGGCAGTAATCACCGGCCGCCTTGTGCCGTGCGACCTGTTCAGTAACACCGGCAGTGATGCCCGGGTTGTCGGGGTCAGGCCAATCGAAAGAGTCGATCCTGTCGCGGCTGAGCTTACCGCCCCAGAACGGCCCATCTTTAGCGAGGAAGTGCTTGTCTTGGGTTCCAGTGGTTCTCTTTAGCGTAACACCAAGATGGTCAATATAGGTGAGTTCGTCGACAGTTTTGACGTGGCCACCCTGGTAGGCACCGGGATTGATAGGGCGGGTGTCGACGTCAAAGTACTCCAGTATCGAATCATCAGGATAGGCCAGCTGGTACATTCTCGACAGTACCGCGGTCTCGTGCGTGAGATTGAGGTGCTGTTTCAGCGCCTCGTAGGCATCGATCACAATAGAGGTGGCATAACTACCGCCGAGGTCGATGGGTACCCGGTCGGTTTCTTCGTGGTTGAGTGCAGCCAGTACCCGCTCACGATGCGTCCAGGACATGTTGAAGCTCCTCTAATTGGCGTTCGCTGCCCGATCCAGCGTGCGCGCGGCAAGATTCGAATCACGATACAGTTTAAGGGCTCACTTCGAGAGCCGGGGCAGGTAATCCGTATTATTTCCCAATCAATTGATCTTCGTCAGTTGGCGACAGGTTATGCGATTCTGGGCAGCGCTATCAGTAGGGGCATTTCTTGAACGATTTCACTCTTTTGAGTGGTTTCGTGAAGATAAATCCGAGTCCACAGCAGGTCCGTCGTATACGCCGGGGCTTTATGCGCTGCTCGATTGTCGAAGCTTGGGAATCAAATCCGCTGCTATTGTCTCTAGTACCCCGAACTGCTCAGGTCGGGGCTGGTCGATGATGAACTCGTTGACACCGGATTCACGATACCGACCCACGACTTCCTCGAATGCGTTCACGCTCTCCCACGGATCGGGCAGTCCTTGAGCGGCCATCTTTGATGCCCATCCATACCATGACCGCCGGATCTGTTTCGGGTCACGCCCTAGGGCTGCGCAGTGCTCGTTGAGGATTCCATTGCGTTCGCGCATCTCCTCGATTGACCCTGACGAGTTCCAGGTATCAGCGAACTCAGCGCAGACACGAAGCATCAGTCTTTTGTGGGCCGCCAGCACCAGCGGGGGTCTAGGTTTCTGTACCGATGCCGGACGCACGTATGCCCCGTCGAGTTGGTAGTAGCGCCCGTCGAAAGTCGTGACCTTGTTGCGCAGCAGGCTGTCGACGATCTCTACCGCCTCGTGGAAGGCGCGTCGGCGATCGCCTGGCAGGGGAAGCGCTATGCCAAAACGTGTATGTTCCCCTTCCTGGTAGCCGGCGCCCATGCCAAGTTCGAGTCGCCCGTTGGAGATGTGATCAACAGTGAGTGCCTGCTGGGCAAGCAGCCCTGGGTGCCTGAAGGTGTTACAACTCACAAGCACGCCAATACGAATACTGCTGGTTTGTACCGCCAGTGCTGCCAGTAGCGTCCAGCCCTCAAAGTAGGGGCCGTTTGGATCGCTGGTTTGGTTGAAGTGGTCGCAGTCCCAAATGCTGTCGAAGCCTAGCTTCTCAAAATATTGCCAACGCTCGACCAGGGTGTCGAAGCTGAGATTCTGATCGGTGCAGAGTCCGAAATAGAGTGGTTGCGTGGTACTGTTCATCTTTTAGTCTCCTGCCTTATGCCAACAGCGTGGGATACCCGATGGTGTGTGCGGTGACAAAATCCACCATGGAATAGAAATAGAAACATTCTTGCGCGCCGCTAGGGTCGATTTGGAAACCACCGCTCAACCTTGACTTGTACCGAGCAACCCCACTTTATCTTATTCGGACAACTCACTTGCCGCTTGCACCTGAGGCGCTAACATCAAGAGATAGACCAATGGCAAACAGACGTTTCATCCCGTTATCATAAGCTCAAATAACAGTGACGTTAATTTGACCCTAAAGCTAAGAACTTACGGTATTAATAACTACGAAACGCCGAAACTCCCCAGCTGTGTGGGTCAGATATTCCGATTTATCCTCATATTAAAAAAGGGGGGGGGTCTTACCGGCTCGAAAAACAAGTTAACGCTAAACAGCGTAATCCCTAATTAAGGTCGTTTTTACACCGTTTGGGGAGCGCTGGCCCATGCACTACATCCCTACTTTACGTTTTGCTGATTATGCGAAGTATCTAAAAGTCAAAAAATGGCTTAAACAGTGGCTCCACTACCTAAATGGTGCGTTGGGCCTCGTTATGTGACGAAAGAGTGGTGGATATAAACGGCTAAATCTGCCGTTTCATTCATTTTGTGGGGAATAAGAGAACTCTAATATAGGATATAAGAATGTGGATGTGAGTGCCTGAAAAGCGTGCGTGGGGGTGGTAAAACAATATCCTTAAATGGTGCATTTGGATGTAGGAATGGGCGGTAAATTAACCTTTCCATGAACTGCGTTGACCAGTTAACGGGCTAACTAACAAAATTAACAAACTTATTGAGTAAGGAACAGGAGGTCATTATGACACTAAATCTCACCGGTCATTGTTTGTGTGGCGCCGTCAGTTTTGAATGCAGTGCGGAACCTGTGTTTCAAGGCTGTTGTCACTGTGATGATTGTCGTCGTTCGGGTGGCAGTCTCTATGCTTCATTTGTATTCGTGTCAACTGAAACTCTGCTAGTCACCGGTGAGACGCACTCCTACCAACACCAGAGTGACCGAGGCTCCATTATGACAAAAGAGTTTTGCCCAACGTGTGGATCACAGATGTTTTCGTCGGGTAGTTATTCTCCGGACCGTCGCGGAATTAGAGTGGGTGTTATTGATGATGCTAGCTGGTTTAAACCGGACGCTTATGTATATGCCAGCAAGAAATTGCCGCATACGCCTGTTGATGTCGAGATAACTACTTACGAAAAAATGAGAACAGCTTAATAAGCTAAGAATCATCCCCGCAGGGGTGGACAATAGCACCAGTTATGTCAGCTAGACGACGGAAACAGTAATTGGGTGAAGGGCTAAGAATATTGAGGCGTGAGGGTTCAGCACCCGATCTCCAGCGATCATAGCAACGGCGCTACCTCGTCGAGGAAACGTGCAAGCTGCGCTTTCTGATCGTAGGACGTGAAGCGGATAATCATCGTCTGGGCGCCCGCCGGCTCGAACGCGTGTATCCGTTCTGCGCATTCTGCTGGGGCGCCGCAAGCGGTCCATACATTCACTTTCCATTCCGGCCAATCGGAACTGTAGTACTCATCAAGGAAGCGCTTGCTTTCTGCGTAAGCCTCCGCCTTATCGTCGTTTAAGTTAAGATTGAAGTAGATCGCGTTTTCAAGTTGGGCGGAATCCCGGCCGTGGCTTTTTGCGGCGACGCAAATTCCCCTCCATGCGCTGTCGAACTGCTCTGGCGTGGCGCCAACGGTCATCCAACCGTCCGCGAGACGCGCAACCCGGTCTACCTGCCTGTTAATTGTGCCAGACTTGCTTGTGCCGAATACCCATGGGTTGTTCGCCATCCAAATTGGTGGGCAGGGGTTCTGCACCGGTTGCGGGCGTACTGCGATGCCATCGAAATTAAAGAATCGTCCTTTGAAGGTCGCCGGATCTTGCGTCCACAACACGCGCAGCACCTCGATGCCTTCCTCCATCCGAGCGACCCGTTCAGTTGGATCAACTTGCATTGCACCGTACTCGGATCCGAAGTCACCCGCGATATTGCCCGTCGCGGGTCCGCCGCCGATACAGGCCGTAAGCACCGTTCGGCCCTCGGCAAGGCAATCGAGCGCGCCCCATTGTGCGGCAAGCAATACTGGATGGCGCAGCGGGAAACTCGCCATGCAGGCAGTGCCAAGCCGGCAAGCCTTTGTGCGCACGGCGAGCGCGGACAGGAGTGTGACGGACTCAAGCCGGGGTTTGGCAAGTAGATTGTCGCCGACCCAAAGACTTTCAAATATGCCGGAGCCTTCAGCCTGTTCAGCGAGTTCAAGCAGTTCAGGTACAGTCGTCGCGCCGAAGACGACGCCTTGATTGGGCAATAGTAATCCGAGCTTCATGGAATCGCTATCTTATGCCTGTTTGGCAGAAGCATCCACAAGCGTATGGGTGTGGGGATAGGATAATTTATACCGCTAAAAAGTTAATACATTTAGAGCAGGAATCCCTGCCATTTAGCCATTAAGTGAAGTTAACCGGTCAACTACATATGAACCGTTGGATTAGGTTTATAGTACTCACCATTCTGCTATTACTGCTATCACCTTGGTAACTAGAGAGGCGCAGATGAACATACCTATGGAACAGTTTTTTGTCCAGCATCTGGATGAATATCCTTGGGAGACCAACGACCAACGCCCGGGACGGCGATGGAAACTGCTGGTTGATTCTAATCGAACGCCCAGCAATGGTTTAAGTCTGGGGGTGCTCGAGTTTGCGCCGGGGGCCGAGCTACCGGCCCATGCCCACACCCCCCGGGAGGCTTATTTCATCCTCGAGGGTGAAGGCATGTTGTTGCTCGGCGACAAGACGAAAAAAGTCCGACCTGGTACGGTGGTCTACCTGCCGCCAGATCATGTCCACGGGATTCGCAATATCGGTGCCGAGACCCTCAGCCTGATGTGGGTCTTTCCCACCGACTCATGGGGTGAGGTTGAGTATCTGTTCCAGTAGGCTCTGATGAACATACCTGATGGCGCACTACTTGGCGAGAAGGTTGGCCCCAGAAACCGACTATGAGGGTCGCAAACTTGGATTAATGCTCTAAATTGAGGAACCTTTCGACACAATCACTGTGACCATAATGTGACCAGCAGGAGTCAACTCCAGTCTATTTGAGTCACAATCAGTCACATTCGCGCGGGACCGGTATGCGTATGTGGTTGATTTACATAGACTACTAACTTAGTGATGGCACTCATAATGCCGGAGTCGGTAGTTCGAATCTACCCATAGCCACCATCTTTTCAAGTACTTAGGTTTGCCCTTGGCGACTCTGATTCGTCAGGGTGCAAATAGGGTGCAGCACATTCCCAAATGTCCTGGTGAGGACGGGAGCGTGGCATTTCGAATGCCATGGTCGGGGTGTAGACTTTTCGCCGAATTGGCACCCCCACCCCCCGAAAACGAGGGGGGCTACGTTCATAGTAGGAAGCCACTCGGAAATATTTCAGGATATTCGGTTTTGGAGAAAGAAAGCCCCGCCGAAGCGGGGCTCAGGTTAAGGCTTACTCTGCTCGCCGCTTTTCTTTTTCTCTTCAGTTTTTACTAACCTTTTAGGCTTTCTTCCGGATACCACGAATTTGCCGTTGAATATCGGGCTGTCCTTGCCCGCTAATTTCGAAGTTCCCTTCATTTTCTGATTCCTCCGGATTATTAGGGTTCATTGTTTCATCTAACTTTTCTCGACGCCTGAATGACGAGATCACGAATCTGCCGTTGAATATCGGGCTGTCCTTGCCCGCTGATGCGCTGTTGCTCCCAACCCGAGAGCGAGCCTCACAGGATCAGCACTTCCTCGCCCGGCGTTTTGGCGTAGAGTCGCTCGACCAGAGTTGCGCGGCGCTCGAGCACGGCGCGCTGGTTAATGTAGCCCTTGTCGGTCACTTCGTTGGCATCGATTTGCGGCGGCTCACTCATCAGCATGACGCGGTGAACCCGGGTACTGGAACCACGCTGATTCGCGTTGTACGCCTGTAGTCCCGCCACCAGTTGCGCTGTTACCGCTTCGTCAGCAACCAGTTCCTGCAGCGGCAATTCGTCGGTGGCACCAGCCAAGTTGCGGCAGGCCGCGAGGTTCGGCCAGGCCAGCAAGCCGATCCAGTCGCGGTTGGCACCAGTGACCACGGCATCCTGCATTACCGGTGAGGCCGCCGCAATGACCGCGATTCGCAGCGCCCCGACTGCTACCCAACTGCCACTGCTTAGCTTGAAATCCTCGGCTAAGCGACCGTCAAACAGAATTCCCTTGGCAGGATCATTTGCATCAACCAGCCTGCCT
>PVBE012781863.1_pt1 | contig 11613 bp, 8 predicted proteins | sample 1631181 | NCBI WGS metagenome assembly PVBE01 (sample SAMN08397723, study PRJNA350692) | Marine metagenome, whole genome shotgun sequencing project. | isolation source: water | place: Pacific Ocean | collected 2012-04 | reverse complement strand
CTCTGATTTAAACCAATTATCTATTTCATCTAAAGTCACTTGAAGTTTTTGGAGGATTTTTTTTCTCAATGTTTGAAGGTTATTTATACCTTTTCTTGCTTTTTCTCGTGATGACTCATCTTCTAACCCTTTAGTTATTAATAGGTTTAACCCTGCAAATAGTGCTGCAGGCATTAGTTGGCCAATCGCCATTGCACCCAAACTGCTTTGTTTGAGCCAATCTTCCATTTGATTGCTGCGGTGTCTTCCTGTTGTGCACCAATTTGCAAAATGCTCACAATTATTGAATAGTAAGTTGTAGCTCTGCTCTCCAAGTCGACTCATTGCTCGTCTAATAATGACGCTATTTGGAGATGGGTTTTTATGACTCACTATGCTAAAAATTTCGCCTGCACAGAATTCTTTTAATGAGCTTCTAAGGATTGCACGCCCTTCTAAATAGTGAGCAACTGTTCCATCGCCTAGGTCTATTCCATGATGGTTGAATAGTCCATGTTGTCTGGGTACCTGTAGATGGTCACCAGCAGCCATTTTTTAGGCTGGTTTCTGTTCAGACCTTTCTTCATTTGAAGGAAGGGGTAAGACTTTCCCTCCTGTATGTGCATCTACCATCGCTCTCGTGATAGTGAAATTTTTCACATTTTTTTTAGAGGGTAAATCGTACATTAGTTCCAACATCAATTCTTCGACTATGCCTCTTAAAGCTCTTGCTCCAGTTTTGCGTCTATGAGCTTCCTGAGCGATAGCTTCTACGGCATTATTTTCAAATTCAAGTTGTACATTATCCATGCTTAGTAAGGTTTTGAATTGCTTAACTAGTGCATCACGAGGTTCTGTGAGAATCGATTCCAAAGCTTCTGCATTGAGTGGGTCTAGAACCGCACTCACTGGAATACGTCCAATGAATTCAGGTATTAGCCCATATCTAACTAAATCATCTGGTTCAAGGTGATGTAAAACCTCATGTGCTTTCAAATCTCGATTCACAAGGTTTCTGCCACGATTATCACTTTGCATAAAACCTATTGAATTTCTGCCAAGTCTTTTTTGAATTACATCTTCAAGGCCAACAAAGGCGCCCCCACAAATAAATAGTATCTGACTTGTATCGATTTGAATGCAGTCGTGGTAGGGGTGCTTTCGACCTCCTTGAGGAGGAACATTCGCGACTGTTCCTTCCAGCATTTTTAGCAAGGCTTGCTGAACACCCTCTCCAGAAACGTCTCTTGTGATTGATGGGTTTTCACTTTTTCTAGCTATTTTATCGATTTCATCGATATAAATAATTCCTCTTTGGGCAAGTTCAACATCCATATCTGCTTTTTGTAAGAGACGAAGCAGAATGTTCTCTACATCTTCTCCTACGTATCCAGCTTCTGTAAGTGTGGTTGCATCAGCGACTGCAAATGGAACATCTAATAGCTCCGCAAGGGTTTGAGCGAGAAGTGTTTTGCCGCAACCAGTAGGACCGATTAATAAGATGTTTGATTTATGCAGCTTGGTAGCAGTGCGGTCAGCTTCTCCTTTGCCATCACCTTTCCATGCCAGTCTTTTATAGTGGTTATATACAGCTACAGAAAGAATCTTTTTAGCGGACTCTTGCCCTACTACCTGGTTGTCCAAGAAGGTTTTGATCTCTAATGGTTTTGGTATAGAGGCCAGTGTTGGTGCAGGTTTACCAGTATTGCGAGTTGCCGTTGGATTTTTAGCATTGTTTTCATTGTTTTGTCTGGAGTTGCCTTGGTTATCTAATAGCTCTTCATCCAAGATTTCATTGCAAAGATCTATGCATTCATCACATATATAGACCCCAGGTCCTGCGATCAATTTTCGGACTTGCTCCTGGGATTTACCACAGAAGGAGCACTTCAGATGGGCGTCAAACTTTGCCATCGGGGACCGAGGATTGCAATTAAGGGATCAGATTTGACTTGATGGTGGCCAGTCTGAACTCATAGGATCGTTGGGGATTAGCGTTTCGTCAGCCTTCCTTAACGATTCAAGTGTTTAAAGACCGTCCACCACTTTGTCGATCAGGCCGTATTCAACCGCTTCTTGAGGGGAAAGGAAATGGTCTCTATCAGTGTCCTCAGAAATTTTGATAACTGGTTGCCCTGTGTGCTCTGCTAGTAGCTGATTAAGAGTGTCTTTAAGAAATAGAATTTCTTTAGCTTGAATTTCGATTTCAATTGCTTGTCCTTGAGCTCCACCAAGAGGTTGGTGGATCATTATTCTTGAATTTGGTAGAGCAAGTCTTTTGCCTTTAGTTCCTCCTGAAAGAAGGAAGGCTCCCATACTTGCCGCGAGTCCATAGCAAATGGTGACTATGTTGGGATTGACTTGCTGCATGGTGTCGTAGATCGCAAGCCCAGCAGTTACCGAACCACCAGGAGAATTTATATAGATTTGAATATCTTTTTCGGGATCCTCTGCTTCTAGAAAGAGCATTTGGGCAACTAGAGCATCTGCTACTTGATCATTCACCTCAGTTCCCAGAAAAATGATTCGATCTCTTAGGAGTCGAGAATAAATATCAAAAGAACGATCTCCTCTCCCAGATTGTTCGATAACTGTTGGGAGCACACCTGGTCCTGATTGGGGATAAGTTCCCAGCCATTGATTTTTGATGGGGTGGTTACTAAAAGCGTTGATCACGCGAAAGCAATGGGGGGTATTTCAATCAATCTATTGCTACCCCTCAACTTTTGGTTTTTCTGTGGATGCTTTTTCAGATTTAGATTTACTTTGAGTTGCCTTTCTCTTCCCTGATTTTTCTGACTGGGCTTTGGATGTAGCCGTAGAAGAAGTAACTTTCTTTTCAGAACTTGTTTCTATTACATTATTATTTTCTTCGAGCCATTGGATGATTTTCTCCTCAAGTAATTCTTCACTTACTACTTCTCTAATGCGTTGAGGGTCTATATTTTGTTCGCCGGAGAGCTCTTTTGTTAATTCTTTTACTCGGCTATTGATTGTTGTTTCTTCAACTTTAAGTTGTTCTTGTTCAGCTAATGCTTGGAGAGCAAATTTGCGCTGAAGGTTCGCTTTTGCTTCATCTTTTGAAGATTCCATTAGTGATTTGACTAATTCGGGAGTGAACATTGACTTCACATCCATTCCTTGTTGAGCAAATTTACGGGCTGTTTGCTCAACTAAATTTCGTAGTTCTAGATCTATCAGTGTTTTTGGAAGATCGATTTCTAATTGCTCTACTAGTGCCAGGATTAACGCTTCTTTTCTATTGTTTTTATTCTGTCTTTCAGTATCTTCTTTGAGTCGTTTTTCTAAATCCTGTCTAAGTTCCTCCATGTTTGATTTATCACTTGCTTGTTTTGCAAAGGCATCATCTAGCTTTGGTAATTCACGAGTTTTTAAGTCTTTAAGAGTAACAGCAAACTTGGCTTTTTTATCTCTAGCGTCTTCTTGCGGATAGTCTTTGGGAAACTGACAATTTAATGTCTTTTCATCATTGATTTGCATGCCCAAAATTCCTTCTATAAACCCTGGAATCATTTGACCTGTTTCTAGTTCAATCTCCATTGATTCGGCACTTCCACCTTCTATTTCCTGCCCATCTTCGTAAGTGCCTTTAAAACTTACGACGGCTATATCGCCTTTGATAGCTGGGCGATTCTCAATTGGAACGATTGTCGCTAATTGTTTTTGGGACTGTTGTATTAATTCCTCGACTTTTGCTGGATCAAAACTTACAAGAACAGACTTTGCTTCCAAACCTTTTGTAGTTTTAAGTTTTGGAGTAGGAGCAATATCGGTTTCTAAAATCACATTAAGAATTTCATTGGGATTAAAATTTTCAAAGAGTTTCTCAAAACCACCGTTTAATTCTGGTTCACATAGAGGCTCTATTCCTTTTTGGGTTGTTGCTTCCCGCCAAACAGTTTCTAAAAGTGATTCCAATGCAGTTGCTTTGATTCTTGCCACTCCTACTTGTTGAAGAATGACTGCTCTGGGGACTTTCCCCTGCCGGAAGCCAGGAAGTTTTACAGATCTGCTAAGCCTTGACAAAGCCTCTTCATAACTGGCTTTACAGCGCTCTGCTGGAACTTCCAACTCGACCGCCATACGGCTATCAGGTAAGGAATTGGTTTTTATTTTCAATGCGGCAGCACTCATTTGTGGGCTAAGACAAGCACAAAATACATTAATTAAGCACGGGGCAAACGTTTGGCGCTTATTGTGGCTTCAACGTTTTGTCTTTATTAGGTCTTTTCTTTATATCTCGTAAAGGCAGGCTGTTTTGGCTAAACCAACCAACTGTTTAACGTCTATACCTATTCATTTCGTTGTTCTTCAAACCATTTCCCCCTGAAAAGTCTTTCAAAGTTGCTGTGCTTGGCGCAAGCGGAGCAGTAGGCCAAGAGTTGTTGCGATTGTTAGAGGAACGCTCATTTCCAATTGCAGAGCTTCGCTTATTGGCCTCCAGCCGCTCAGCAGGCAGTTTTCAACCTTGGAAAGGTTCCGAAATCAAAATAGAAGAGACAACTAAAGAAGCGTTTCAAGATATTGATATCGTTTTGGCTTCAGCTGGTGGATCCGTTTCACGATATTGGCGAGAGACAATTCAGGAAGCTGGAGCATTAATGATTGATAACTCAAGTGCTTTTCGTATGGATGCAGATGTGCCGTTGGTTGTTCCAGAAGTGAATCATGAAGATGCTTTTAGGCATCAAGGGCTGATAGCTAATCCTAATTGCACCACAATTTTGTTGGCTTTGATTTTGGCTCCCTTGGCCAAACGCATTCCAATCCGTCGAGTAATTGTTTCGACATATCAATCTGCTAGTGGGGCAGGTGCAAGAGCTATGGAGGAGTTGAAGGAATTAACTCAAGATGAGTTAGATGGGCGCACTTCAAAAAGTAATGTCTTACCGTATTCTCTGGCTTTTAATCTATTCCTTCACAATTCACCTTTGCAAGAGAACAATTATTGCGAAGAGGAAATGAAAATGGTTAATGAAACAAAGAAAATAATGGGGTTACCAAATTTATTGTTAAGTGCAACGTGTGTTCGTGTTCCAGTTCTTAGAGCTCATTCAGAGTCTGTGAATATAGAGTTTGTAAGCCCATTTCCTGTAGATGAAGCTCGTCAAATTCTAAGCTCAGCTCCAGGTGTTGAACTGATTGAAGATTTAGAAGCTAATCGATTTCCTATGCCAATGGATGTAACTGGTAAAGATCAAGTAGCTGTTGGACGTATTCGTCAAGATATTAGTGATCAGAATTCCCTAGAGCTTTGGCTATGTGGTGATCAGATTCGCAAGGGTGCTGCCTTAAATGCAATTCAAATAGCTGAACTTTTCTTGGATAAATCATGAGCCATTCAGCTATTTTGTCGCATGCACCTTTTGGACGTTTATTAACAGCAATGGTGACCCCATTTGATGGGGATGGTCAGGTGGACTTTGCTTTGGCAGCTCGTTTGGCATGCCATCTTGTCACTCAAGGTTCAGATGGAATTGTTGTCTGTGGCACCACAGGAGAGTCACCCACATTGAGTTGGCATGAGCAACATCGTTTATTGGAAACCGTGCGAACTGCCGTGGGGCCCGATACATATGTTTTGGCAGGTACTGGTAGTAATAGCACTGCTGAAGCTGTGGAGGCTACAAAGGAGGCCGCTGCTGCTGGAGCTGATGGTGCATTAGTTGTTGTTCCTTATTACAACAAACCACCTCAAGAAGGATTGGAAGCTCATTTTCGTGCAATAGCTGCTGCATCTCCGAATTTGCCCCTTATGCTTTACAACATCCCTGGGAGAACAGGTTGCTCGCTTGCTCCAAAAACAGTTGGTCGCCTTATGGATTGTCCGAATGTGGTTAGTTTTAAAGCTGCTAGTGGAACAATTGATGAGGTAACTCAGTTGAGAATAGAGTGTGGTGACCGTTTAGCTGTTTACAGCGGAGATGATGCATTGTTGCTTCCAATGCTTTCTGTAGGTGCTGTGGGTGTCGTTAGTGTGGCTAGTCATATTGTTGGCTTGCACTTAAAGGCGATGATTGAGGCATATTTAAGTGGAAAGGTTTCTATTGCTCTTGGTTATCACGAGCAGTTACAGCTTCTTTTCAAAGCCTTATTTGCAACAACTAATCCAATTCCAGTTAAAGCAGCTTTAGAACTCAATGGCTGGGCTGTTGGACCTCCTCGTAGTCCTTTACTTTGTTTAAATTCCACAATGAAAAACGAACTTTCTCGAATACTGGCTGCGTTACCTGAGCACTAATGCTGAGGTTTCTCTCAATATTTGCGATGCGTTCTGCGCAATTGCAATAGATCTACTCAGTTAGTTTTTGCATACTTTTTTCCATTATGTCCAGTTCCAGCAATTTGAATAGTGCAATGCCTAGCACAACTCCATCCGCTTCCTCTAAAAGTAAGCAGCCTTGCTTGCGTGTGATTCCACTAGGTGGTCTTCACGAAATTGGGAAGAATACCTGTGTTTTTGAGTATGGCGATGACATCATGCTTGTCGATGCAGGACTTGCTTTTCCTGATGATGGAATGCATGGTGTGAATGTCGTCATGCCTGATACAACTTATTTGCGAGAAAATCAAAAGCGCATTCGTGGGCTGATTGTGACCCATGGCCATGAAGATCATATCGGTGGAATTTCTCATCACTTAAAGCACTTCAATATTCCAATTATTTATGGACCACCCTTAGCTATGTCTATGCTTCAAGGGAAAATGGATGATGCTGGAGTTAATAATTGCACCACTATTCAGACGATTACCCCTAGAGAAGTTGTAAAGGTAGGCCAACATTTTTCAGTCGAATATATCCGTAATACACATTCCATCTCAGATAGTTTTTCTCTCGCTATTACTACACCTGTGGGAGTTGTCATCTTTACAGGTGACTTCAAATTTGACCATACACCTCCGGATGGGGAACACTTTGATATTCAGAGAGTCGCTCATTATGGAGAGAAGGGTGTTTTATGCCTTTTTTCAGACTCCACCAATGCTGAGGTTCCAGGATTTACTCCTTCTGAGCGAGCAGTTTTTCCAAATCTTGATCGACATATTGCGTCTGCTGCAGGCAGGGTCATTGTTACTACCTTTGCAAGCTCCACTCACAGAGTGGCAATGCTTATTGAATTAGCAATGAAGAATGGCAGAAAAGTTGGTCTAATGGGCCGCTCGATGCTCAATGTAGTTGCTAAAGCCCGTGAGATTGGATATTTGCGCTGCCCTGATGATCTTTTTATTCCTATCAAGCAAATTCGTGATCTTCCTGATCGTGAAACTTTGTTGTTGATGACTGGTAGCCAGGGTGAGCCTATGGCCGCCTTGAGTCGAATTTCGAGAGGTGAGCATCAGCATGTTCAGGTTAAGAGCACAGACAAAATAATTTTTTCTGCGAGTCCTATACCTGGAAATACGATCTCAGTTGTCAACACAATTGACCGCTTGATGAAGCTGGGTGCTCATGTTGTTTATGGAAAATCAGAAGGCATTCATGTTTCAGGGCATGGATGTCAAGAAGATCAAAAGTTGATGCTTGCTCTAACTAAGCCAAAGTTCTTTGTTCCAGTTCATGGTGAGCACAGGATGCTTATGTGTCATAGCAAGAGTGCCCAATCAATGGGTGTCTCAGCTGACAACATTTTGATCCTTGAAAATGGTGATGTTGTACAGCTAACGCCTGATTCAATTTCGAAAGGTGAGTCAGTGACAGCTGGTATTGAACTTTTGGATGCTTCACGTGAAGGAATTGTTGATAATCGCGTACTGAAAGAGCGACAGCAGTTAGCTGAAGACGGTGTTATTACTGTTCTTGCTGCTGTAAGTACAGATGGTGTCATGGTGGCTCCTCCAAGAGTCAATCTTCGCGGTGTTGTGACTAGTGTTGACGCGAAAAAGATGTCCCTTTGGACAGAAAGAGAGATTTCTTGGGTCTTGGAGAATCGTTGGAAGCAGCTCGCACGTCAAACTGGTGGTACTGCTATAGAAGTGGATTGGATGGGCTTGCAGCGTGAAGTTGAAGTGGGATTGGCTCGTCGTATGCGGCGTGAGCTTCAGGTGGAGCCTTTAATTCTTTGCTTAGTGCAACCTGCTCCAGGAGGAACATCTGCCTATAAAGGGAGGACAGATGTTGAGCCTGAGCCAAGAACTATTACCAAGCGTACTGATGCTTCTGTTCATAGAGATGTGAGTGCATCCTCCTCATCTGCAGCAAGTGCTAGTAATGCATCCAAAGCCGAGGTGGCTACAAAATCTAAAGTCACTGCAGAAAAGAAAGTGGAATCTCAAACGGAATTACCCGCTGGTCGTACACGTCGACGTCGATCTGCAGTCGCTTAAAACATCAACTGAGTTTGACTAGTTGAATAGACTTACGTACCCATAAAATTTTCCATTTGTTTGCTAGATGACAACATCCAGGTGGGTTCTTTTTCTCGATTTTTTGACAGATTTCTTCTAACTGTTTTGTAGAGATTACAGGAACGCCATGTTGTTTTAGCCACACCGTAAGAACGGTCGCTCTTGCGGTTAATGGAAGCTTCGAAAGGCTTACCCTACATAGCCCTTCCGAATTCTTAAAGGTTTCGATTACAAGTGTTGCCATTGCTTGTTGATCATTTTTATGTTGAGCAAATCTTTCTGAGAGTGAGGCTATTCGGATGCTGCAGCCTGGGTGAAGTTCTTCCAACACAGGTATGATCTTTTGACGAACTTTGTTGCGACTAAAATTGAGATTTTTGTTAGATGGGTCAAGCCAAATAGGTAGTTTTAATTGTTGACAGATTTCTGCAGTTTCATTCCTACTGAATATTAGTAATGGCCTTATTAATTTAACCGTTTCACCTAGATCTCTTGCTTCAGGAAGACTACTTATCCCTGCGAAGCCAGACCCTCTTGCAAGATTGAGCAATAAAGTTTCAGCCCTATCACTACTTGTATGTCCTGTTAAGACATATTCGCAAGGTAAAGATTGATTTTTTCGAGATATGAGCAATGACGTAGATAAAAGACATTTGTATCTCCAATCTCTTGCCTTGTATTCATCCCTGGTTTCTTCCTGATTGGCTCGATGACAGAAAAAGTCAAGCTTTTCTTTTGTGCACCAATCTTTTAGTTCTTTTGCAATTGTTTCCGATTGACTATGCCAACCATGATCACCATGCCATATGTGCATCTTCCAGCGATGGAGTCTTCTTAGATCAAGCATTAACTTGAGAAGTACCATTGAATCTTGCCCTCCAGAGACGGATAGCAAAATGGAAGATCCATTAGGAATTAGATCCTTCTGTAATAAAAGCTTTTTGTGTAGTCGAAGATGCCATTGAGACCAAGACATTAAATGTGTGGTGGAGATTGGCATTTTGTTTGGAATAACCACTGAAGGGATTTTTTGTAAGGGCTTTGGCTTGGTGAATGGGAGAATCAACTTGTTCGATGGTCTTTTGATGACTCGTATTCAGTATTTACCTTCCGCATTGCAGCAAAGCTTGCAGCAGCGTTGTCTTCTCAAGGTTATTGCGGGTTTAAGTAATTTTGATGCTGACTCAGTGGAAATGGTTGCGCTAGCAGCAGGACATGGGGGTGCAGATTTGCTAGATATTGCATGCTCTCCTGAATTGGTTCGCTTGGCAAAAGATAAGTCTGGCCTTCCAATTTGTGTTAGTTCTGTTGAACCTGAGCTATTTCCTGAGGCAGTAGAAGCAGGAGCTTCGATAATTGAAATTGGTAACTTCGACTCCTTTTACCCTAAAGGGCGTTTTTTCTCTGCTTTGGAGGTATATGAACTCACACTGCAGACTCGAAAATTGTTGCCGGATGTTGTCTTATCGGTGACTATTCCACATGTTTTGCCATTGGATCAGCAAGCTCAATTGGCTGTGGATTTGGTGGATGCAGGGGCAGATTTCCTTCAGACTGAAGGAGGGACTAGTGCTCGAGCTTTAAGTTCAGGAGTATTAGGAATGATTGAAAAGGCTGCCCCTACTTTGGCTGCCCTTACAAGTATTTTTGAGCATCTTAAAAAGGAAGACAAAATGATCCCGTTACTTTGTGCTTCCGGGCTTTCAGCTGTAACAGCTCCTATGGCTTTTGCTTTAGGTGCCACTGGTGTTGGAGTGGGTTCTGCCGTGAATCATTTGGATGATGAGTTGGCCATGCTTGCGGTTGTGAAGAGGTTAAGAGCAGCAATTTTGTCTTCTAAGTCTTTAATGGTGTCTGTTTAGGGTCTAGTAATTATCTTTAGCCAATTGGTTCATAGTTTATTAATTGTCCCTAAAGTTAGATTTTAAATAGAATATTTGTCTAATAGCTTTATTAGCCTTTGTTTAAGGAATATCTTATGTGAAAATTAAATTCATAAGATATTATAGATGTTGTTGAATGGTCAAATTGCTGCTGAAAAGCAATTCTCGTTCAATTGCTTTCTGCTAGCTTTTGCGTATGACTAAACATCGTCTTGAAGCACCTTATAGCCCTAAAGGGGATCAACCAAAGGCTATAGCAAGGTTAGTGAAAGGTGTTGATGAGGGTAAGCGATATCAGACTTTGTTGGGGGCGACAGGAACGGGTAAGACTTTTACCATTGCAAATGTCATTGCGGAAACAGGTAGGCCTGCACTTGTTTTGGCTCATAACAAAACTCTTGCTGCGCAACTTTGCAATGAGTTGAGAGAATTTTTCCCTGATAATGCTGTTGAATACTTTATTTCTTATTATGATTATTATCAGCTAGAAGCATATGTTCCAGTCAGTGATACTTATATAGCAAAGACTGCCTCGATCAATGAGGAGATTGATATGTTGAGGCACTCGGCAACTCGCTCATTATTTGAAAGAAAAGATGTAATAGTTGTTGCATCTATTAGTTGTATTTATGGACTTGGAATACCTAGCGAATACCTTAAAGCAGCAGTTAAATTTCAAGTGGGAGAGACTATAGACTTAAGGCAATCATTGCGTGAATTAGTCAATAACCAATACACTCGAAATGATCTTGAGATAAATAGAGGACGTTTTAGATTGAGAGGAGATGTGTTGGAAATTGGTCCCGCATATGATGATAGATTGGTTCGGATTGAACTTTTCGGTGATGATATAGAGGCTGTTCGTTTAGTGGATCCAATAACTGGTGAAATTTTGCAAAGTCTTGAGACAATTAATATTTATCCTGCAAAACATTTTGTCACACCAAAAGAACGTTTAAGTTTTGCAATTAAGTCTATTAAGGATGAGCTCAAAGAGCGGTTGCAAATTTTTAATGAAGAGGGAAAATTATTGGAGGCTCAAAGATTAGAGCAGAGAACTAAATATGATTTAGAGATGTTAAGTGAAGTTGGTTATTGTAATGGAGTTGAAAATTATGCTCGCCATTTGTCAGGTCGACCAGAAGGGACACCACCAGAATGTTTGATTGACTACTTTTCCGACGATTGGTTGTTGGTTGTTGATGAAAGCCATGTAACATGCTCTCAATTACGTGCTATGTATAACGGAGATCAGTCTAGAAAAAAAGTTCTTATTGAGCATGGATTTCGTTTGCCAAGTGCTGCTGATAATAGACCCTTAATGAGTAGTGAGTTTTGGGAAAAAGTAAAACAAACAGTTTTCATTAGTGCCACACCTGGAGAT
>PVBE012686069.1_pt1 | contig 11613 bp, 10 predicted proteins | sample 1631181 | NCBI WGS metagenome assembly PVBE01 (sample SAMN08397723, study PRJNA350692) | Marine metagenome, whole genome shotgun sequencing project. | isolation source: water | place: Pacific Ocean | collected 2012-04 | reverse complement strand
GTAATGGTGATGCTTACGGACCGATTGTAGAAACAGGATTTGAGGTCGGTTGGCTAATGATAAAAAATGCCGATGATACAGAGAGTGGTGGTGCAAGTTGGCTTATGTATGATAATAAAAGAAATACAACAAATCCAAGAAACACAAGACTGTGGGCAAATTCGGATGCTGCCGAATATAGTGCAGATTGTTATGATGTTGATTTTTTAGCTAATGGGTTTCAAATAGCTGCGTTTTGTAGCACCTATGGTATGAATGAAAGTGGCGATACATATTTATATATGGCTTTTGCAACAGACCCTGACACAGAAGCACCAACACTTGCAGGTAGTTTTAATATAGAATTATATACAGGTACTAAACCTGATTCACAGAATGTAACAGGTTTTGGTTTTGATCCAAATTTCGTATGGCTTAAAAATAGAGATTCTTCAGATTTTCATTCACTATTAGATTCGGTAAGAGGTCAAAATGTAATTTCATCAGATAGCACAAGTGCAGAAGCTGCTTTTACTGCTTTTGATTTTATTACAGATGGATTTTCTATTGCTAATTCAGGTCAAGCAAATGAAAGTGGTGATGACTTTGTTGCTTGGGCGTGGAAAGCCAATGATGATGTGCCAACGATATTTGGTGGTCCACCTGAAGCAGTATATACATTTGAAAGTAATGCAAATGACCTAACAGGTATGCATAATGGTACTGCTAATAATATAACATATGCATCAGGAAAATTTGGTAATGCAGCAGTTTTTAATGGTACTGATGGGGATATAGATATGCCTACTGATTGGGAGTCCGTTGATTCAATAGGTTCTGTTTCTTTATGGCTTTATTTAGATGACGATGCACCTACAAATCAAATTGTTTTAGAATTTGACAATGGTTGTGGGTTAAATTTTCCATCTGTTGCAAGTGGTAAACTATCAGCACAACATCACAACGCAAATTCAAAGCATACATTATCAAATTCAGCGTTATCAAATAACACTTGGTATCACATTGTTGCGACTTTTGAAAGTGGAAGTACAGGAAGTTCAGAACTTTATTTAGATGGTGTTAAGCAATCTGGTGGAACAGTAACAGATTATTTAACTGCAGATGAAAATACAATTGGGTCAAGAAGAAGTGGTGAGTTTTTAGATGGTATGATAGACCAATTAAGAGTTTTTAATTATAAATTAACACAAACAGAAGTTGATGTACTTTATGCTGAAACAAGTGCTAATAATGAAGATATTGATTATGGTGCTAAACCAATGGCAGTAGCAAGTATAAATGCTAATGCAGGATTTAGTATTTCAGAAATGACTTTTCCTGGAGAGGGTATTATACCACACGGATTAAGTTCAACTCCAGAGTTTGTAATTTTAAAAGATACAAGCAATTCAAATGATTGGCAAGTATTTCATACTAGTAATGGAACAGGAAAATATCAATTATTAAACACTACTGATGAACTTACTACAAGAGCTTTATCTTTTTCTGCAGTTAATGCTACAGGAGTAACTAATAAATGGACAAACGCAAGTCAAACTTGGATAATGTATTCTTTCCATTCAGTAACAGGTTATAGTAAATTTGGAACATATAGTGGTGGTTCAACTGGAAGTGGCAATGAAATTACAATAGGATTCCAACCAGATTGGATTATGATTAAAAGAACTGATACTGCTGATGATTGGGTAATTATAGATAGTGTAAGAGGCGATGGGGCTTCAAGTAAAAGATTATATCCTAATTCAGATGATGATGAATCAAGTGGAGCGGATATTTGGTATCCTACTTCTACGGGATTTTATTTTGAAAGTACAGGTGATTCAATGAACGCATCAGGTGGAACTTATATATATGCAACATTTAAAATAAATTTAATAATGATAGATTATCTTGTTATCGCTGGTGGTGGTGGCGGTGGTGAAGGTAGAGGCGGTGGTGGCGGTGCCGGAGGTTATATAAGTGAAACTTCTTCTGGTATTTCAGCTGGAACAACATATACTATAACAGTAGGTGCAGGCGGAGGCAACAACACATCAGGTGAGAATTCTGTTTTTAAAGGCTCAACTGCTATTGGTGGTGGTAAGGGTGGTCCTGCAGGTGTTGTAGGTAATAATGCATCAGGTGGTTCTGGTGGTGGTGGTGCAGGTTTAAGTACTACAACCGAAGCGGGTGCTGCTGGTACAGCAGGACAAGGTTATGCAGGTGGACACGGTTATTATACTGGAGGAACACAAAGAAACGGTGGAGGTGGTGGTGGAGCTTCTGAAGTAGGAGAAAACGCATCAGCAAACACCTCTGGTGACGGCGGTGACGGAATTGCATCATCTATAACTGGTTCATCTGTAACAAGAGCAGGTGGAGGTGGTGGTGGAGACCAATTAAGCGGCGAAGGAACAGGTGGAGCTGGAGGTGGTGGTAATGGTGGTAGAGATACATCTATTGCGGCTACTGATGGAACTGCAAACACTGGCTCTGGTGGTGGAGGTGGTGGTGGTACTGGTGGTACTGGTGGTTCTGGAATTGTAATATTAAGATTATTAACATCAGATTATTCAAGCACTACAACAGGTAGCCCAACAGTTACAACAGACGGAGATTATACAGTGTTACAGTATACAAGCAGTGGAACTTATACAGCCTAATTATAATACATAATAATGATAGCATATATATTACTTGCAATAGCTACTATGTTTTTCTTAATCGGTCATATGAAAAAGGCAGAAATAAGTATAAGCCCTGTAATCGGATTTATGATGGGATTTTTATATAGTACGCAAGAATTTGAAGATGATACTTATGATACTACTCTGCAATGCGTTTTAGGGTTTATAAGTTTAAGTGTAGTGTGGACTCGTAAAATAAAAGAATAAAATATTATATTCGTATATAATTTAGTTTAATTTAATTTTAATAAAATGGCAAAAAAGAAAATAACAAAAGAGGAGCTTGAACAATTACAGGCTAAAATATCAGTACTTAATAATCTACAATATAAGTTAGGAGCACTAGCAGTAGATAAAAACAAAGTTTTAAAATCATTTGAAACAATACGTGAAGAATTAAAAGTCGTGCAAATAGATCTACAAAAAACGTATGGTCATGTTAGCATAAACGTAGAAGACGGGACCCTCACTGAAATAAAAGAAGCAGATGAGCAAACTGATAAGAAAGATTAGTGTTGGTAAAAATTATAAAACCGATGCAATGCATTATGCTGTAGGCCAAGAGGTTTATGGAGGACATATAATCTGTGATATAATAGAAGAAAATAATAAGTATTCTATATATATTAAAAAGGGAAAGGATATATTACCTTGGAAGGATTTTAATAAGAATATGGCAATATCTGTTGAATATAATTTACAATATTAATGAGACCATTAAATACTTATTTAATAACACCTAAAGAAGGGCGTTATAATAATAAGAAAAAAATAGGGGATAAAGAACTTATACTTAATACAGAATTTAGTAATCATCTTTTTGTCAGTAGAAGTGCAATAGTTTTAGAAACTCCAATATTGTGTAATACACATATAGAGAAAGGAGATGAAATAATTGTACACCATAATATATTTAGAAGATGGAATGATGTTAAGGGTATAGAAAGAAATAGCAAGAATCATTTTAAAGATGATAAATATTTTTGTTATCCGGATCAAATTTTTTTATATAAGTCTGATGATATTTGGAATGCTATACACGGTTTTTGTTTTATTAAGCCTTTAAAGAATGATAATGAATATTTTATAGGGAAAGAAAAGGCTTTAAAAGGTATAGTTAAATACCATGACAATAGCGGGTTAATTAAGATAGGTGACACTATTGGTTTTACCCCTTGGAGTGAATATGAGTTTATTATAAACGAAGAAAGACTGTATAGGGTAATGACAAAAGAAATTTCTATTAAATATGGATATAAAAAAGAAGAAAAAGAGTATAATCCAAGCTGGCTATAAAGCGGTAGACGAACTCGTAAAAGTTGCAGAAGAAGCTATAGTACAAACAGAAGATGATATATCTGCTGATAGATTAAAAAATGCTGCTGCTACAAAGAAACTTGCAATATTTGATGCTTTTGAAATTCTAAATAGAATTGAAGATGAAAAGAATATGTTAGATAATAAACCTATTGAGAAAAAAGAAAATACATTTTCTGGATTCGCAGAAAAAAAATCTAAGTAATGGCATATGAACACACTTTATATAAAATAATAGAGCCTATAAAAAGAACTACTATTAATAGATTGAATAAATCTAAAAAGTGGAAATATGGATATAATAAAGAACATGATATAATAGTAATAAGCAAGACAGGTAAAATTGGAGATATATATGAAATACAAAACCTTAAAGTTGCTTTACCTAAAATAGATAATGTAGACAAAGAACACAACAAGTGGACTCCCCATGAATATCCTAAAGAGTTAAGAAGTATAAAAACAATATTTGATTGGAAAAATTATCCAAGTAATTTACAAGATAAATGGTATGCGTATATTGATAGAGAATTTACTAGGCGCGAAGAAGGTTATTGGTTTCGTAATAAAAACAGTGATGTTTATATTACTGGCACTCATTATATGTACCTGCAATGGTCCAAGATTGATGTTGGGAAGCCAGACTTTCGAGAAGCAAACAGACTATTCTTTATATTCTGGGAAGCTTGCAAGGCAGATAAAAGATGCTACGGAATGTGTTACCTTAAAAACAGAAGGTCAGGTTTTTCTTTCATGTCCAGTGCTGAAACTGTCAATATGGCAACAATCACTTCCGATGCAAGATTCGGTATTTTGTCTAAAACAGGGTCGGATGCAAAAAAAATGTTTACAGATAAAGTAGTACCAATATCCACACATTATCCTTTCTTTTTTAAACCAATACAAGATGGAATGGATAGGCCAAAAACCGAATTAGCATATAGGGTGCCTGCTTCCAAACTTACAAGGAAGTCAATTACTTCCACAAATACCCAAGAAATTTTGGAAGGACTCGATACAACTATTGATTGGAAAAACACCGGAGATAACTCGTATGATGGTGAAAAATTACAATTACTTGTACATGATGAGTCTGGTAAATGGGAAAGACCAGATAATATATTAAATAATTGGCGAGTAACAAAAACAACCCTTAGACTTGGTAGTAGAATTATAGGTAAATGTATGATGGGATCTACTTCTAATGCACTAGATAAGGGTGGTGATAACTTTAAAAAATTATATTATGCGTCTGACGTTACAAAAAGAAACAGGAATGGACAAACAAGCTCTGGATTATATAGCTTATTCATACCTATGGAATGGAACTACGAGGGATTTATTGATAATTTCGGAAATCCTGTCTTTCAGTCTGGAGGAACTAGCCGCGTGGACACTTTTGGAGAACCAATCGTTGTGGGAGTTGTCGAACATTGGCAAAACGAAGCCGACGGGCTCAAAAGCGACCAAGACGCGTTAAATGAATTTTATAGGCAATTTCCAAGAACAGAGGAACATGCTTTTAGAGATGAAACAAAGAATAGTATATTTAATCTGCAAAAAATATATGAGCAGATTGATTATAATGGTAATATAGGTAATTCAGACCTAATATCAAAAGGAAACTTCCAATGGGAGAATGGTGTAAAAGATTCTAAAGTAATATTTATGCCAGATAAGAAGGGAAGATTTAATGTATCATGGGTACCTCCTGTACATATGCAAAATTTAATAACTCGTAAAAATGGGATAAAATATCCAGCTAACGAGCATATCGGTGCATTTGGATGTGACTCATATGATATATCAGGTACAACAGACGGGCAAGGATCTAAAGGAGCATTACACGGGCTTACTAAGTTTTCAATGGATGAAGCTCCTTCAAATAGTTTCTTTTTAGAATATGTATCAAGACCCCCAACGGCTGAAATATTTTTTGAAGATGTACTTATGGCATTAGTATTTTATGGTATGCCACTTCTTGCAGAGAATAATAAGCCAAGACTTTTATATTATTTAAAAAGAAGAGGGTATAGAGGATACTCAATAAACAGACCAGATAAAAATTATAATAAATTATCTGTTGCAGAAAGAGAAGTAGGGGGTATACCAAACTCATCTGAAGACATTAGGCAAGCACACGCTGCCGCAATAGAATCTTATATAGATAGATATGTAGGATTAAGAGAAGACAATAACTACGGCGATTTATATTTTAATCGTACTTTAAATGATTGGGCATTATTTGATATAAATAAAAGAACAAAGTTTGATGCAGCAATTAGTTCAGGGTTAGCAATTATGGCATGTAATAAAAATCTATATAGACCAACCGGAGTTAGAACAACAAAAACATTAGAATTTGGATTTAAAAAATATAACAATCAAGGTAATTTATCAAAAATATTAGAATAAATGGCAAAATCACACCCAAAAGGATTATTCCCGAGTCAATCAGTATCTGACGCAGAAAAGGCTAGCATAGAATACGGTGCTAAGATAGGAAGGGCTATAGAATCGGAATGGTTCAAAAAAGATTCTGGTACGTCGAGGTATCAATCTAATAGAGAGAACTTTCACAGGTTAAGGCTATATGCAAGAGGAGAGCAATCTATACAAAAGTATAAGGATGAATTATCTATTAACGGTGATTTATCATATTTAAATTTAGATTGGAAACCAGTACCTATTATACCAAAATTTGTAGATATTGTGGTAAATGGTATTGCAGAGAGAACGTATGATATAAAAGCTTATTCACAAGACCCAAGTTCAATTGAAAAAAGAAATAAATATATGTCAAATATATTAAGAGACATGAAGTCTAAAGAATATATTGATGCTGTACAAGAGAGATTTGGAGTTAATGTTTATAAAACTGATCCGACACAACTGCCTTATGATGAAAATGAATTAGGTGTTCATATGCAATTAGATTATAAACAGGGTATAGAAATAGCTCAAGAAGAAGCTATAAATAATGTAATGGATAAAAATAAATATGAATTAATCAAAAAACGTTTAGATTATGATATAGCTGTTATTGGAATGGGGTGTGTAAAAAATGGATTTAATAAATCTGAAGGCATAAAAATTAATTATGTTGATCCTGCTGATATTGTATATTCCTTTACAGAATCTCCATATTTTGACGACTTATATTATGTAGGAGAAATTAAAAAAATTAGTATAGTAGAACTTAAAAAACAATTCCCTAATATACTAGATGAAGAAATAAAAAATATTGAAGACAATGGGGTTGGATCTGGTCATTTATTATATAATAAATCATATGGAGCATTAGACGGAGATGATGATGGATTTGTGTATGTATTGTATTTTGAATATAAAACATATAAAAATCAAATATATAAAATTAAAGATACTATATCAGGAGGTAAAAAAGCAATTAAAAAAGATGATAATTTTAATCCCCCAGCAGATCAAAGATCTAGGTTTGAAAAAGTAAATAGAGCTATAGAGATATTATACAGTGGTGCTAAAATTATAGGTAGTGAAAATATATTAGATTGGAAACTTGCGGAAAACATGACAAGACCAAAATCCGATACAACTAAAGTTGAAATGTCTTATAATATAGTAGCACCAAGAGTATATAAAGGAAGACTAGAATCTTTAGTTAGTAGAATGACTACATTTGCAGATATGATTCAATTAACTCATTTAAAACTTCAACAAGTATTAGCAAGAATGGTCCCAGATGGAGTATTTTTGGATGCAGACGGAATAGCTGAAGTAGATTTAGGTAATGGAACAAATTATAATCCACAAGAAGCATTAAATATGTTTTTCCAAACAGGTTCTGTTATTGGTAGGTCAATGACTCAGGATGGAGAATTTAACAATGGAAGAGTTCCAATACAAGAATTACAAAGTGGTAGTGGCGGCCAAAAAATACAAAGCCTTATTACAGCTTATAATTATTATCTGCAAAATATGAGAGATGTTACAGGATTAAATGAAGCAAGAGATGGTAGCTCTCCTGATAAAAATGCTTTAGTAGGGTTACAAAAATTAGCTGCCGCAAATTCAAATACTGCAACGCGTCATGTATTACAATCAGGATTATATCTTTCGTTAAAAACAGCAGAGGCAATTAGCTTACGTATTTCTGATGTATTAGAGTTTGCAAATACAAAAAATTCTTTTGTTAATTCTTTAGGGAGATTTAATGTAGCTAATTTAGAAGAAGTGCAAGAACTGCACTTACATGATTTTGGAATTTTCTTAGAATTAACCCCTGATGAAGAAGAAAAACAACTACTTGAAAACAATATCCAAATGTCTTTACAAAAAGAGCAAGTTAATTTAGAAGACGCAATAGATGTAAGAAATATTAAAAATTTAAAATTAGCTAATGAGTTATTAAAATTAAGGAAAAGAAAGAAACAGGAAAGAGACCAAGCAATTGCAAGAAGAAATATAGAACTACAATCTGAATCTAATGCTAAAGCAGCAGAAGCAGCAGCAGCGGTTGAAATTCAAAAGAATCAAGTAATGACTGAAAATAAAGTTAAAATGAGCCAAGCACAGACTCAATTTGATATTCAAAAATTAGAAAGAGAGGCTGCAATTAAGAAAGAGCTTATGTTACATGAGTTTCAATTAAACGTAAAGCTTAAAGAAATGGATTTACGAGTGATTAATGATAAAGACAAGTATCGTGAAGATAGGAAAGACGATAGAACTAAAATACAAGCTTCTCAGCAGTCTGAATTAATAGAACAAAGAAAAAATAATACTCCTCCAAAAGACTTTGAATCAGCAGGATTTGATACATTAGGTGGATTTGGTTTAGAGCAATTTGAACCAAGATAATAAATAAACAATTAAAATAAACACAATGTCATATAAACTAAGGAAAATGCGTGAAGGTATTACGGACGATCAACCTAATACACCAACTGTTTTTAATGAAAAGCAAGCAGATACAATAGGTAAATTAGGAGGAAAAGAAAAACCTATATCATGGGCGGAAGCACATGGAATGGAGGAGGTTCATTTTAATGAGGCTGGACAAGAAGTAAAAGGACCGCGTCCAGGAAAATTTAAACCTATAACTATAGGGCCATTTACTATAGATACTAAATCAACTCTGAAGTTATCAACTCTTAATACCTCAAAGGGCAACAAAAGCAAAAGAAAGGAATCAGAAGAATTTAAGCAAGAATCGTTCTCACGAGAGCAAGCTTCAAAGGAGTTCCCGGAAAATGATCCTGGTAATGTTTCTACTCTTAAACTATCCACTAAAAAGAAACACAAAAAGGATAAAAAAGGAGGAGTATCCTTTTTTACAAATCTCACTAAAGAAAAAGAAAAGTTTAAAGGTATCGAAAATAATGAACTTATGAAACATGTGGGTAAAAGCGGTTCAAAATTAGTGGGATTTAGCTTAGGCAACAGAGAGTTCTCAACATCGATAGGTAGGAGCAGTTTTAGGGAAGAAGTAAGGCCCATAACTCCTGCAGCAGCAAAAAGAAAAGGTGATCGTTGGGAAAGACGACAAGAAAGAAAAAAAAGAAAAAATAAATAACTAAAATAAATAATCAAACAATGAGTAAAGTAGTAAAAAACGATTGGACCGCTAGTATAAACGGTTCAACATATACGACATCAAGTTCAGACGCGATAACCCCAACATCAGGAAATGTATGGATAGCAATAACAATCCTTACAGATACTGTTTTTGATAGCGCAAGCGGACTAGTAGCAGAAAGTGCAACAACATATATAAATACTGAGGGCATTGGTGCTGGAGCAGCAGGATTAGTAGTTGATAGTGTTACATTTCCAAAAGGAGTAACAATTTATGGTCGTTGGACTGAAATTGATGTAAGCTCTGGAACTATAGTGGCTTATCAAGGTATATAATTAAAGGGCCTATAGTATTCTTGCCCTAATAAAAGAATACAAGTAATTATATTATATCATGTCAGAAGAAACACAAGTAAAGGCAGTCGAGGATGAAAATCCATCCGCTGCTGAAAAAGAAACCAAAGTACTCAAAAAAATGGGTGCTAATATAGGTGAGGAAACTATAACTAAAGTAGATTTACGAAAACCTAAAGAAGAAAAAGAACCAGCCATTGAAGAAGTAGCTGAAGAAACTCCTGTTAATAGTGAACCTGAAACTAAGGAAGAAACCCTTACTAAGGAAGAAACCCCTGTTGAAGAAACTATAATAGAAGAAATTAAAGACGACTCAAAAATTGAGACATCAGCTGAGAAAGCTCCAAAGGAAGAGCCAAAAGCTGAAGAACCAATAAAAGAGAAAAATATACCACAAGAACAACCAGAAGTTAATGTTCCTGAAGGAATTTTAGAACTTGTAAACTTTATGAATGAAACAGGGGGTTCTATGGAAGATTATATTAGGTTAAGTAAAAATTATGAAGGATTAGATAATAATGTATTAATTAAAGAATATTATGCAACAACTAAACCTCATTTAAATTCAGATGAAATAAATTTTTTAGTTGAAGATAATTTTTCGTTTGATAAAGAACTAGATGATCCTACAGATATTAAAAGAAAAGAACTTTCTTATAAAGAAGAAGTTGCAAATGCTAAACAATATTTAGAAGGACAAAAAGATAAATACTATAAAGAAGTTAGAAATACGGGAAATTTAAGTATTGAACAGCAAAAAGCTGTAGACTTTTTTAATAGATACAATACTGAGCAACAAGAAATTGCTCAACAACAAGAAAAAGCGACAAATCAATTTACATTAAAAACAAATGAAGTTTTCAATCAAGAATTCAAAGGTTTTGATTTTAATATTGAAGATAAAAAATATAGATATAAATTGAAAGATGTTGATAATATTAAAAATAGCCAAATGGATGTTATGAACGTTATTGGTAGTTACCTAGACGACAATAGAACTCTTAAAGATGGTTATGGTTATCATAAAGCATTATTTGCCGCTAAAAACGCTGATAGTATAGCGAATCACTTTTATCAACTTGGTAAGACAGAAGCCATTAAGGAAATCTCATCAGAATCCAAAAATATAAACATGGATCCGAGACAGACTAGTACTGGAGTAGTTGAATCAGGGGGGATTAAAGTGAGAGCAATATCAGGAGACGATAGCAGTAAGCTACGTATAAAACTCAAAAAATAAAATTAATTTAAAAACTTTATAAATAATGGCAGCAATAACTCCAACAGCCGGAGGCAGTTTAAATTCAACACCTGCGCCGGCTAAGCAGACCCTGTCTAGTAACTACCTATCTTTTACTGGTGGTTCCAATGACTGGTCTCAACAATACCTACCAGATGTTTATGAGCAAGAAGTTGAAGTATTTGGAAACAGATCTGTAGCCTCTTTCTTAAGACTAGTAGGTGCTGAAATGCCTATGACTTCTGACCAAGTAGTTTGGTCTGAGCAAGGTAGATTACATTTACATTACAAAGGTGCGGCAGTAGCTAACACCGGTGTAATTACAATCGCATCAAGTGGCACACACGCTGTAAGAGTAGGACAAACTATTGTACTTAGTGACAATACAAGTTCACCTACAGTAATTAAGTGTTACATCTCTGCGGTTGCGTCCGACAACACAACTTGTACTGCAATTCCTTATACAGGAGGTGCAACAGT
>PVBE010568352.1_pt1 | contig 11613 bp, 13 predicted proteins | sample 1631181 | NCBI WGS metagenome assembly PVBE01 (sample SAMN08397723, study PRJNA350692) | Marine metagenome, whole genome shotgun sequencing project. | isolation source: water | place: Pacific Ocean | collected 2012-04 | reverse complement strand
GTGTTTCCCTACTTGGGCGACCCAAGGAATGAATATTTCCGAAAGTGACCATGTTCATATTTTCACAAAAGCCAGAAAATATATTCTTAAAGGGATAAAATTCTGATGAAAGCTTGGAGGTTTTACAGGTTTAACAATATGCAATTAGACGAAATTCCTGATCCGCTTCTATGCCAAGGGCATGTGGTCGCTGAAATCTTGTGTGTACAACCATCTGTCACTGAAGTACAATTGGCTTATGGGACTTGTACACTTGCCTATCAACAAATCAAAAGTCGGCTGGAAACCGAAGCAACGATACAGCTATTTGGTCATGAATTTTGCGCCCGAATTATAGATACAAATGAAGAATTCCAGTTTTTATGGAAATGGGCTTGATATGGCCCCTGAATGCGCAGGTAGAAGTCCAACACAAGGACTTTTCGGAACCAAAACACTCAAGCAAGCAATTGAATTAGTCAGATCAGGAGGGAAATGAATGATCGTCTCCTGGTTTGAGCACTTAATGGAACTTGATGTTGACTTGTTACGGAAACGAAGTGTAAGATGCTTGTTCCCAGACGTTAGTATGCTTGGACATCTGGAACATACTGTCCGATTGGTTGCCTCTGGATGTGTACAGGTAAAATCAACAATTTCGCACATTCTATCTGGTATTAAAACAGTTCCAAAAGCCTTTGAAATAACCGCTAATAAAAGCAAATACAACGCGATTAATCCTGTTCAAGTGAGGCTTTAACAATAACAATATATTCGATAAAATTCAAATTGGTCAGAAATCAAAAGGAAGTTTCCAAAAAGACACCAAAGTATTTATATCAATGAAATTAATCTAATAAGAAAACTTCATATCATGCAAATCAACCGTGATCAATTTCTGGAAGATGGTTACCTAGTGCTAAGGCAGGTTATTCCTCCAGATCAGTTGGATAACCTGCGTGTTAGTTACGAACGTTTGGTAAAACAGCAAAAAGTAATCTGGGCCGAGGAACGGTCCCCTAATGCCCCACTTGGTGGGGTCTGGGAGACTTCAGCCCAACCCAGGCTACTCCTGCAACAAAGTCCTCTGGCGGATCTGATTGACCGGTATACTGCTAGTGCTATCGAAATTTGGCTTCATCCAAATACTCAAGGCGTTAGCAGCAAATTGCTGGATATACCCGATGCCGCAGTGACGGAAATGATGCTGATGTGCAGTCCAGTAAGTGACCGGGGCCAGCAGTCTGGCACCGAGATTTACACCCCATTGATACTGCTCCACTTCAAGGTTACATTGACGATATTATTGAAACTGGTCCCCGCTACGTACAATGGAACATCCCACTTTACGACGACAGCGTCCTGTGGGTTGTTCCTGGCAGCCACCTTCGCCTCAACACCGGTCGGGAAAACAAGCAATTACTGGCTGACTCACGTGTTCCGCTTCCGGATGGAATTCAGACTCATTTAAAAGCTGGTGATGGTGTTGTCTACATACTCCCCATTCTGCATTGGGGTAGTAACTATAGCAGCAAGACACGGAGAACTATCCATGGAGGTTTCTCCAATCATACCAAGTATCCGAACTTAGATTTTGTTGAATACCTGAAGGCACCAAACCAGCAGATGTTCGAAAACTGGGAAAAACGCAGTATTGAAATGCAAAATCATACCGAGGCAGCCCTGAGAGCCGCAATAAAACAAGATAGCCACGATTACCATTATAATCTGGAGAAACTCTGTCCTGACAGAAAAGAAAAGGGAAAGATGCTAACAACTGTCTTCTTATCCAAAATGGTTTGTTTTATTAACCTCAACAAAACCCCTAATTTCGAAAGCATATCGGATGATCTTCGCCAAAAAGCGCCTAATGTACATCCAACGACCCTCAATTGGGGACCGAAATTTGCCGATCGCTTCTCGGTTGAAGAAGCTAGGATACTGTGGAATCGCTTTAAAATTATTGATGCTAAACTGCGGACGAACGAAGAGCATTTTTCCCCTGGGTTTCAGTCAGGGCCCATGCATTATTTTTTCAACCAGATGCCTACTGTTTTCAATGTCGCAGACCTAATTGCTAGCTGGAGTAAAGCTTAACACCCAAAACACACCTTTCAGAAACATACTATGCAAGCCGATGCGAAAGAAATTCACCGAAGAAGGATACAATATCCTGCAAAATGTGGTTCTTCCCAACCAACTTGACCCTTGCGCCAAAATATAGAACACAAATAAATAGGAGCTTATAACCAAATGGCGAATACCCATTTCAAACTGGGTATGTACCTTCCCGAATTGCGTCTTCCTTTTGACGAAGCGTTGGTGAAGGCCAAAGAGATTGGAGTCGAATATATCTGGTTCAATCATTTATCCGATCAGACTCCGATCAATCAAATGAATGATAACGAAATTGATCGTATGGGGAAACTCGTTTCCCAGCATGGTTTGGAGATTTTCCTTATTGGTGCTGGAAATCCCTTTAAGACAATTCATTTAACAAACCTGCCTTTGAAAACTATGTCAGATCATCCAGTATTCCAAAAAGAGTTGAAAGATCTAATTCGATCTATGCAAATCGCGTCGCGTCTAGGAGTCAGTACTGTCAATGCATTTTCCTTCGCGTGGCCCGGAGAATATACAGCAGGCAAACCAACATGGCCAATGCGTTGGTTAACTCGTGGAGGCATTATATCCAACAGAGAAATGGATAAATTAATCAAAGCATTTTCGATGGTGGTAGTGGAAGCAGAACGCTACAATATCGACGTGGCACTATCCATGATGTGTTGGAATTATACCAATACCACAGGCAATTTTCGGCGTCTTGTAGACCAACTTGGTTCTAAACGAATCAAGGTAATGTGGGGACCAGCCGATAATATAAATTGTGGAGAGTGGGATGTAGCCACAACTGGATTCCACAACATCCAACCTTACTTGCATGGACTTCACCTCAAGGATTTGCACATCATTGACGGCCAACAATTGCAATTTGAATATCGCCCAATTGGCGATGGTGATGTCGATTATCTGACAGTGCTAAGACAGTTGCGCAATCACAATTGCGCAACTGTTCTCTCAGTGGCAACGCATTTTCTTCCGGATACAGGCTCACCAGAAGATGCAATGCGTATCAATTACACGAATCTCTTATCACTTATTCAAGAAATATAAGAATAATGACAGGAAAGGGAAGTTAGTTAGAATGCAATTTTTCTCTGTTTCTGATGAAGTAGTCTCTCTACCCAAGGGGGCTTGGGCAAAGTCGCACCGAATCAACATCTACTGGCAAGGAAGACACATAACGTCCCTAAGCCAAGGTAAATACCGTGCCTACCTCTTTCCTGTTTATACCCCTCAAGGGTTTGCTGTTACCACAGAAAGTCCTATCGACCATCCACACCATAATTCTATTTGGATAGGTACAGACCATCTCCATTGCCATTTGCCTTTTTCCAATCAGGGTTATGAAGAGGCTACTTATAATTTCTACGTTAACGAAGTTTTTCAGGGACGCGCGGCGGGTCGTATCCTAAACATTTCCGTAAAATACCAAGAGGTCTCGGAAACCCATCTACAAATCACCCAAACTCTCAACTGGCAAGGTCCAAACGAATGGGGCGCACCACAAGGTAGAATTCTCGCCGTCGAAACTCGCACCATAAACATTTACCCAGGCGAGATTGCTAACCTGATCGATATCCGCTCACAACTTCGCCCAACAGAGTGGGAACTTCATATCGGTCCGACACGTCATGCTTATTTTGGAATTCGCATGTCCGAAGCATTACGGGCAACTACCGGAGCTAAACTTATCGATTCAGCCAATCGTTCTGGAGGATCCGAAATTACAGATCAGATTTCCGACTGGGTGGATTGTTCAGGAACAGTGGCAGCCTCGAGAAGTGCTGGGATTTCCCTGTTCGCCTACCCATCTTGCGCAGAAGAACCCTGGTTTGTTTCAGATTGGGGCATCCTAACAGTTAACCCTTTGAGACACCACAAAAAAGTGCTTAATCACGACACAGAGCTGGACTTAGCCGTGCGTATTGTTGTCCATGATGGAGACGTCCAACAGGCAGAAATTGACAAAATTTATCAGGCGTTTCGCACAGAAATAATTTCACAACAAAACAGTAAAGAGACATCATGAAAATTGCTTACGGCACATATGCCATGCCTCTTATAAAGCTGGAATCGGTAATCCCCATGCTGGCACAAGTGGGATACAGTGGAGTTGGGATTTGCATTGTATCCAACCACCTTGAATCTATGCCCGACAAAATCAACGCTACGCGTCGAAAGGAACTAAAACAGCTACTGAACAGCCCACCTAAGTGTACCGGCATTTATGGTCTTAGTACATATTCTGGAAGCAGATAAAAAATGCACCAGAATAACCTTGAACTCATACGATAAGTTGCACAACTAGCGAGAGATCTTGATGTTGGAAAACACCTGTAATTGCGGAGGAATCGGAGGCAAAAGTGACTTGTGGCAAAAACAGCGTTTGGGAAGCAGCTGGCATTGTTAGGATACGATTCAAATGATAATAGCGTTTTAGAATTTTATAATAAGTCAAGAAATCAAACAATGACATTAAGCAATATCCCCGATGGTTTGGGGGACAATTTCGTTGCTTGATGGGGAAGGCAAATCCGCTGTTCTTATTATAGGGTCCAAGAATGAAAGTGGTTGGGTTATTGAGTCAGATGGATGTGGTGGAGTTGGGTGATTTTAGTGTATTAGCCTGTACGAAAGATACAATGTTTGATACATATAGACTTAAGTCGCAGTAAGAATCCAGATGCAGAGGTTCGTGCTGATACGGCAGAGGCATTAGGGTAGATAGGATCAGAGGATGCGGTATCTGCACTAATACAAGCATTGCAAGATCAAGATTCATGGGTTCGTGCTGCTGCGGTAGAGGCATTGAGGAGTATAGGTACACCTGAAGCACTTAAGGCAATTAAGGAATATGAATCACGACAATAATATGCTGACGGCGGTACATACGTCGAGTGTTGCATAGGTATCAGTAGTTAGTTCTGAGAAGCCAGCTAGCCCCCATGTTTCTGACAAAGTCTTGCGGAAGTTAGGTTGTATTTAAGTTAAAACTTAAGAACAAGAGAAACACTCATTCACTGATTTTATTTTAGTGTGTTTAACTGGCAATTAGACGGTAGCAATAATAACCAGTCTCTTGATCTTACTGTTTGTTTATTAGATTAAGATTGGTTAAATGCTGGATGTACCTGTGCAAGGTGAAGACAGTAATTCCCAGCTTGGATGCCAGTTGCTGATCAGAAATTGGATGTGTCCACTGATCTAATGACTGACATCTACTGTATATGAGCAAGTAGGTTTTGAAAGCATTAGTCTTCACCTGAGCAAATTTCTCCTCACCCATAATATCGTAAACATCATCGAGTAGCAGCATCTTGATACCCTGAAGTTTTAGATAACTAACGTGATGAAGTGAATATACTTTCCATCGATTTCCTAACAGTTGGTCACCAAGAAGCAATGTTGTCAGAATTACGTAAAGATATACTACGTAGAGTATTAATTATATTTAAGTTTTTACTTATAAGTACATGTTGACATCTATGTTTTAATTAGGGCTCAGTAACTTCCTTTTTGGTTTCTAATGAATATGCTATTGGATCTGCAACCACATACCCCAAATAAATCCATAGAGAATAGTAATTGAGGCAACTGCAAGATAAGGACCAAGTTTCCCCAAATTTTCTAAAGCTCCACGTCCTAGTACTGCAGATCATAAATCCCAAAGAACTGAAGGCAATGGCATATCTTTTGGACGCTTTCCAAAACTCAATACCTTTAACTAGAGTTAGGTTATCTACATCCTTTTTCCAGACTGATGTGATAGATGATACAAAGTATCCTTTAAACCCTACTAAGAGAGCCCCAATAGTAGGTAAAATAGTAATAAAAGCTGACGGTGGATCAATAAATTGTCCGAGACCTCCAGACACGAACATTCCAGTGACAATAGGTGTGACAACAAGAGCGATCCAGATGATTAGATTCATTTTTTTATTTATCCCTCCAATTCACCCAAACAGAAATTGTAACTTCACCTGAGATGGACAAGGAGTCTGAACTCTTAATTAGAACATGGCTGTCCTTGCCATTGAATTCCATAGCATCTCCATACTTATCTTTTCCCTTGGCCGTACTAGCTTTAACTATTTTGCCGTTATTTCCATTTTTGGATTCATCTTTGACAGTGTCACCCGAGACATTGTCAAAAGACATATATAAAGCTAGTTTGTCTAAAGGTAATTCAGTTCTACCTAACATTGGCAAGACCAAACTACAAACAATAACAAGGATTAAAAACTTTTTTATTTTGAGTCCTCTTTAATTTGGTTGTTAATTTGTAACTGAATTGAAAAACTGTCACCACAAAACAACTTTTCGTATAAACTTGTACCTGATAACTGTTAGCATAATAACACATTTAATAAAATACTGTTTTTACATATATTATCCCCCCCCAGTCAAATCTAGCACCTATGACGGATTCTGCCAATGGGGATAGAATTACACTAAGTAGTCAGTTTTTACCGAAATAATTCTGGATACACAAAGCATATGTTTCCTGTTGTAGATACCTGAAGTATAGCCGCCGACAGCATACATTTTCTTTACCCAAATTAGTGGTAAACTGCGCAATGGAGATAAGAAGCATTGTATCAGACCTCGTGATATTTCTCTTTCCTTCGTTTGTTAATTTTAGCTATTCACTTATGATATAATGACAATGAACGGAGGATAATGACAAAACCGAAATTATCTATGAAATCCAAACTGGCACAACAAGTTTACGACCAAGGCTATTGTCTGCTGGAAGGTTTCTTCAGTACAAAAAACAGAGAGAAAATCATCCAGATACTTTATCAAGTATGGGTGGATAATGGAAAACCCAGTATGGCTGGGCAATTCGGTTACGTGTTACACCCAGTCCTTGAGTTCGCCCCAGACTTAGCTCCATTCTATGCCCAACCGGAAATTGTCGATTTGTTGGCCGAAGTTTTACAGGATGAAGTAAGACTAGCACATAGTGGAGCAATACTGTGTAACGAGACCCGTAGCTTCTGTGACTGGCACTGTCACCTAAATGGTGACCGATTCAACCAATGGTATCCAAAGCCTAAAAACCACCATGGTGTAGACCGTTTACTTTGTAACGTCTACCTTCATGGTTCGAACTCTACTACGGGAGAGTTGCTGGTTTATCCCAGAAAAATCACTGATTCGTGGGATATGCCGTTTGATAATCTTTTAATCGAGTGGCAGGGACAAAAGATTATTACTTGCACCCCCGGTTCAGCAGTGATTTTCGATACAGCGCTTTTTCACGCCGCCCGCCGCCCTACTGAAACTGGACATCGTTACATCTGGGGTGGTCACTATCAAGGTAAGAGCAACCTGACTCGACACCGTGAAGATAACTGGTTCCAAAGCCCCCTCATTGAGCAACACCGAAGAAACAATCCGCTGTTTGCATCTTTGACCGATATGCGAATACCAAGTTTCAGCTGACAATAGGTATTGAATCGAATTTATCATTGTGTGCAGGCCCAAATTGGCTTATTTAACCTTATGTTTGTCTGTGTATGTTAGATTAGCAGTTATTTACAGATTACAGCAAATAAATATAGAATTGTGATCATCATAGCCCTGCTTCCTACGTAGGTTTCTAACTTCTGTATAATGTCATCATCAACATCGTTACCAATGGTTGTATCAAGTTAATCTGATTGTCCTTGCCTTCTCAAAACAAACAATCAAATCTTGGACGATAACTATCGTTACTATTAAGTATTTTATTTAAGGAACTCAATATGAATTCTACTAATCGACAGTGGAAACTAGTGTCTTATCCCACAGGCATGCCCACAGAAAGCAACTGGGCCATGTCTGAAAGCCCAATCCCTGAACCTGACTCAGGTTCAATGTTAGTCCGAGCTATATATCTTGATGTTGCTCCGTATATGCGAGGCCGCATTAGTCCACAAAAAAATTATGCGGCTGGTGTCAGTCCAGGCGAGCTGATGGTAGGTGGAGCCATTGGACAAGTGGTTTCCTCCAATACTCCTGCCTATCAATCTGGACAAATTGTTGTTACTGGCCATGCTTTTGGTTGGCAGGAATTTGCCGTGGTTGAACCTTCAGATGTTCGTTTGGTTGATCCTGATATCGCTCCGCTTCCTTGTTGGCTGGATTTTCTAGGCATGAATGGTTTGACGGCATATTTCGGTTTGCTTCAAGCTGCGGAAATGAAGGCAGGTGATACAGTGGTTATTTCGGCAGCTGCAGGTTCAGTGGGGCAAATCGCTGGTCAAATCGCTAAAATATCTGGAGGATGTGTGATTGCCATCACTAGTTCGGAAAAGAAACTGGATTGGTGCCGCCAGTTGGGCTATGATGACGGTGTCAATTACCGAACCGAAACCGATCTGGTAGCAGCTATTGCCAATGTTTGTCCTAATGGAGTTGATGTATACTTCGATAATACGGCGGGCATAATTCATGATGCAGTGATGCAAAACCTAGCAACCCATGCACGCATCACGGTCTGCGGCACGGTGAGTTTGGCGGATAGGTTCGGCCAACCAGATGTCGGCGAGCGTTTCCTGAGACAGATCTTGGTGTCTCGCGCCCGAATCCAAGGATTTCTAGTGAGCGATTATCAGCACCATTATCAGGAAGGGTGGACACGTCTAGCAAACTGGTACCAACATGGGCAATTGAAATGTGAATATGACATTATGGAAGGATTAGAAAATACCCCAAAAGCATTTCTACGATTGTTAACCAGTCAAAACTTGGGCAAACAATTGGTTAAGGTGAATCAGGATTAAAGATGATTTTCCTCCCAAGGAATTTTGAATAGATACCATCAAACCTGTAAACGAAATCTATAATTTTCAGCAATCAACTGAGAGTTGGCATTTCCGGTTCATGATAGTATTATAGGCCCTTTATAAGCTTTAGTAGTTGGAGACTATCGTCCAGTGTATCGAGCTTCAAGTTGTATTTATTTATTGTACGGGTACATAGAATAACTCATGAATTCTATCATTTCAATCCTTCCAGTATTTTCTCTATCGACATCGGCTAGGATGCTCGATAGCTCTCATCCAGTCATCCTGATTCTTCATGGATCATACCGTCAACAAATATTTTTCATCTTTATTTATTGCAAAACATAGCTATGAGATTGAAACTTTGTTTAGTTTTTATCGGTTATATAAGGAAAAGGTAAAAACTGAAGGCCAATTTCGTTGGAAAAATCGAGATATATAATAATTTAAAATCTATGATTCCAGAATTGAAATAGAACCTTCATATAGCTGAATTATGCTAAGTTTAAGATTTCGGTCCAAAACAGTAAAAGTAAATAAAAAAACGCATGTTAAATCCGGTTTATGTACGAGATGTTTTAACAGCCTATTCTTCATTTTGGTTAAGGTGATTTCATGACATATAAACCAAAACCCATTAATACTTCAAATGTTCAACTACCTCAGGAATTAGAAGATCTAACTGAACTTCTGTCTGAGAATACCCATGAAATATGGGCGCAGGGGAGAATTAACGATGGTTGGACATATGGAAAAGTGCGTAATGATGAAAGCTTAGAACATCCATGTCTTGTTCCTTATGATCAACTTTCAGAGTCTGAAAGAGAATATGACCGTAACACTGCCATGGAGGCACTAAAAACAATACAACATCTAGGTTACCAGATAATCCCACCAACAGGGGGTAGTAGTAATATTGATTATCAAGATGAAGTGAGGAGAATCATCCTGCGAATGGAGGACAAAAGTCTTGATTTTCGCGCACTTCAGGAAATCTGGCAAACAAGGTCGAAAGATTTCTGGAAACAATCACCCAATACCTATCGTGTCCTAGGGAAACGTTTTTTGAGTATGTCTGAAAATTTATTGGCTTACGATGTACTGTCGGAAGGGTTGGAAACCTGGCCACGCGACCTCCAATTACAACAATTGCTTGGGCTTGGGCTTGCTCGCGGGGGGTCCCCACTTAAAGCCAACCAGACAGCTCAGAATTTAATTCGCGATGGCCATGATGATTTTGAAACTCTGTCCCTCTTGGGCAGAACACACAAGGATCTATGGCAAAAAGAGAGCGATAAGGAAGCCCGAGAAGAACAACTCCGGTTGGCCTATGAAGCTTATGAAACAGCTTACAACAAAGCTGGAGACCCTTATCCAGGTATTAATGCTGCTACCCTTGCCTTGTTCCTAGGTGACTTAAAAAATGCGCATCGCATTGGAGAACATGTTTATCAAATCAGCCTTGAGGAGGCCGAAGGTTCTGAACCTAGTTATTGGACAGAGGCTACGCTTGGTGAAGTCTCCTTGATTCTGGGGAAATTGGAAGAAGCGAGAGCTTACTATTCAAATGCTGGCAGATTAGGGAAAGGTGATTTTGCAAATCTCAACTCAACACGGCAGCAAGCTCGCCTTCTTTTACAATATCTCGGGGAAGCCCCAGATTGGTTAGATAGCTGCTTTGCTTTACCAAGAATTGTTGTTTTCTCAGGGCACAAAATCGACCGGCCAGAACTCAGTTCTTCTCGTTTCCCTACACACCTAGAAGCTGAAGTCAAAAAACGGATTGTTGAACGTTTAAATCAACTCGATCCAGAAATTGGCTATGCATGTGCGTCTGCAGGTGCTGACATCCTCTTCTTGGAGGCGATGCTAGAACGCAACGCAGAAATCAACATTGTCATGCCCTTTGAAAAAGAGGCATATATTAAAACCAATGTGGACGTGGTTTTAGGTGCGGACTGGGCAAATCGATTTGAAAAGGTATTATCACAAGCAAATAGTATCATTTATGCCAACGATTATCCTGCTCTTGATAATACAGTGTTATTGGAATTCACCAGCATGATCTTGGACGGAGTTGCTAAGCTTCGATCCCAAGTTTATGACACGAGTTTAACTGCTTTGGCCGTTTGGGACGGACAAGCAGATGATACTCCAGGCGAAACTTATGCTATGCTTCAACACTGGAGAAAATTTGAAAGGCAAATCGAGATTGTGGAAATGCCAACGATTGCAGGCAATAATCTGGTTGTGATACCCAGTATATCAACAGTGGTACCAGAAATCACTCGAGACTTTCCACAGGAAATCCGTGTGATGTTTTTTGCTGATGTTGTCGGTTTTAGTAAGCTCACTGAACAAGATGTTCCCTTCTTCGTTCAAGAATTTGTGGGGCATATTGCTAGTGAAATCGAACGATCCCCTTATAAACCCTTGCATCAGAATACGTGGGGTGATGCTTTCTACTTCGTTTTTCCATCAGTTCTAGAGGCCGCGCATTTTGCTTTATCCACCAGAGATCTCATTCGCGACACAAACTGGGAGCAACGTGGGCTTTCCTCAGCTTTGAACATGCGCATCTCCCTGCATAGCGGACCAGTGTACCGTTTTACGGATCCGATGATTCAAAAAATCAATTTCTCTGGAGCTCATGTCAATAGAGCAGCTCGAATTGAGCCCATCACTCCCCCAGGACAGGTTTATGCTAGTGAGCACTTTGCTGCTTTAATTGTGGCAT
>PVBE011734867.1_pt1 | contig 11614 bp, 4 predicted proteins | sample 1631181 | NCBI WGS metagenome assembly PVBE01 (sample SAMN08397723, study PRJNA350692) | Marine metagenome, whole genome shotgun sequencing project. | isolation source: water | place: Pacific Ocean | collected 2012-04 | reverse complement strand
GTGATGAAGCAAAAAAATTTTCGTCGTTTTGACCTGTCAACGCGCAGCAGGGCCCGCTCAGGCTGCAGAAAAGCGACAGCGACTTCTGCAGCAGGGGAATCAAAGCTTCCCCGTGCTGTGTAGAAGCCGCTCAAGATTTGCCCTTGGGGCGGTGGTGATGAACCAAGGCAAATTTTCTGGCGACGCTCCAACTGTGATTTCTTAACGAAGCCATAGGAAATTTTTTTTTATGCGATGGTTCGCGCCAGGGAATCCGCGTGTTCGCTTTACGCGCGGCGAGGTTTCGGGCCTCGCCGCGGCATGGGTTCGCCGCTATGACCGGCAAGCGGTGATATTGGCAGAAAGTACGTTTTCGGTCGCCATGGTGGCAGGTTTTGATTGTTGTGCGCAATGGAGAGAGAGATTGATGCTCGCTCAGAGGTGTCGGAGAGAGAGAAAAAATTGGCAGAGTGGAGAGATTGCGATTGTACTGCGCTTGACCCTTCCAGGGTGTGTGAGGATTCTTGCGAAGAGAGAGCGTGGCCGCGGAAGCCACTACACCGAGCGTCAAAATGAAAACTGATCGAGTTCGTGATACCCTAACCAAGTGGCCGGCCTTGTTCCAGAGGGCTGGCAATAAATAAAGCGCAAGTTCTCTTCTTTTTCACCACAGCCTCTAGCTCTAGCGAGCTTTCAAAGTTGTAAATTACGCTCAAGGCGAATTCGTTTTCATTGCCGGTACACGCGCGCCCTTCGGCTTCTTCGTTCTTAGTGTATCTCCCCCCCCGCCAGCTGTCCCGCTGTTAAATTGACTAGCCCCTGTTTGCCCCGAACTTGTTTGGCGGTCGAGAGTAGAGTTAGAGATTTTAGAGTGATCGACCGCGTATTGGTACTCGCAGTGCCACATAAACTTATCTACACTAATATTGGCAAGCCGAAAAAAAAAGATGGCGGCGCACGAGGAGAGACTTGGGATGCTTCGCCACCTCATCGCCTGTGGTGGGGCCGGCACCAAGATCTGGGTGACGGGTCGCGAACGCGAGCGCGAGGTTTTTGGGATGGAGCCGCGTCAAGTCTTTCGCCGCTGCGAAATTTTGCTGAGCGATGGCGATGTTCAGGCGGGGTGCCCCGGCGTCTTCCGTATAAGATTTTTTGGCCGGCCTCGGCCACCCCGGAGCCCGCGATAAACACATTTCACAATTCTATCGAGCCCATGGCGGCATAGTTCTCAGCAGGGCCGGAGACGTCGGGGCGCCTTAGACTTCGCCGACAATTTGGAATTCGAAAAAAAAAAACCGGCAGAGTCAGAGGCGGACTGGGAGGTGAAGGTGATGGCGCAGCGGCCAGTCGAATTCGCCGTTCTCACCATCGCCGGCTGCACGCGCTGCCACGCGGAGGATGCATACAACCTCTACGGAGGTTGTTTCATGACGCAGACCGGAATTTGCAGCTTCCAGATCTGGCTCTACAGCGTGACTTTCAAGGAGCCGCAGGTCTGCGCCCGCTACTCGGCAATGCTGCGGAAGAAGGTCGGCGATGGGATCCAACCCAGGCCGGAGGTTCTGGTGGAGATGAGCGGCGCCTTGGCGGGTGGCTGGCACCACGGCTTCCCGGTCGTCGAGGAGGCGCGGCGGCTCCGGGCGGCCACCTACGCGCCCTTCACCAAAACGGAGAGGTATACCAGCAGAAGAGCGCCGCTCTCCGCATGCCGATACAGATTTCCCTTTTCAAATGGCGGGCGCCGGTCCCCGCGTGCCGAAACCAATGACCCCGGGGGCGGCGGGTCACGCTGTTTTCGACACCAAGTTTCTGTTTCTTTCGCATGGACCAAAAAAAATACCAACAGGCTGTTTCTTTCGCCTAGACCAAAAAAAAAACTCCACAGGGGGGAGCTCCAGCCGCTTCCGCCCGCGGAATGCGAATGGGTGCCGTGAACGGCGGGGAAGTGCGGTGCTGGCCAACGAAGATTTGCCGGCTTGTGCAGCAGGGGGGAGCGAAGCTCCCCCCCGCTGTACAAGCCGCCAAAGAAGATGAGGGCAAGTGACAGGAGCCCGTGTAGTAACTTCGCGAGCACACCCGAAATTGACCGCGAACTTCAACCCCGACAATGTAAACCATGGGCCAAAATCATGTTCGGACCGGCACAATGTGCAATTGGGCTTTCCCCATGACTCTTGTGGGCCAGATGGCATTTTTGAGACTTTTAGCTTACCGATGACTTTTGACTTTATCGATCGAGGACCTTGGTTCTCCCTAGTATCGGACCCGTTAGCTTACCGGTGACTTTTGACTTTATCGACCGAGGACCTTGTTCCTCTCTAGTATCGGACACGTAACTTCAGATTTTCTAAAGTAGCCATTTCGGAGGGACCGTGTCTATCAAAACCTTCATTCGGGTATCAAACTGGAATTTGGTTAGGTTCTGTTATGCCCTGGTGCGGCGGTAGCCGGCGGCATTGATCAGATGCCAGAGCTGCATAAGGCTCTTGGCGAAAACCGTTTCCTGCGCCCAAGGAGCGAGGGCTCGCGTTGGATTGTTCACCAAAGTGCCGAATATCCCCGTCGCATAGGGCGAAGGAATGCGGTCGTCTCTGGACTTTGGTTTTTTGTTCGGTTGAGCGGAGAAAAAAGTTCGGGCTGGTGCTGGCCGCTATTTTGAGTAGTTCGGGGGAAAATTCGAGCACTACCTGAAGCTGCGGCTTGGAAAATTCCGAAAAGTTTTGAGAGGCTTGAAAAATTGATCATTCTCGTCATTCTCGGACTTCGCCCTGCTTCTCTTGTCACTACAGGCTTGGCGGCTTTCCGTGTCGCACCTCGCGAACTGATTTTGGCCCCCCAGCCGATAGAGGTTTCGGAGATTTCTGCAATAACAACCTGGCAACCTTCTTGCGAAGTAGATTTTAGGAACTGTTTAGAAACCTTTTTTCTTCAATGCCCTTAGCTAACCTGCCCTGTTCCCCCTAGCCCCCCTGGGACCTAAGGAGTCTGTAAAAACCTAAAAAGGAAGCGTGGCTAAAGAAAAGATGGAGAGCGGCAGCGATGACAGCGGGGTAGAGGAACTCTTCCCAGAGGGGAACCTCGACCTGGAGGGCGGCGCTCAGCTTCAATCCGCAGGCAAGCGCGCGGCCGCCGCGGGCTCGCCGGAAGCGCCGAAAAGGCGTAAGGGACAACCGAAGAAAGGGCCCGCCAGCCCGGACGCGCCGCCCGAGGAATCGCCGAAGAGCCGCAAGGCCCGCCGCAAGAAGAAGGCGCGGGCAGAGAAAAAGGAAAGGGACGCGGAAAAGCGGAACACGCAGCTATTGGAACGCAGCCCCGACGCGCCGCCGGGGGAGACGCAGGCCGCGCGGAAGAGTCGCCGCAAGACAAGGAAACGCCTATCCGAGCAGCTAGAAAGAGACGAGCTCCGGCAAGTGCGCAGCCCCGACGCGCCGGCCGGTGAAACGGCGAAACAGCGAAAGGCGCGTCGACGGAAGAAAAAAAGGAGGCTGCTTTCCGAGAGTAGCGGGGAGAGCGCGTCCGAGGAGGAGAACCAGGGCGCTGCTGGAGGAGCTAGCAACAACCCCGCGCGGAACGCGCAGAACGATAACGTAGAAGCAGGGAGTAAAGAGCCGCAAGGCGGAGATGGGGGCCACTCCTCCTTTGACGGCTTCTACAGCATGGGGGCGCTTCACTCCCCCTGCTGTCGAAGCCGTCGTTCGGGCGCAGGTGCGCCGCCTCCCGGGGACAAGGGCGGGAAGTCGCCCGATGAAGATGCAAAACCTGACCCGCCTCCGGCGGGCGATGGCGGGAAACCTCCCGGCGGAAATGGCCAGCACTCGCAGGACGAAGGGGCCGATTTCGCAAAAGATGGACGGCCCAAAATATTCTGCCCGACAACGGGGAAGACGACGTACGGCGAAGCAGCCTTCGAGGCACTGGAAAGAGCCTGCGTGGAGGACGAAGAAACAGGCTTGAGCGACATGGACAGGGTAGCTTTGGCATACGACTACCTGCTCGCTTTCGCACCTGCGACGTGTGCGAACTGCAACCTGCGCTGGTATCGGGAGCCCAGCTGGCGGGAAGGCGTCGGGGCCAAGCCGGACTATCTTCCTGCGACTATGGCGACCGCGGGCTGGTTCGGCGCTCACGAGGAGTTCTGCGGCAATTGTTGGCAGCGCGGCGGCCCGTCGCCCGCTTTCGACGCATGGGGTGCGGTCGATTATGGAAGAACTTTCCCCGAGATCGATGCCCTCACGTACGTCGAAGAGAGGTGCATCGCGCTCGTGTCGCCGATAATGAGCGTGTTTACGAACCTGCCGGGTGGAGGCTGCAGCTACCAGGGGCACGTCAGTAATTGCCACGTGGATGTGACGCGCTGGCTCCAGAAGTTGCCTCCCAAGCCCGACGAGCTGGGGATTGTCCTGGTCAAGCGCCGGACGCGCGGCGCGATGGGCGGAGCTGCGCGGCCGCCGTTCCGCATAAGGCCGTACGTCGTCCACCAGGCGATCCTGCGCCTCATCCACGAACAAAGGGGCGTGCCGGACAGCTATGGCCAGGTCGAGGTGGACGAGGCGGCTCTGCGCGCATATTACGGCTGGGCGCCCGGAGTCGACCCGGGGTACGAGCACGACGTCAGTCCGCGCGAGCTGGAGGTCGATTGCGAGGCGGACGAGGCGCCGCCGGTCGACCGAGCCGTTTTCGTAGAGTGGACGGAGCAGACTGACCTGCCCTTCGCCCGCCGGGTTTTGGCTGTCGCGCGAAAAACAGCTCCTGCCCTCCAGCCTTGGGACGCCGTCCGCCGCGCAATGGCGGCAAGGGCCAAAGCGAAGCGCGCAGAGAAGGAAGCGCAGGAAGAAGGAGAAGAAAGCGAGAGCGCAGAGGAGGGAGAAGAAGAAGATGACAGCATCGGGATGCTGCAGGCCCGCAACACCGAGAGGGTCCCAGTGCGCTGGTTCGCCGCTCTCTTCGCGGAAGAGGCGGAGGAGCCGGAGGGCGGAATCAACGATGCGTGGGAGGAATCCGCCGACCCCTTCGCTGAGATAGCGCAGGAGCTGGAGGTCGTCCGCTGTTTCCGGGCCGCCCCCCCGTCGAAGGAGGAGACGTACCAGTGGGCCGAGCCGGAACGCCAGGCGCAGGACCAGGCTGCCAAGGAACAGGTTGCGAACCGGCTTATTGAGCAGGCGCAGCAGCCTGGGTTCTGCCGCGGAGCCCAGCCTTCGTCGGGTGAGCAACACGCAGCGCCGGCCGCCCCCTCGCCGAAGCCGCGAGCTACGCCCGAAAAAGCAGCTGCCGGCGGGGAAGCAGCACAGCCTGCTGGAGGATTCGCCGGAACGCCGCCCGCCTCGCTCGCGAGTCTGCAGGGGACGCCCGGCGGCCCGCCGCGAGACCACGCAGACCCAAAGCACCGCCAGCGAGAGCGCGTGAGCCAAGCGGAGGCGACGAAGCTGCTCAGCGAGGATACGCCAGGCTACATCCGGAATGCTTATCCGAAGATCTACCAATGCGGGCTGGGGTGCCCAACTGAGCGCGACCGTACGTCCCTCGACTTCCGCGCCTACGCGCTCCATGGTATGATGGCGATGGGGGACGGGCGCGCGATGAGACACCCGAGCTACCGGTTCCTGATCTTCGATACCACGACTCGGTTCCAGACTCTCTCAGGCAGTGTATCTTTCCGCCTGAGCAAGGCGGCCGACTTCGACGCAGGGAGAGACCTGCAGCCGCAGAAGAAAAAAGAATTGCCGAGGAAGATCGTGCAGGCGACGGAGGAGATCCCCGGGACGCTCGGGAGCCGGCAGCTGATGGACCGCAAACTGCAGGCGATGATAGACCAGCTGGAATGCGAGACCAGCGGTATGGTGCGCGCCATAGGACAGCGGCCCGAGGCGGAATACGGACAAATAGCGGGGCTGTTCTCCACGACGACGACCGGGATATACCGGGACGCCCTGCTGAACAAATGGATCAACGCGTGGTATGGTGTCGACGCGGAGGCGCTTTTGGTTCTGCCCCAGGGAGAACGCCGCCGGCGGTATTTCGAAGACGCCACCAGTAATCCGCTGATCGTAGCGCAGTTCGCTGCGACTTGGCTCGAGGTCGTTTTCTGGCAGGACCTGCGCATGGTCCGCGGGACGGAGGGTGCAGAGGGCGTCGATGAGCAATTCGCGACTTTCGATTGGGGGAGCGGGCGAATCCCGCATCTCCACGCGATTCGGTGGATCCGTGGTTCGCCGCGTTGCGATACGCTCGTGGACAAGGAGAAGGGCGACAGGGGCCGGGATAGGTTCGACGGAGCTGATGCCTCCGCCTTCGGCACCGCCGCGGCCGAGTTCTTCCAACACTACATAGCCGAATGGTACCCGCAGCTCCCCGTGGAGCGAGCCGAAGACGTCTCCGCCGCGAAACAGGCCAAGGATGCGGGCCAAGAGTGGGAGGACCCCTGCATGATCGGCCCGGAGGATTATGTCGGGATGCTGCTCGAAGGTGGCGCTGGCATGCTCGCTGAGGCGGCAGCGGGTGACCAGGAAAGGTTCACGCCGCTCCGGTATTTGCAGAAGCTACTCGACACGGTCCAGTTCCACGATAACCACGAGCCTTCTGCGCACGGTCGGCCGCAGAAGTGGCAGAACTGCGCGAAGGTGGAGGCGAAGACCGCCGGGACGGACCACGAGGTCGTTTACTGTGGTAAGAATTTCCAGAAGCCTTTGGTGAACCCGGGCTACGAGCACATTGCAGAGGACCCGCGACGCGACGGCCTGCTGAAATACCACTCCGCGCGTAATAACATCTTCCTGAATAACTATTGTCCGCTCCGCGCGGTCAAGGCGCGCGCGAACGTTGATGACCAGGCGATTTTGACGGTCGACGGCCTGCGGCGGTACCTTTCCAAGTACCTCTTGCAGGATTCGCGGAACGAGGTGAGCAGTGACATCGCGAACACCTTCGACGGCTGCCTGGCGGCCGCCCGCGAGCAGGGGAAGGGCTTGCTCAGCGGCATGTACAAGATGTTCAACAAACTGACCGGGAACTGTCAGACGATCGGTCAGTACGAGCTGTGCCACCACATGCTCGGCCTCCCCGCCTACCTCTCGACGCGCCCTTTCGTTTCGACTGCGCTCGATCCCAGCTCGCGCGTCCTGAACCTTGGCGCCGAACGGGCGGAGGAGCTGCTCCGCGCCTCGGTCTACGAGAAGTACCTGTTGCGCGAGGAGCACGCGCAGGGGCCGCACATGACCCATCCGATCAACGGCGCGGATTACAGCGATCCCGTGGCCTGGCAAGGCTGGGTGCGCGGGTCTAGCTTCTACCGCTGGCTGATGTTCGTCTTCACGCGGCGCGACGGACAGGGCTTCACTTCCCAGTTCCGGAAAGAAAAGCCGCGCGTCATGATGCTCCAGCCGCGATTGAACCTCTACCGGCGGAAGGATCCCGCGAAAGCAGACGAGAATCGGTATCACATCCGCTTGCTCCTGCGTACCTATTGCAATTTGGAGATGGCGGCCGGCGGGATCACAGACGCCAGCCTCGCGGCCGAGCAGAACATCGATGCGCTCGAAGCCCTCGTCGACGCTTTTGTGAAGGAGAAGGCCTCCGAGCGTGGTCCCTTCAAGAAGTGCTGCCGCTGCCCGCGGCATATTCGCGAGCAATGGCGGAAGTCGCGCCAGCAATGGGAGAATTACTGTAAGAAGAAGGAGAACGACCCGGCGCCGCCGCCAGAGTACGAAACATACGAGGGCAAAGTTTTGGGCGGCGAAGACGGCGGCGCGGCCTTCGGGAAGGACGCCGACGAAGATGCGGCAGAGCAAGAGGCGGAGCGCCTCGCTTGCCAGAAAGTGCAAACACAGCTGCAGGCTGCCGGGATCAATACGGCGCAGGTGCGCGCGGCTTATGCCAAAATCGCCCACCCACCCTTGCGGGAGGAGCTCGACGCTCTGCGGTGCATTCAGAAGATGCGGCGCCTCCTCCTTCTGCTTCAGCCACAGAAAAACCCGCGGGCTCCGACCAAGAGGCTATTGAAGGCGGCTCTGAAGGAGCTGCGGCAGAAGCGGACCGGGAATAAGGCGCAACTGAAGGAGCGGCTCTGCAACCTCTTTAACGGGAAGGGGCCCGCGGAGCCCGCGGGAGACCGGCAACCGCAGGGAGATGCGCCGGAGCGGGTGACGGAGCAGCGGCAGGAGCTGGACGGCCGCGGGAAAAACCCTTTCGAGGATGGCAGAGACGTCGCTTTCTATGACGACATCGAGGCGCAGGTCCTGGCGGAGAGGCAGGCATTGCTGCCTTACGAGGACTTGATGTGCTCCGGGGCGGACGAGGGGCCGGCGGGCCAGATCAGCGACGACGAGATCAGGCGCGCGATGGACGCGAGTTTGGCGGAGGCCGCGGCGAAGGCCGGCGGATCACTGACGAGCGGGGAGAAGGTCTCCGAGCGGATCAGAGATCTTTTGGAGAGCCTCTCGGAGCCTGCCGGTGGCGAAGCCGGGAAGCTTCCTGCCCTGGACCCGACACAAGCCGCCCTCGCGATGACCATTCTCCGGCATTACGCCAGCGCGGAGCGGAAGATTCTGAGAATCATACTACAGGGGCTCGCCGGGACGGGCAAATCTTACACCATCGCGGACGTGCTCCGGGCGCTGGTTGAGGTTCACGGTCGCACGAACTGTTTCAAGCTCCTCGCGCCGACCGGCGTTGCCTCGCAGGCGCTCGCGGCTTTCGGCTGCGAGACGATAGACTCGGTCCTCAAAACCGTGCAAAAGGAACTCTCGGAGAACCAGATCGACGAGCTCGCCGATGCATTCGCGGAGGTCGTCATCATTATCATCGACGAGATCTCTATGTGCGGCCGCGTGAAGACGGGCCGCGTCAGCCGTAATCTGGACCTGATCATGCGGCGCGTTTGGATCCGGAGGCAGGTCGCAGCCGACCCTTTCTATGACGTGCGAACAGCGCCGTCCTGCGCTGAGCTTTTCCCTCGCGGCTTCGGCGGCCTCGACGTGCTCTTCATTGGCGACTTTGGGCAGATCGCCCCGGTGAAAGATCGCTCGCTCATGGACAAGCGCCGCGAGAAGATCGGCAGCAATATGAACCACGAGCTGAGCAACGTTGGCCTCGAACGCTTCGCGGACTTTCTCCGGGACGACGCGCCGGATCTGTCCGTCCACGCTATCAGGCTGCGCCGTCTCTACCGGAACAAAGACAAGGGCGCCGACCTGCGGCGCGCGACTACCAGGATACGCGACTTCGCGCCCGGTATGGAGGACTACGAACTGCTCGCCGCGCGAGACCACGAGAAGCTCCGCGAAGCCGGCGAAACTTGGCTCGACGACGCTACGTGGATCTGTTTCGAGAACCGCTTTGTTGGCGAGCGGAACGGGCAACGCCTCGGGGAGCGGGCGAGAGCCGCGGGCCAAAAGATCCACAGGATCGGGGCGACATTCAGCTGCCCGCGCGCGAGGGAGCTCGCTGGGCAGAAGAAGTTCCAGCGCTTGCGCTCAACGCTCCACCTCAGCCTGGGGAGTCGTGTCATGCTTACGACCAACACTCTGTGGGGTCGCCGGGTCGTCCCTCTGGGGTTGTGCAACGGTGCGCGCGGGCTGGTCCGCGGTTTCCGGTACGACGGGCAGGGGAACGTGGAGTACGTGCTCGTCCATTTTGAAGACTGGGCTGGGGAGGCATTCTGCGAGGAGTGGGGGCCGAAGGTCGTGCCCGTGCCTGTATGCGAAGAGGAGGTGTATCAGGGTCGCTATAGCATGACCGGCCTGCCGCTCGTGCTTGCCGGAACGCTCACAGGTCATAAGGCGCAAGGTCTCACCCTGCCCGAGGGCACGGTCGTGGACTTCCGGTCATGCAGGACTTTGGGCCAGCTGCTCGGCTTGGTTTTCGTGGCTTTGACCAGGTGCGAGGGACTCTCGCGGCTCGCGGTCGCTAACCTGCCGCCATTCCACGAATTCTTTCAGGGGAGGGATACCCAGGGTTTCCGGGAGCGGGCTGAGTTCGAGAAGCGCTTCGACGAACTTCATGAAAAAACCATGCGAGAAGTCTTCGGCGATGTCGAGGAAGCTGAGCTGCACAGGCGCGCGGCGCGCGGGACCATGACAGAGGAGCAATTCGCGGACTTGAAGGAGCAGCTCTCGCAGAGAGGCGTCGTCGACATCCCGGAGAGCACTGAGGAGGCAATCCGCAAGCTTTGCGGCAAACAGCGCGTGAATTGGAACGATCTTCGTCGTTTTATCAAGCCGCCTCGCGGCGGCCGGCGCCAGACGCTCGTCGCTGCGGCGAAGCTGCCGAAGGCGCCGCCCCGGGCACCTCGACCGAAGGCGGAGAACCAGCCGCCCGCCGCCGCAGCCCCGAAAGCACAAGGCGGTGCGGCAGCCAACGGGGCGAAGGCTGGTCCGCCGAACAAAGGCGACGCGCTGGGCTCATCTTCTTCGGACGACGACGACGATCTGTTGCGCGACGACACGCCGCGCCGCCTCGCCAGATTGCGAAGACGCTGAGGCTGCAGGGTCCTGTAGTGTTTACTTTTACCGATGGATGATGATGGCGATGACCGACTGTGGTGGCACATCGCGCGGCACGGCCTTTTATACCGATTAGCCAATTCTGGCATTGACTCTTGTTTAACTTGGAAATAGTGTTTACTTCTACCGCTTGTAGACCTACCACATGTAAAAGACTCAGTGACTGAGGAAAAGAGTTGTCTGATAAACCCATACCCTGATAGGGTCGGGATTTTTTGGAATTCACCCTACCTGTGATAGATAAAGCTTTTGCCATTTCCTAGCTACATGATGGCGATTTTAGCTTACCCGTATTGAGTGTTTTTCAGGGAGGGCGTCGCACCCCCTTCTTGGAGGTGTCTAACCAGGAAGCAGGGGTCGTCTGTATAGCCTCCAAAAGCTCCCTCCGTGTCCAGCGGGGAGTAACAATTTTCAAGCAAGTTGTACGTTTGGATATCTCTCACGCCTTTGTCGGCGCAGCGTCCTGCACGGAGTGCGTTCGCAGACCTCTGCAGTGTTCTGGGTGGATTCCTTGGCCGGAGTTGCCAGGTTTCCAAGCTGATTTGTATGGCCATGTGGTGATTCTAGTGATTCAGTGGTTGAACTCGTTCTAAATGTGGCCTCTATGAGGCAGGGTTCGCCGAATAGCGCCCACTATGAGAGAGCGTTCGCTCACGACTTGGAATTCGATTCTTGTGACTGTGCTTTGATTGTATTGATTCAATGGTTGATCTCTTTTTTCATGCGGACCGTATAGGGCAAGGGGTTTCGAGAGAAGGAAGCCCTTATGAGGCAGCGTTCGCCCAAGACTTTTGTGAAAATTCGTTCGGGAAGAAAACTGTTTGTGGTTCCAAATCCAGTCATGTCTGGGAAAAGATGTCCCCGCGCTGGATGCCGAGACGACGAAGACCTGCTCGTAAAATCAGACCGTCCCCGAAGGGGGAAATTAATGTCGGATGTCAATGCGCGGCGCGAAGCGCCGTTCTTTCGGATTTCATTGCGCGGCGCGGCCGCGCTGTCGGATTCCATTGCGCGGCGCGAAGCGCCGCGCTGTCCGATTCCATCGCGCGGCGCGAAGCGCCGCGCTTTTGGATTTCATGGCGCGGCGCGAAGCGCCGCGCTGTCGGATTCCATTGCGCGGCGCGAAGCGCCGCGCTGTC
>PVBE010641571.1_pt1 | contig 11614 bp, 11 predicted proteins | sample 1631181 | NCBI WGS metagenome assembly PVBE01 (sample SAMN08397723, study PRJNA350692) | Marine metagenome, whole genome shotgun sequencing project. | isolation source: water | place: Pacific Ocean | collected 2012-04 | reverse complement strand
CTTCGGGCGTAACCCAGCGAGCCACGGGAATATGGTGGAGCGAAGGCCGTAGATACTGGCCCAAGGTAAGGATGTCCACAGCGGCCTCACGGAGGTCCTTCATCGCCTGGTGAAGTTCGTGCTCTTCCTCGCCCATTCCAAGGATGATGCCGGTCTTGGTCAACATCGACGCGTCGATGCGCTTCGCGGCTCCGAGGAACGAAATCGATCGCCAATAACGCCCGCCCGGGCGGACCTCTGGATGAAGCCGCTCCACGGTCTCGAGGTTGTGCCCGAGGATCGCCGGCTGAGCGTCCTGGACGACCCGCAGCGCTTCCTCGTCACCCTTGAAGTCAGGGATCAGAACCTCGACGGAGCATCCGGGGGCCAATGTCTTGATCTGCCGAATAATATCGGCGTAGATGCCCGCACCGCCGTCGGGGAGTTCGTCACGATTTACGCTCGTGATGACGACGTGCTCGAGTTCCATCGTCCGCACCGACTCCGCAACCCGGCGCGGCTCGTCCAGATCCAACTCGGTGGGAAGTCCATGTGCTACTGCGCAGTACTTGCACGCCCGAGTGCAGACGTCCCCCAGAATCATGAAGGTGGCGGTCCCGGCCTCCCAGCATTCCCCGATGTTGGGGCAGCCGGCCTCTTCGCAAACCGTGTGAAGGGACTGGGTCCGCATGAGACTCTTGAGACGCAGGTACTGCGGCCCCCCCGGCGACCGAACTTTTAGCCACGGTGGCTTCCGATCGCGGATGGGGATCGTCGTCAAACCCTCGTGAGCCTTGAGCTTGGAGTGGCCCTTGGGTTTTACGACGCCTGTGTCTTTGCTATCGGGGGCATAACCCCCAGGCGCTTCGGTAAGAGTTCTCGACACCCGCGACCTGTTCTAGAAGGTTATTGAAGGGGCACAGCAGCATTCGAGGCGCAGCCTCGATAACGGGGCTGGCCGAGCCAATAAAGAAAGCGCCTCGCCAGGGGCGTCACAACCCTATTCCGAGACTCCGGACCAGGTGGCCGAGGCCAAACCCCACGTAGTTCCCCACGGCATACCCCAGCAGCCCGACTGCGATACCAGGTAGGACCAACTCGTTCCACCCCCGTGCAATAGCGACAGCCACAGCGCTCGAGGGACCTCCAACCGCCGCCTGCGACGCCACGCTCACGGTGCCGATATCCATATTCAAGAGTCGGCCCATGCTGTAGACGACCACACCGTGAACACCCACCACCACGGCCGTATAGAAGAAGACGGTCACGCCGACCAGCAGAATCATGTCGATACGCGAATAGATTCCGATGATCACGAAGAAAAAGTGGAGGGCCAGAGCACCTAGCTGCATGGCACCGGGAGCCTGACGGAACGGACCTATGTGGCCCACGACCAAGGCGAGCGTCGTAAGCCACAGGACAGATGGCACGGCAGGCACCAAGGCCCCCAGCCAATCGGCGGCAACGAGCAATACGAAGCCCACGGCGATCAACGACGCCAGGTCGAGCGTAGAGAGTGGCGACCGCGAGAAGAACGGGTGCTCCACCTCCGCATCGGACTCCTTACCTGCACCCGGTACCGGCGTCGGGAAGAAACGGACCAACCAAAGGGGCAGGACAAGATTCGCCCCGAGCCAAATCGCCGTCATGGTGTTGTCGGCCGCGGTCGCCCCTGCAAAGAGCACGTCAGGAAGACCCAGGCCCCTTCCCACCGCCACGAAGTTGACCCCTCCGCCCGAGTACGTGCCCGCGAGCGTACCCGCCAGTTTCCACGTCTCTGCCTCGAAACGCCCGGCGAAAATCAACGCCCCTACGAACGCACCCAGCGCCGTCCCCACGACGGCGATCAGAAACGCCCCAACCATACGGCCGCCGGCCTTCTTGATGTCGGCAAGGTTCACCGCCAAGAGCAGCCACGCGATGGCCAGTGACGTTACCGACCCGCTGATCGTGTCGTAAATGGGCGAGGCCGCTGTCACGATCCCGAAGTTGGAGAGCAGCGCTCCGAAGAGAATGGCCAGGAGTGCGGCGCCCAGCTTCGAGAACGCCACAACCTTGTAGTCGAGGAGGAACGCCAAAGCGGTTGCGGCGGCGATCACCGCCGTCAACAAGAGTGGGGACTCGATCACGAAGGGTCACCCTCGTGCGTGGCTCGGCGGGTGGCGGACCTTTGGGGCTGACAATCAACCACGTGGGCGACGGCTTCAGTGGGCGAGTCAGTGACGAAGAGCATCTCCAGGTCTTCCGGCAAGATCTTCTTCTCGACGAGCGGACTCCCTTTCATCCACTCCAGAAGGCCGCTCCAGTAGTCAGTCCCGAACAGAACGACCGGGAAGTTCCTGACTTTGCCCGTCTGGATGAGGGTCAGAGCCTCGAAGAGCTCGTCCATGGTCCCGAAGCCACCGGGGAAAATGATGAACGCCTGAGCATACTTCACGAACATCGTCTTACGAACAAAGAAATATCGAAAATCCAAGCCGACGTCGACAACCTGATTCAGCCCCTGTTCGAAGGGAAGTTCGATGTTGCAACCGACCGACGGCACACCCGCAGCGCGCGCGCCCCGGTTCGCGACCTCCATCATTCCCAGCCCCCCCGGTGATGATCCCGAAGCCGGCTTCGCCCATGAGGGGGGCGGTTTCGGCGCACACCGTGTAGAGCGGGTCGGCTTGGGTCACTCGTGCAGAGCCGAAGAAGGAAACGCACGGACCCAAGTTGCTCAGCTCTTCGAATCCCTCGACGAACTCACCGAGTATCCGGAAGACGCGCCAGGACTCCTGCCCGCCTCGAAGGAGGCCCCGTTCCTGCAACTCGTCCATCGTGGACTGCAAGAAACGCTCGTCCTCGGTCTCCTTCGAATAGGGTGGAGGCGGCAGAACCGTCTCCGCCGGGGTCACCTGATTATCGTCGCTTAAAGTGTCCTCATCTCGGTGTCCGTGCGTCCCGTCAGCCACTCGCCGGTACGGCGCAGTCCCTCCGCATGTCGATGGGGCGGCTGCCACCCCAGTATGTCGCGGGCCCTCTCCGAGCGATACGGATTGTCCTGCAGCGCGAGCCTCGCGACTCGAGAGGGAGCAAGGCCCTGTGCGCCTGGAACCGAAAGTCCCACCGCTTCCGCGAGCCGCGCGGTACCGCGAATGAGGCCGGCGGCAAGGCGTATCAGCCGGGGCGCCCGGCCGAGGCCGTTCGCCAAGCCCTCAAGGAGTTCACGCTGGGTCAGAGGGAAGTCCTCAGCCAGATTGAACGCTTCCCCCGCTCCCCGCCCGGTCAGGGCCGCCTCAACGCCCGCTGCCACGTTCCCGGCGTATACCACTGCGACCGTATTGTCCCCGGACCCCAACATCGGCACAACGGGCGATCGCAGGAGCCTAGCCAGCCTAGGTGCGAACAAGCGGTCGCGCTCGCCGTACACCACCGATGGTCGAACACTCGTCACGGAGAGGCGCCCCGACGCATGCACATCCATGGCCACCTCTTCAGCCATTCGCTTGGACCGGGCATAGAGATCCCGGGGCCGGAGGGGACCGTCCAGTGGGGACTCGCCGTCACGGTCTCCTATAACCTGTCCGTAGACCGCAACGGAGGAGACGTGGACGGCGTGTTCGACGGAAGCGCGGGCTGCTCCCTCGAGGACGTTGCGGGTCCCTTCCACGTTAATCGCCCTCACGCTCGGCCATTCGCCCCCGCTGTAGACGACCGCCGCGCAGTGGACCACCCAGCGGCATCCCTCCATGTGGGCAGCGAGCACGTCGGGGGCGTCACGGATGTCGCCGAAGGCCACGGAGCAGCCCATCTCTCGGAGTGCGCCGGTATTCGACGTCGGCCGTTGAAGGGCAACGACCTGATGGCCGGCCCGGAGCAGTCGCTCAGCTACGTGGGAACCGACCAGGCCCGATCCTCCGGTCAGAAAGACCGGGGCAGACCCCTTAGTCATTCCCAGTTAGCGCCTCGGCCGTCGCCCTCGTCGTGGGGAAAATTTGGCTATGGTCGGCGTACTCCGGCAGGTTCTTGGCCATCTCCGCGTCGAAAGAATCCAACCAACGCTGGAAGAACGCTCTAGCGCTCGCGGTATCACCCAGCGCGAGCGAGGCGTCCGCCGCTCCGGCCAGACCGAGGAGGTGATCCGGTTGTTCCGCCAGAATCTCTTCCGCCGTGGCAAGCGCGGCCTCGTCCATTGACCCCTGCATGCGAAGCAGCACCAGATGGAATTTGCCGTCGGCGTCGAGATTCTCGACCAAATCGTGGGCGCCGATAGCCATTGGCAAGAACCTGAGCACCTCTGCATCGTCATTGGACGATGCGGCCTGCATGACCCGATTGAACAGTCGGTCGGCCGCCTGTCGTGGAGTCATAGAAGAGAGATCCCCCGCCGATGCACCGGCAGGAGCAGCCGCGGCAGGCGGCGGAGTTGCACGGTCAGGCCCGTAGACGGGATAGGCGACCATCAGGATGATGCCTACCACGAACGCTCCAGCCATGTACCAAACGGCCTGACTCGCCGGAGGCTTTTCCTTGCCGGACGCCGCCTGGGCTCCCCCACCAGCCGGAGCAGCCGCGGCGGGTTGTCCAGCGGTTGCGCCAGTGGCTGACGCGGCGATGGCCGTACCGCATTGGTTGCAGAAGCGTACACCCGCCTCTGACTTGTGCCCGCACTTCGGACACACAGCAGCGCCCTGAGCCGCCCCGCAGTTCGAACAGAAACGGCCCTCGGTCTCCGACCCACAGTTCGCACAGGTCATGAACCGTCCTCATCATCCGTCCGCGGTCGCTCGCCGGTCGTCGGTATCATCGCGTTGAACAACATTGGCCAAGTGGCCATCGTCTGAGCCCGGTAATTGGGCTGGAAACCGATCAGCACGACCGACCCACTCCCGACCGAGGCTTCGACTACTGCGGCCTTCCCGGCCAGGAACTCCGGCCCCAGAATCCACCCGGACCGCACGGGGTTGCCCTCACTGTATCGGGCGGTGACCCGCAGGGCGGGATCCTCGATGTCAAAAGCCCGGCTGCTCCCCCAGTACCACGCAGAGACCGATTCGTCCAAACCCTGGTTCATGGGATGATCCGTGTCGAGTCTCAGTTCGAGAATCGAGCCCGGCACATAGAATTTCTGGGACTCTAGGCGTCCGACGGCATTCGTGACTCCGATGTCGAAAAGGTCGGTAACGAGTTCTGTGGCGGCTTCGATGGCCACGATCCTTCCGCCATCGTTCACGAAGTCTTGAAGAGCCTGAAGGCCCTCTTCCCCGAGCCCACCCACATAGGACTCCGGAAGCGTTCCGGGCGCATAGCCGCTGGAGATCGAGGTCGGACTCTGGTCTTGGAAGACGATCACGTCGTAGTCACGCCGAAGCGATCCCTCCCGAGCCCGAGCATCTTTCAGCGTGTCGTACTGAAGGCCGTGTTGATCGAACACCCAACGGGTCCATCCGCCTTCCATCGGCTCTTGCCACGACTTGTACACGGCGATGCGGGGCGCCTCGTCCCCCTGCAACCCTGCGGGTAGGTCGAACGAAAAGGCAGGGGTCGGAATCGCTTCGCCAGCCACAACTGCGTCCAGGCCGGGCTCCAGGGTCTCGACCGCCATCGCCTCCACATTCATGAGCAAAGGAAGCGTGTGCGCGGTGACGTCATACGGCCGCCTTGGAGGGCCACCCGGATACTCGCGCAGATCGGGGTAGTGCTGCACTTCCAAAAGGGTCTGCGCAAACGACGCATACGGCTGGTTCATCGGGACCACGTAGGTACCGGCCTCGTAACGGTTCCCGTCGGCCTGGAACGCCTGGGCCGCTTCGTGCACCTCGACGTCTCCCATTCGGAGGACCCGCAGGATGTACGCGAGACCGCCCGGGTTGGCCTGCTCCGCGGGAAGCAGCCAGGCGGTCGGCCACTCGTCCCATCCGTTAACGGCCCTCTCGTTGACCCGAAAAAAGTTCTCCAACCAGAAGCGTCGGTTCTTGGCGGCATTCGTCAGGAGGGCCATGGCTCCCGCATCCTGATACTCCACGATGTCCGGTAGACCCCACTCTCCGCCCCTCCACGGATCGGGGTAGTTGCCCGACGCCGTGGCCGCATCGTAGCCCCGACCACCGCCCACGCGCTCGGGGGCGATGTTTACGGTGGTCGCGAGGGACGCAGAGGCCGTCTCGGAAAGAATGCGAGCGCCCCCGTGATAGTGCTGGTACGCCCTAGCCGGCGTGAATCCGTCGTAGATGGCGTTGACGACGACCCCTGACTTTCCCTGCGACGTCAACTCGGCGGCCATGTAAGTACCCAACATGTTGACCGCCGTCACAAGGCCCGGGTCTACGTTGTGCTCAATCGGGTCGATATAGGGGGGAAAGAAGATTCGGGCTCCGTTTCCGCCCATCTGATGGATGTCGTGCACGATCTGCGGATGCCATGCATTGTGCGCGCCCAGAACGGTGTGCTGCGTCTCCTTCTGGGTGAACGCGTACCAGTCACGATTGTTGTCGTGCCCGACATAGTAGTGGTACAGCCAAGGCATGGGTGCGGCCTCGAATTCGGTATCGAGCCCTTGGTTGTACCAGTCCACGACCCACTCCGTCCCGTCGGGGTTCAGCGACGGGATGTCCAGCAAGATGACGTTGTCCAGAATCTCCCGGACCTTCGGGTCGTCCGACGAGGCGAGCCTGTACGCCAACCGAGCCGCGGTCTGCGCGCTCCCGACCTCCGTGGAGTGGATGGCATGCGTGATCAACACCACGGCCCGCCCCGTATCGAGCAGGCGCTCCAACTCCTGTTCTCCGGAAACCTGACGGGGATCGGACAGTTTCATCTGGATATCGTGAAGCTCGTCGATACGTGCCTGATTCTCTTCGCTCGTGATGGTGAGCATCACGAAAGGACGACCCTTCGTGGTCGCTCCGAGCGTGTCTACTTGGACCCGCTGACTCGTTTCGGCCAGTTTTTCGTAGTAAGAAGTGAGTTCGGTCCAATTTGCCATCGACCGTTCGGTGCCAATGTTGAATCCGAAGTGTGATTGGGGTGTCGGAACGGACTGCGCCGCAAGCATACTTACAGCGACGAAGGAGAGAGCCGGGCCCGTCAGGAGCCGGAAGGACATATGGTTTCCTCCAAAGAATTTACAGCCGGAAGTGCACGGTGATCGTACCAACGACCCATACAGGGGGCAACCGCCCACGAAGGAGACCTTTTCGGCGCCATGATCTCTTCCTTGGGGCTGGGTCTTTGGGACCTCAGAGTCCAGTGGGCGCGTCGATAAACTCCCACGGAATGCCAAAACGCTCCTCGATGTGAGTTGCTAGGGCCTTCACACCCCAAGTCTCGGTGGCGTAGTGCCCGGCATAGAGAGCGTTCATCCCGAATTCCATGGCGTCGTTAAAGGTATGGTGCGCCCCCTCACCGGTAATGAGGGCGTCCAAGCCGAATTCAGCCGCGTCCGGAATCAGACCGGAGGCCGCCCCAGTCACCACACCCACGCGGTATATGTGAGCAGGGCCTCCTGGAATGAGACGCACCGGGCCTCCAACGACGGCCTCTACATGAGTGACCAGCTCTTCCCGTTCCAGGTCCACCTCACACCACCACCCGAATTCGCGCCCCTGGTGGGCCCCGAAGCGTCCGGCTGGTGCCCAACCCAGTTCCTTACACAAGACCGCGCAGTTTCCCACGTCGACGTGGGCGTCGAGGGGGAGGTGGCAGCCATAAAGGGCAGTACCGCCCTCGATGAGCGCCCGAAGCTTCCTGAAACGCGGGCCAACCACGCGAGTACGTCCCTCCCAGAAGAGCCCGTGATGCACCAGCAGGAGGTCGGCCTTCCGTTCCACGGCGGCGAGGATAGCGGCCTCGCTCGCGTCTACAGCGACAGCCAAACGCTCGATTTCCGCCGGCCCGGCGACCTGAAGGCCGTTCTGAGCCAAGGCGTGGTCCGGAAAACCTTCTACATCAAGGTATTCCTCGAGATATTGGAGCAGCGATTCTAATTTCATCCACGAACCCTATACGATTGTGGAAAAATGTCACCCAGGACGACTGTCAATCAACCCTTTTCAGCATATATGTCGCTGTAATCCCTTACTGCACACAAGATAGCTAATTTTTCCACCATTGTGGGAAAACTCAGGTCTGTGGCCTCGGCGGAGGTTGATTTCCGGGATGCACACCACCTTGCGGCGGAGCGGCGGCGGCCTGGCCCGGATCGCCCTGCGTTGAGGGGTTGGGCTTGCCCGACTGAGCCGGTACGCTCCCCGGACCGTCCTTCGCGTCCGGGCGAGTGGTGACCTCGGGTCGGGAGGCCGGAGGCGCCTCACCCACCGACAGTTGCCCTTCGACTGAGGCCCCTTCCTCAAGTTGCAATCGGCGCGCTTGGATCTCTCCCGAGATCTGACTCGTAGGCTGGAGCTCGAGGCGGGACTGGGCATGTACCGACCCGAGAACACTACCCGAGATAATGGCATCCTGAGTAAAGATGTTTCCGTCCACGAGCCCGTCCTTCCCGATAACCACGGACTTCCCGGCTCGCACGTTCCCTTTGACGGTGCCCTCGATCCTCAAGGCACCGTCCGTCTCACAGTCGCCGGTCAGCATCATACCCACTCCAATGATGGAGATGACGGCTTCAGGCGGAGTAGCCTGCGGCGTCCTATCGTTCTTGGCCATACTCGATCTCCTAGCCGATTCTAGGGCTGTTGCACCAACTTGAGGGGATCGACCGCAGCTCTCTCAAGCAGCACTTCGAAGTGAAGATGCGGGGCCGTTGATCGGCCTGTCGATCCACTGAAGGCAATGACTTCGTTCTTTCGGATGTCTTCTCCGAGCCGTACGGCGGTCACCGACGCGTGAGCGTAGAGCGTTTCGTATCCGTTGCCATGGCCTATTCGAACATACAACCCATAGGTCGGATCGTCGCCAACTTCAAGCACCTGACCAGCGCCGGCAGCCCGAATATATGACCCCGTCGGGATCGCGATGTCCAGTCCCGGGTGGGCCTGTCCCGCGTCATCCAACAGGCCCTGCGTTACGAACCCCCGCTCGGTAAGCGGCCAGCTGTCGGGCCTGTCGGACCCACTGTCGTCGCGTTCCGATGAGCGGCTCAGCGAAGCGGGGGGAGGCAACCACAACTCCGACGCAGCGCCCGCACCCTCAGGCGCAAAGAGCGCCCGCAAGGACTCGTATTGCGCCTCCAGATCGTTGATATGGCGGATCAGTGCAGGAAAGCGAGCGCGTTCGGCCTGAAGAGCCGCCACTTGAGTCTCCAGTTCGACAACATGCGCCACACGGGCCGCCATATAGCCCCAGGTCGTGACGACGAAGGTTAGGATGACCGCGAGCCCGATCGCGAGGCCCCGCAAAAGCCTGAGCCGCCGATACGCTATCTCGTACGAACGACTCTCACTGTCATCGGGAACGAGAACGATCTTGAGTGACCGGTCTCTCAAGACACTACTTCGGACGCGTCACGGCCGGTAATGACCTCGAACACTCGTTCGAAATCTTCCGGATTTCGGTAGGGGATCTCGATAACGCCCGCCCCTCCTTGGCCGACTCGCACGTGTGCCTTGGTCGCCAGTGCCGATCGTAACTCCTCTTCGAGCGCTCGGACCACGGGATCGCTCGTCTCGCCTGCGCGAGGACCGGCCTTTTTCTTCGCTCCTGCGCCCCGGACCCGGCGCTCCACTTCTCTGACCGACCAACCCGCCTTTACGGTCCGTCGCGCCAGCTCAGCCAGGCGGACGGGGTCGTCAACAGCGAGCAGAGCTCTGGCATGACCCGTGGTCAGATCAGCCCTTTCGACGAGTTTTCGCACGGAGACCGGGAGTTGTAGGAGCCGGAGCATATTCGCTACGGTGGAGCGGCTCTTGCCGAGCGACTGAGCAATGGCGCTATGGTTCAGCCCGTGCTGCGCCTCCAGGGCCCGGTACCCCTCGGCCTCTTCCATCGGGTTGAGTGCCTCGCGCTGGAGGTTTTCCACCAGAGCGAGCACAAGCAGGGTGTCATCATCTACCTGCCGGGTCAGTGCCGGGACCTCGGTCCATCCAAGCTTGCGCACGGCACGTAGCCGGCGCTCGCCGGCAACCAACTCGTAGCGACCGGGGGCACCTGGGGCGGGACGGACAAGGAGCGGCTGCAACAGGCCGTTCTCATCGATCGACCGCGCTAGATCATCGAGTTCGGCCTCCGAGAACTGGCGACGGGGCTGCTTCGGATTCGGGACGATCGCCGAAACAGGCAGCCGATTGGCTTCCGCGCCGGTTACTGCGGGATCCATGTAGTCGCCGAGTAGGGCGCCTAAGCCCTTGCCCAACCGATCGTTCTTCGCTGGGGGTGTCACTGGCCTTCGGCCTCCAATCGAGGTGCGGCTGACACGACTCTAGGCCGCTGCGGGTCCGCGCCCAACCAGGAGCTCTTTCGCAAGAGCGAGATAGCTCTGCGCTCCCTGGGAGAGTACGTCATACTGAAGGATGGGTTGGCCGAACGAAGGGGCTTCAGCCAAGCGCACGTTGCGCGGGATCGCTGTTCGATAAACGCGATCCTCAAAGTACTCGCGGGCCTCCGCCGCCACTTGGCGCGACAGATTCAGACGACGATCGAACATAGTGAGGAGTACTCCCTCGATCTCGAGCCCCGGGTTCAGAGCCCTCTGAACCAGGCGCACCGTATTAAGGAGCTGGCTCAACCCTTCAAGAGCGTAGAACTCGCACTGAATCGGGATCAGAACAGAGTCGGCGGCCGTCAGGGTGTTGAGTGTCAGAAGGCCCAGGGAAGGGGGGCAATCCAGCAAGATGTAGTCGTATTCACCCCGGACCGACTCGAGAGCGCGTCGAAGGACGGTCTCGCGACTCAGGGCACCCACAAGCTCGATATCAGCTCCAATCAGATCCCGTGTGCTGGGCATCAGATCCAAGAAAGGGAACTGGACGGCCTCGATTACAGCGTCCTTGGCTTCCTTTCCACCAATCAGCACGTCGTAGATCGTGAGTTGGTCCGGATTCACAGAAATCCCCAGGCCGCTGCTGGCATTTCCCTGCGGATCCATGTCGATCACCAAGGTGCGGCACTCGGCCACGGCCAAGGAGGCACCGAGGTTGATGGCGGTAGTGGTCTTGCCGACCCCGCCCTTTTGGTTGGCGATTGCGATAACGCGCGACATGCATGGACCGTTGGGATGTGAATCCTTCAGGCGAGGTCGTGAATATACCCCCGGTGCCGGACACGGTAAAGCAGGGCGGGCTATTCCACGTCCCCCCGCACCGTTTAGATTCAGGACCAGTAGGAGTGTACCGTCTGGTAGAATCCACCGCCGACGAACGACCCGTTATGCAGACATCCCGCCTAGTTGCTCGCATTTCCACTGCGGGACCGAGCCAGAATAAGTGGCTCTTTTCAAGCGCGAGCTTCCGCTCCCGGGGGGTTCCAGGGCGACCTGGGAGCAGGTAGGGTCTTCGGTGATTCTGGCCGGCGACACACAGTTCGACTTCGGTCTGGACGGGACGTCCGAGGCGGCCACCCTTCGGTCGGTGCTCGTACCTCGGTAAGACGCACCGCCTCGCAACCACCCCGCGGCTGGCCCGGCACTCAACTGTTTCACGTTTAGAATGCCGGTAACCGTTGCATACGGCTATCACCGGTAAGCGCTCGCGACGCTGCTTTT
>PVBE010518356.1_pt1 | contig 11614 bp, 9 predicted proteins | sample 1631181 | NCBI WGS metagenome assembly PVBE01 (sample SAMN08397723, study PRJNA350692) | Marine metagenome, whole genome shotgun sequencing project. | isolation source: water | place: Pacific Ocean | collected 2012-04 | reverse complement strand
CCGGGGGTGAAGTCGTCGCCGGTCGCGGAGCCGCCGCCACCGGCGCCCTCGCCGCCGGAGCCGTCGTCGTTTGGATTGGACCCTTCCGGGTCACTCTTGTCGTCGGAACCGCTGCAGCCGCTGAGGCCGAAGGCCAGGACGAGGACGCACGCACTACTCACTGCTCGGGAAATCATGGGGCGCAGGTTAACCCGAAGAAACAGCGTCGCGAAAGTCCCGGGCCCATCAAAGCGGCTCCGGCGCGCTTGATGGGGCGCAGCCGCGTTCGGTTTGAAATCAGGCTGTTGTTCTGCACTGCGTCGCGGACTCCGCGTCGCCTAGGCGTCTACGCGGGCTCGAGGCTCCAGCCAGGGGCCGCGCGTGAATTCTCGCGTGAGCTGCGTCGCGTAGCACCCCGACGGCAAGACGAATGTGAGCACGAGCCGGTCATCAGAACGCTCGACGCTCAGCGCTTCGGGAAACATCAAGATGTCCCGGCGAGCACCCTTTCCGAATTGTGCGAGGCGGCCGAGCGCCACCTCGTCGAGTCCCGAAGCTTCAATCGCAGCTTGCTCGATTTCAACGAGCGGGCCCTCGGCGACGCGCGCTTTCGGTCCCACCATGGGCGCCGTGAGTACGATGTCGCCAGCCGCGAGGCGAGGCGTATCGGCCTCCGGATCCGTCACCGTGAACACGCTACCCGAGCCGTTCAGGCGCACCGTCTCACCGACAAAGAGCCTTTCAAGTCCGAGCTCCCGGCGCGCCGAGACGTAGCGATTGAAAACCTCGGATTGCAATACCGACGCGTTGAACTTCGCGACGTGCGCCTTGCGCGGGCCTCGCGTCTTTCCGCCGATCCACCGCAATGAGCGCTCGACGTTCATGCCCGCATTGCCGAAGCGCTGCGGTCCGAAGTAGTTGGGCACGCCGCGCTCCTTGATTGTGGCGACGAGTGCTTGCGCGCGCTCGAGGGCGTTCGTTGCACCGTTTTCTGGACCGCCATCTGCACCGTCTTCTGGGCAATCCTGGAGCCGGATCGAAAAACGATTCGCACGAAGGTGTCCGGTGCGCAGTTTATTGCCGTGGTGCGTGACTTCGACCACCTCGAGCCCATCCTCTAATTCCCAATCTTCCGGTGCACTGGAACCTTCGGGAAAGGAGAGCCATTGGGTCGTGACCGCCCAGCGATCTTTCATGCCCGCGCTGCCCACGTCTCTATCCGACACCCCGGCTGCGCGAGCCAACGAACGGATCATGTCGCGCGTCGTCCAATCGCGCTTACGCACGCGGACGTACGTGTGCGGACCTTCTCCGGAGAAGTCGTAGAGCGGGATCTCGTCAACGCAAAAGTCCTCCGGCTTCGTTCCGACGTGACCGCCCGTACCGGGCAGATCGTCAAAGGCGATCGGCGGCTCGTGGGGTAACCGCGGAGGCGGTTGTTGCGACGGGCGCGGAGGCGGCTCCTGCGACGGCCGCGGCGGTGGCTCCTGCGAGTCGCTCACTCTGCCTGCATCGACGCGATGGCGTCAGCTAGTGCGACCAGTCGCTTTGCGTTTTCCACGTGCAGGTTCTCGACCAGCTGACCGTCGACGAGCACGACGTTCTTCCCCTGGGGCAAGACCGCTTCATACGCGGCGATGATCTTGCGCGAATGTTCGATGGCCGTCTCGGACGGAGCAAACACCTCATTGCAGGGTGCTACCTGCTTGGGGTGAAACACGGTCTTGCCGTCAAAGCCGAACTCGAGCCCCTGGGCGCAGGAAGCCTTGAAGCCGTCCGCGTTTCCCAGATCGAGGTACACGCCGTCGAGGATCTGCAGGCCGTAGGCGCGCGCTGCCAACATGCAGATGCCGAGGGCTGTGAGCATCGGCAGGCGCATATCCGTATGGTGGCAGTGCGAGTCAGTGGCAAGATCGCTGGTGCCCATGACAAAGCCCGCGAGGCGCCCGCCTGCTCCCGCGATTTCCTTTGCGTTGAGCATCCCCAGCGGCGTCTCCATCATGCACCAGATGGCCAAACCCTCTGGCGCCCCCTGCTCGGCGAGGATCTGCTCGACCTGGTGGATGTGGGAGACGCTCTCCACCTTGGGCAGCAAGATGGCGTCGGCGCCGGACTTGGCGATGCTGCAGACGTCGTCGTAGCCCCAGGCTGTTTGCAGCCCGTTGCAGCGGATGAAGATCTCCCGCTTTCCGTAGCCCCCCTCGCGGGCTGCGTCGCAGACTTGTTTCCGGGCCGAGGCTTTGGCGTCCGGCGCGGTCGCGTCCTCGAGGTCGAAGATCAAACCGTCGGCCGGGAGCGACTTGGCCTTCTCGAGTGCTCGAGCGTTCGAGCCGGGCATGTAGAGGATGCTGCGACGGGGTCGGACCGTGATAGCCATAAGGGGCCCTCCTTAGCTGAGGCTTTTGCCGTGTGCCAGGGCTGGAGGGCGGCTCTGGCGCAATGTGCTGAGGCTGGAATCCGACTTCGCAGGTTGACGAGGTCCGGGCGTTTGGGTCAAGACTACGCGCTGCGTCGTGCCCCTGGAACGGCGCGCCGCGGCCCGGACCCCCGGCCCATCTTGATCACCGTCATAGGTTCGCTCCCGTCAGCGACCTTTTTTTTTCGCACCGAGCCCGACATTTTTTGTTTTGAGGAAGAGAACGAAATCATGAGTGGAACCTCCCGCCCCATCAATCACGTCGTTGTCCTCGGCGCCAACGGCACCATGGGCTACGGCAGCGCTGCGCTCTTCACCACCGCGGTCCCAAAAGTCACGTTCCTGGCCCGCACCCGCGAGAAGGCCGAGCAAGGGCTGAAGGCAGCGGTCAGCCAGGTCCGCTCCCCCTCCGTCGCCAGCAAGAGCGAAGTCGGCTCGTATTCGGAGGACTTTGAGGCAGCCGTATCAAAGGCGGACTTGATTTTCGAGGCCGTTACCGAGGACTTGGCAATCAAGAACGAGTTCTTCGACCGCATCGACAAGTGTCGTCGGCCGGACTCAATCGTGGCGACCGTCACGTCCGGTCTCTCCATCAACAAGCTCGCCGAGGGGCGCAGCGAGTCGTTGCAAAAGAACCTACTCGGCCTGCACTTCTTCAATCCCCCGAACGTTATCGTCGGCACAGAGCTGATTGCCGGCAGGAAGACCGACCCCGACCTCGTCGACTTCATGGACGAGTACGCGACGAAGAGGCTCGGCCGCGAGATGATTCGCACCAACGATACGCCCGGCTTCGCCGGCAATCGCGTCGGCTTTAAGGTCCTCAACGAAGTGGCCCAACTCGCCGAGGAGCACGGCCCCCTCCTTATGGACCGGCTTGTGGGTCCGTATACCGGTCGCGCCCTGGGCCCCCTCGCTACCGTCGATCTCGTCGGCTGGGATATCCACCGGGCGATCGTCGACAACATCTGCGAACACACCAAGGACGAGGTTTACGACACCCTCAAGCTGCCCGCGTACATGGCCAAGCTCATCGAGGCGGGCACCCTGGGCACCAAGACCGGCGGCGGCTTCTTCCGGGCAAAGAAGAAGGCGCCCCTCGAGGTTCTCGACATCAAGACCGGCAACTACAAGCTTGCCAGTGACATCAAGCTGCCCGACCTCGGTTTCATCGACGAGGTCGCCGCGCTGCATCGCGTCGGTCGATACGCCGATGCGATGAAGATCTTCGTTGAGGCGCCCGGTGACGAGGCGGCCCTGGCTCGCAAGGTCATCGCCGGCTACATCGCGTACTCCTTTGCGCGCGTTGGCGAATGCACCGAGACCATCACCGGCATCGACCTCATCATGGGCTACGGATTCAACTGGGCCCCGCCCAGCGTGCTCGTGGACGTCATCGGCGTCGAAGAGACCGTCGACATGATCCAGAACGTCGGGCTGCCGGTGCCCTCGGCGCTCCAGACGTCCGCCAAGGAGGGTGGCCGCTTCTTTAGCCACCCCACACTCAACACCGGGAAGTTTTTCGTCGCGGCCTAAGGTCGAACGTAGGAAACGAAAGCAGGCTATTTATGTCGAACGAAGTATACGTCCTCGGTGGTTATCAGACCGACTTTGCCCGTAATTGGTCCAAGGAAAATAAGACTTTCGTCGCGATGATTCGCGAATCCGTTCTCGGCGCTATGGAAGCGACGCAGGTCGCACCCGACGACATCGACGTCGCTCACACCGGCAACTTTGCCGCCGAACTCTACTGCATGCAGGGCCACCTCGGCGCCTTCTTCTGCGAAGTGGATCCGGCGTTCAACGGCATTCCGACCTCGCGTCACGAGGCGGCCTGCGCGTCCGGTAGCATCGCGCTGCTTGCCGCTTCGGCCGAGATAGAGGCCGGCCGCTACGACTGCGCCGCGGTCGTCGGCGTCGAGCAGATGAAGACCGTCAGCCCCGCTAAAGGCGGCGATTTTCTCGGCACCGCGGCTTGGTACGAACTCGAGGCAGCGGGCGTCGAGTTCCCCTTCCCGAAGCTCTTCGGCAAGCTCGGCGACGAGTACGACAAGCGCTACGGCCTCAACGATGCCCACCTCGCGGGCATCAGCGCCGTCAACTACGCCAACGCCAAGCTCAACCCCAATGCGCAGACGCGCACCTGGTACATGGACAAGGAGCAGGCCCTTTGCCGCACCGACGACAACGCCGTCGTCGGCGGACGCATTCGCATCAGCGACTGCTCGCAGGTCACGGACGGCGCGGCCACGTTGATGCTCGCGTCGCGGAAATTCGCCGAGCAGTACGCCAAGCGTCGCGGCATTCCTTTCGAGACCATCTCGCGCATCAAAGGTTGGGGTCACCACACGGCTCGCATGCGTTTCGTCGATAAGGTGAAAGACAGCGAGGGCGCGGAGTACGTGCTGCCCACCGTACGCGCGACCATCGTCGATGCGTTCAAGCGCGCCGGCATTCCCGACGTCAGCGGCGTTGACGGTATCGAGACCCACGACTGCTTCACCACATCCGAGTACATGGCCATCGACCACTTCGGCTTGACCAAGCCCGGCGAAAGCTGGAAGGCCGTCGAAGAGGGCGTCATCGAAATCGGCGGCAAATGTCCCATCAACCCCAGTGGCGGCCTCATCGGCGTCGGACATCCCGTCGGCGCGACGGGCTGCCGGCAGGTGCTCGACGCCTACAAGCAGGTCACGAATACGGCCGGCGACTATCAGGTTGAGGGCGCGAAGAACTTCGTCACCCTCAACATCGGCGGCTCCGGTACGACCAGCTGCAGCTTCGTCGTCGGCGTCTGAGTCGCGCCTGAGCTCTCGGAAGAGAGCGCCTCCGCCCGTGCGTGCGGGGGCGCCCGGATGCTATCGTGCGGCCCATGGTTCGACGCCTTGCCCGTTGGCTTCCCCTATTGATGGCTGCATCAGCAGGCTGCCGTGCAAGCGCGACGGCCGGCAGCGGGCCGGATGCCGCAGTGGATCCCGACAAGTCGGCGGTACCCGCGCCCTCACCGAAGACGGCTCCGCCAGCGGCTCCGCCAGCGGCTCCGCCGAACAAGGACAAGGCGTGCGAGCAAGACTCCGAGTGTATGCTCTTGCCGCCCGCCCCCTGCGAGTGCCCGCCTTGCGGCAAGGTTCCGCGCAACGCCGTCAATCGAAAGATTGGCGAGCGGCGCGTCCGGGCCTGGGAGCAAGAGGACCACGATTGCAGCCTGCGCGCCGTCCCTTGCCGGACATGCACGGGCGAGCTCATCGGCTCAGAGGCTGCCTGCACTGACCGGCAGTGCGTGGCCGTTCCGTAGCGTGAGGGCGGTGAAAGAGATGGACTGGAAGCGTTTCAACGCGGCGTTGATCGAGGAGTTCCGGACCAACGACGGCAAGGTGACGGGGCCCTTTGCGGGAATGCCCCTCCTCTTACTGACGACGACGGGCGCCAAGAGCGGAAAGTCGCGCGTCAACCCGCTCGTGTACGGGTTCGAAGGCGAGACCGTATTCGTCATCGCATCCAATAATGGCGCGTTGGCCCATCCGGATTGGTACCGCAACCTCAAGGCGAATGCCCGTGTCACCGTCGAGCTGCCCGGCGAGACCTTCGAGGCGACGGCGGTCGAAGCTGACGAGGAACGTCGCCTTCGTCTCTATGCCAAGCAGGAGGCTCGATGGTCCACCTTCGCCCAGTATCGCGAAGCGGCTAGCGCGAGCCGCACGATCCCGGTGATCGTGCTCGAGCGGGCCTGAGCGCCGGCAAGGCGAGTCCGCGAGCCGCCCGCGATTCGCCCGAGTTCCAAGGCCCGACGTCGTCCGACACTCGTTCCGCCCTCGTTGCGAAGTGCGACGCGCCGCCGGTCGGCTGTGAAGCTCGCGTCACACTGTGGCCGGTCGCTGTTCGCACTGTGCGTCGAAGCTGCCGCAGTGGCGGAAAAAGGGCCTCAAATTGTTGGCACGCGCTGTGCTCTTTGCTGAGTCGAACCAACATTCAATCGTCGTTCGCGCCACCGTGTTGGCGGCGTGTTCGGCACACTAGGAGACTATCCAATGCTTTCGATTTCTAAGTCCTTGATCCTTGCTTCTGGCGCGCTCGCGCTTGCCTTTTCCGCCGCTGGTTGTTCGGACTGCGACGGGGATTTCTGTGCGGAAGGTAGCGTCGCGGCGCTCGATGGAGCGGAAGTCCCCGAAACGGCCAAGACCATCGTCGTATGGTCCGTCGCACAGGACACACCTACGCTGGGCTATAAGTACGGCGCCGGCACTTCGACCGCCGATAGCTTCATTGTCAGCCTGGACGATGCAGAGCCGCCCGCAGAGGCGATTGGCGACAGCGGCGTCGGAGTGGGCTTCATGGCGCTGGTCGCCGACGATGCGGACATTTCAGAGGGCACGTTCGACGCAAGCGAAGTAACACTCTTGGGCATCAGCTCGCGGCATGCCGTCATCTACAAGACTGCCGATGCCGAGGGCCTCGATTGGAGCGCCGACTTTGAGGAGGGCTATTCGTGCGGAGCCTGCGTCAAGGTCGAAGGCCAGGAGTTCGACACGTTCACAACCGCAGATTGCGATGAAACGACGATCGAGGTGAGCGAATCCGCTCCCGCTCTCGATGTCTGCACGTGGATGTGAGTTTGCATGAGTCGGCGCTTTTGGGGAGTGGCCGACTGTGCACGCTAGCCATCTCTAGCGTTGCTTAACATAAAGAAAAGCGGGCTGGCTTCGTGCCAGCCCGCTTACTTATTTTTGGCGCCGCGCGCTTTTGGGCGGGGCGAGCTGTTTCCGAAAAACCCGAGGGCTGTTTGTGGGAAGCTCGCAAGCGCCGCGCTCGCAGACGTAGGCGGTGGCCTGGCCGTTTTTTGCCGGCTTGCCCTTCGCCCAAGGCACGAGCGTTCCGAGTTCGCCCGAGAAGTCCTGCTCCGTGCCGACGACGAGCACGTGATTGGGGATGAACGTCTGGTTGAGTACGGCGAGCAGAGCGTCCGCCGATTGCGGCTGGCCCTCGGGCGTGACGAGCACGATCTCTTTTGGTGTGCCGGTGAAGAAGTCGGCGCCCAGCAGCATCACATCGAGGGCCATCGGACGCCTTTGCAAGGTATTGGAAAACGCGCCAAGTGTCGTTTCAGCGCGCTGGCGCCAGCGATCATCGGTCGTGAGTTCCGAGAGGCGGGCGTGGTTTGCTACAGCGAGCGAATTGGCGCTGGGGATGGCGCCGTCGTGTCCGGGCTTTTCGCGAGCGAGCAGTTTCTCGCTGTCTGAGGCGGTGAGGTAGTAGCCGCCGTTTTCCGGGTCCGCGTAGTAGCGCTCGAGGTCTTCCATGAGGACGATGGCGTCCTTGAGCCAGCGCGGGTCGTGGGTGAGTTCGAAGAGATCGAGCAGCCCGGCCGCCAAGAACGCGTGGTCGTCGGCAAAGGCGATGGAACTCAAGCGGCCGCCGGTCGCGCTGTGATAGAGCCGCCCGTTCTTGCGGAGCTGGGCCATCAGGGTGGTTGCCGCCCTTTCGGCGATCTCCTCGTAGCGCGCGTCGTTGAGTACGCGTGCGCCGCGCGCGAGTGCCGAGAGCATAAGGCCGTTCCACGCGGCTAGGATCTTGTCGTCGCGGAGCGGTGCGGGTCGCTGGTTTCGCGCGGCGAGTAGCTTCTTTCTTGCGCGTTCGATGAGGGAGTCGAGGGCCTTCTTCGAGATGCCGAGCTTCTTTGCCGCTTCGGCGCGAGTCGCGGGCGTGTGCAGGATGTTCCGCCCCTCGAAGTTCCCGCGCGCGGTGACTGCGTAGTATTTCTGGAGCAACTCGCTATCGCGCTTGCCCAAGATCTCCGTCAGCTCCGCGGGCGTCCACGTGAAGTAATACCCTTCCTCGCGATGACCTCCGGGACCCACGCTGTCCGCGTCGGTCGCCGAGTAGAAGGCGCCTTCCGGCGACGTCATCTCGCGCGCGACGTAGTCGAGGGTTTCGCGGGCGACGCGCGCGTAGTCGGTGTCGCCGCTGACTTGATAGGCTTCGAGGTACGCGAGCGCTAGCAACGCGTTGTCGTAGAGCATCTTCTCGAAATGCGGCACCAGCCAACGCGAGTCGGTTGAATAGCGGTGGAAACCGCCGGCGACGTGGTCGTACATGCCGCCTTGGGACATCTTGCGCAGTGTATCGAGGGCCATGTCGCGCGACTCCTTGTCGCCCGTGTTGCGGTAGTTTCGCAGCATGCCGCGCACCGGGAAACTGGACGGGAACTTGGGGCGTCCCTTTCGTCCGCCCCAGACGGGATCGTACGAGCGCTTGGCGTAGTTGGCGGCGCGCGCGAGCGCGCCGGGCGTTACGGTTCCGCCGCCGTTGTCGCCTTCTTTCTGCTGGCGAATACCGCTGGCCAGGCGATTCGCGGTGGCGGCGATGCCGTCCGGATCGGTCCGGAAGCGCTCGACCTGCTCCGCGAGGATCGTGGCAAAGCCTTTGCGTGTTCCGCGATCACCGTCACGAGCAGGGAAGTAGGTACCCCCAAAATAAGGCTTCTTGTCTGGGGTGAGCCAAACACTCATCGGCCAGCCGCCGCGGCCTTTCATGAGATGGATTGCCGTCATGTAGATCGAGTCCACGTCGGGGCGTTCTTCGCGGTCGACCTTGATGGGGATGTAGTTGTCGTTGATGTAGGCGGCGATCTCTTCGTCTTCGAAGCTCTCCTCTTCCATGACGTGGCACCAATGGCAGGTCGAGTAGCCGACGCTCAGAAAGACGGGGCGATTGAGCTTTTGGGCGAGCTCGAACGCTTCTGGGCCCCAGGGGAACCAGTTGACCGGGTTGTGGGCGTGCTGGAGGAGGTAGGGGCTTGTCTCGCGGATCAGCCGGTTGGTGTACTTGGGTGCGCCGTCCTTCTCTAAGTGCCGGGTACGGGGGACGTAGTCGGGGCCCTTGGCTTTGACGGCGGCGTCAAGTTCGGCGCGCAGGGCTGGGGTGATGCTGGCGGTGGGTGCCGACGCGCCCGTCGTTGAAGTGGCGCCGTCTGGGTTGGTCTTTGGCGTGTTGCCCGTGGCGCAACCGCTACCGACGGCGATGGCGATGGCGATGGCGCTGGCGCTGAGGAGGATGGAGGATCGCGCTCGGCGCCGTGATCGGGTGGGCATTGCGCTCAAGCGTGGCAGAGACCGGGTTTATGATCTGCGTCAATTTGGGGGGACCGACCCGTCGGCGGCCGTTGGCTCATCAGATCAGCTCGGCGTCAGATCGAACTCAGCCCGGCCCCGGCGGCGGGGGCGGCTCAGGCGGTGGCTCGCACCCGAGTGTGAGTTTGATCTCGCCTTTGTTGTTCGCGATGTAATCACAGGCGAAGGGGCAGAGGTGGATCATCGTCGGGTCTGCCGGGTTGTCGAAATAGTAGGCAAGTTCGTCGGGGACGCATTGGCTTGCGTCGTCGACACGCCCGAAGATGATTTCGTCCGTTGTGCCCTCGAGTGTGAACACCACGTTGGTTGTATCGAAGTCCGCGGTTTCTCCCACCGGTACTTCGGGCATCGTGTAGGAGCATTGGACGCTGCCGCGGATTTCCTCGAGTTTGGCCTGGAGTGCGGTGGTCACGTCTGTGCCAGCGTCGATGATGAGGGCTGGGCTGGTGCCGCCGGCTACAGCGATCTCCTCGAAGCTGGCTGACGCGCCCTCGATTCCCACGACGAAGGTTTGGATCCCAGCAGCGAGGCCCTGAGCGGCCTCGCTCGCAACGCCGGAGATTGAGCTATTGCAACCGTCCGGGTCGCCGTCGGAAACGAGCACGACGGTCGTCACGTGCGTCGGGTTGGCCGCAGCGCTCTCTTGGGCGTACAGGATGGCTCCCCCGAGAGCTGGCTCCATCGGAGTGCCTCCATCGGGGCTCGTGGAGCTGATAGCGCTCTGGACAGCCGTCCCGCCCGCAGGAAGCGCCGCAATGGGCGCCGCCGGATTTGTATAGGCTTCAGCGGAGCATGAGTCATGTTCGCAGGTGATGCCCGTGCAGGGCCCAAAGATGCCGCAGTCGCCGTCGTTGCCACAGAGGCCAAACGCGGGGGGGGACACCCCAAGGGGAAAGAACCCGATTCCCACGCCGACGTGTCCGTCTGCGGGCTGAGCGACGAACTCGTTGATCGCAGTCTTCACTGCATTCCAGCTCGCGTTGTTATCCCAGCCCATCGACCCTGAGCGGTCCATCATGATGTACATGTCGAGGGGCAGGAGCTTCGCCTCGTAAGGATCGCCTGCGCACTCCTCGACGCCGCCGCTACCGCCGTCGCCGCCCGTACCCGCGCTTGCGCTTTCGCCACCGCCGCCAGGCGCGAAGAGGCCTCCGCCCGTTCCGCCGTCTCCGGTGCTCCCGGTGCCGCCCGTGCCCTGCCCGCCGCTACCGCCGAAGGTGGTGCCCTCGGGTCCGGCGCTAGTGCCAGTACCGCTCCCGCCAACCGTGCAGCCCGCGAACAAGAAAGCGCCCACTGGCAGCGATAGAACCATTCGTTTCAACGACATGTTTTTGAACCTCTCCGGACCAAGCACTGAGACGCGACACCCTATCAGCGCGATTCCCCGACTCAAGTTGGGAAACCAAGATATTTGCGCTGACGCTATACGATTCCACCAGCTATGTCTACGCGGTGTCCTTTCGATCAGATTATCTTCGCGTTCGTTCGGCGCAGTTGGTGACCTGGTGTTTGCACGCAACCTGACGCTTCATTTGGGGCGCCGTTGTCGCACCTTCTCTCACCCCGGACTTTTCGTGTACCGGTGTGCTCGCAGGCTAGATGTGCGTTTGGGCCGCGCGTCGCGGAGCCGTGCCTCGGCGGGCGCCGGCTTCGTTTCGCCTTCGAGCACCATCGAATCGACGCCGTGCCGAAAGGCGCCGTTGACGACGTAGTCCTTGTGGAAATCGACGTCTGCTAGCAGCTTGTTGCGCAGCGCTACGTTTGAGCTGAGCCCCAGCGTTCGCGCGACGTGCCGTCCGGTGTTCACCGACTCGTTGATCAAGCCGATGAAGCGGTTCACTTCCGCATCTGGGCCGCGAAGGATCAGGTCGTCGAGGCCGCGTGGATCGCCAAGCGCCCGACGAGTAGGAAACTCAAGCCGTCCCAAAACGCTCGCGCCGGTCCTGAAGCCCGGCGTCCGGCGTCCGAAGGGGCTCCGGCGCGACGAACCCCGCCCGAAGTAGCGCTCAAACACGGCGACTCTGCAGCGCGCGCCGGCAGAGCCCGTCGTGCGTGCTCAGCGGGCGCCAGCATCTGCAAGCAGACGCACCTG
>PVBE012232434.1_pt1 | contig 11615 bp, 13 predicted proteins | sample 1631181 | NCBI WGS metagenome assembly PVBE01 (sample SAMN08397723, study PRJNA350692) | Marine metagenome, whole genome shotgun sequencing project. | isolation source: water | place: Pacific Ocean | collected 2012-04 | reverse complement strand
GTTCTATTTGCTTTCTGGAAGTGGAATTTCACTAATACCTGAGGTATTTAATAGACCAATTATATTTGTCAATCATTATAATATAAACGAAATATTAGCATTTTCACATAACTCATTGTACATACCAAAAAAATATTATTCGATTGAAAAACAAAGACTTCTAACGTTTAAAGAATTTATTGATTTGGAAATTAAAACTAATTTCACAGTTATACATGAAAATAATTTTTTTCAAGAAAAAACATTTCAAGAGCAGGGTATAAAAATGATTGATAATACTTCAGAAGAAATCGCAGATGTAGTAATGGAGATGGATGCTAGGTTAAACGGAACTTGGAAGACAGATAAAGAAGAAGAAGATTTACAAAATATATTTTGGTCACTTTTCAAATATAAGTTTATAAAGTCGCCAACATTCAGAATTGGATCTAGTTTTTTAAAAAAAAATCAATCACTATTAAAATAATTTTAAGGAATCTATAAATTTAGAAATATTTCCATGAAAGATGATCAAGACCAATTTAACGTTTTAAGAGAGATTAAAAAAAAACCTCAATCTTCACAGAGAGATCTTGCAAAAGGTTTGGGGTTTAGCTTAGGAAAGATAAATTATTGCCTTAAGGGTTTAAAACAGAAAGGTCTAGTAAAGATTAAGAATTTTAATAAAAACCCCAATAAATTAAACTATATTTACATGTTAACACCCAAGGGTGTGGGTGAAAAAACTAGACTAACAGTCAATTTTATGAAAAGAAAAATGAAAGAATATGATGAGTTAAAAAAAGAAATTGATGAATAATTATAATTTAAATGCAAAAAATAGACCAACATATTAAAAATTATTTTAGTCAAGTAAATTTGATTTCCAACAAAATTGATAAAAATCAGATTAATAGACTTGTTAAAATTTTAGTTACGATTCGTAAAAGAAAAGGGAGAATTTTTTTTCTAGGAGTGGGTGGAAGTGCTGGCAATTGTTCTCATGCTGTTAATGATTTTAGAAAAATTTGTGAAATCGAATGTTATGCTCCAACAGATAATGTTTCTGAACTTACCGCAAGAATTAATGATGATGGATGGGAAAGCGGTTTTATAAATTGGTTAAAAGTTAGCAACCTGCGTTCTAAAGATGCAATTTTTGTTATGTCAGTCGGAGGAGGAAGCAAAAAAAAGAATGTGAGCGTTAATTTGATTAAAGCTATTGATTATTCTAAAAAAAAAGGAGCTACAGTACTGGGCATTGTTGGTAGAGATGGAGGTTATACTAAAAAATTTGGAGATCTAGTAGTTGTAGTTCCAACAGTAGATAAGAAGTTGGTAACACCGTACTCTGAGTCTTTTCATTCAGTAGTATGGCACTGTTTAGTTTCCCATCCACTTCTGCAAATCAAAAAAATGAAATGGTAGTTGATGAAAAGGGCAATATTTCTTGATAGAGATGGAGTACTTTCAAAAACAAAAGTAATAAATGGTAAAAGTTTTGCTCCACGAACTTTCAAAAATTTTAAGCTGTTTTCTTACTCGGCAAGCTCGGTAAAAAAACTTAAAACAGCAGGATTTATGGTATTTGTAATTACCAATCAACCAGATGTTGGGAAAAAATTAATATCGAAAATCGTCCTAAAAAAAATGCATAATAAACTCAAAAAGAAAACTCATGTCGACAAAATATATACTTGCACACATAAACAGGATGAAAATTGTTATTGTAGAAAACCAAGGCCAGGAATGATTTTACACGCAGCAAAAAAATATCAAATAAATTTAAAAAATAGTTTTTTAATAGGTGACAGAGCCACCGATATTGAAGCAGGTAATAGAGTAAAGTGTAGAACAATATTTTTGGATAAAAAGTATCGCGAAAAATATCCTACTAAACAAGAAGCTACATTTATAAATTTGAACGAAGCAACAAAATATATTTTAAAAAGTGTTAAAAATGTCAAACATTAATAATTTAAAAATAAAAATTTTTGCGGATGGAGCTGATCAAAAACATATATATGAGTTAAATAAGAAAGAATATGTTAAAGGTTTTACAACAAATCCTACATTAATGAAAAAAGCGGGTATAACTGACTATAAAAAATTTGCACTTGAGATTTTAAGCAAAATAAAAACCAAACCAATATCATTCGAAGTTTTTTCTGATGAAATAGATGTAATGGAAGATCAAGCAAGGGAAATTTTTTCATGGGGAAAAAATGTGAATGTTAAAATTCCTATCACAAACACCAAAGGTAAAAGTACAGTAGATTTAGTTGGTCGTTTATCGAAACGAGGAATAATTTGTAATGTAACTGCTATTTTTTCACTTAAGCAATTAAATGGTATATTAAATGTTTTAGATCCTAATACTCCTGCTATACTTTCGGTATTTGCTGGTCGAATAGCAGATTCAGGAATAGATCCCACTTTTATAATGAGAGACTCTGTAATTGCTGCAAAATCTAAACCAAAAGCTAGTATTCTATGGGCTAGCACAAGAGAGATTATTAATATATTTCAAGCAGATGCAGTCGGATGTCAGATTATAACAGTACCACATGGATTGTTAAATAAATTTTCATCTATCGGCAAGAGCTTGGAATCTTTTTCTTTAGAAACTGTTCTAGGTTTTTATGAAGATGCAAAGACTGCAGGATATTCAATTGAAATAAAAAATAAATGATTTCAAAATCTATATTCATTACGGGTGGAGCAGGTTATGTTGGAAGCTGTCTAGTTCCAGAGTTGTTAAAGCATGGTTATAAGGTAACAGTGTATGATATTATGTACTTTGGAGATAATTTTCTTCCGAAGGCAAATCCTAACTTGAAAATAATAAATGGAGATATTAGAGATACAAAAAAATTGGAAAATTCATGCGCTAATCATGAGTTTTTTTTACATTTAGCGTGCATTTCTAATGATGCAAGTTTTGAATTAGATGAAAAGCTTTCAACTAGTATAAATCTTGATGCTTTTGAACCCATGGTTCTCGCTGCCAAAAGATCTAAAATAAAAAGATTTATTTATGCTTCGACAAGTTCTGTATATGGCGTATCAGACAAACCCAATGTTACCGAAGAACATCCATTAGTACCACTAACTCTTTATAATAAATACAAAGGAATGTGTGAACCATTATTAATAAAACATACTGACGATTCTTTTGAAGGTGTTATTTTTAGACCGGCGACTGTTTGTGGGTATGCACCTCGATTAAGACTGGATTTGTCTGTAAACATTTTGACTAACCATGCGATTTGTAAAAACAAAATTCTAGTCTTTGGGGGTAATCAATTAAGACCTAATTTGCATGTTTTAGATTATTGTGATGTTGTTAGAGTATTATTAGAAGCTCCATCAGAAAAAATTAAAAATGAAATTTTTAATGTTGGCTACCAAAATATGTCAATTAAAGAAATTGCTAATGTGGTTAAACAAGTTGTTGAAGAAGAATTTCCAAAAAAAAATAAAATTGAAATTAAGATGCAGTCAAGTAATGATAATCGTTCTTATCATATTAATTCAGATAAAATATTTAGTTTTTTGGGTTTTAAAGCAAAAAGAAGCTTAAAAGAAGCAATCAAGGGTTTATGTAAATCTTTTAATGAGGGATTAATTAAAAATAGTTTTGATAATGATTTTTATTATAACGTTAAAAGACTTAAAAATATAAAGGCGAAATGAAAAATAAAAAAATTGCTATAGTAACTGGAGGAGCAGGTTTTATTGGAAGTCATATGGTTGATCTCTTGTTATCAAAAAAATATAAAGTTTATGTAATTGACAACTTGACCGGAGGACACAAAAAAAATTTAAAGCATCACTCTAACAATTCTAATTTAAAATTCATTAAAATTGATATTTGCAAGTTAAAAGCGAACAATAAGGTTTTTAAAAATGTAAGTTATGTTTTTCATTTTGCTGGAATCGGAGATATCGTTCCATCAATTGAAAAACCAACAAAATACACAATGACTAATGTACAGGGAACAATTAATGTTTTAGAAGCTTCTCGTTATTTTAAGGTTAAAAAATTTATTTATGCAGCATCAGCATCTTGTTATGGAATGACAAAAAAAATGACAAATGAAAAACATAGCATTAATACCGAACATCCATACGCACTGAGTAAATATCTAGGAGAAAAGTCAGCTATGCATTGGCATAAAGTTTATGGTTTACCCGTAAATTCTATTAGAATTTTTAATGCATATGGTCCCAGAGTTAGAACTACTGGAGCTTATGGTGCTGTGATAGGTGTTTTTTTCAAACAAAAAATTGAGAAAAAACCGCTAACTATTGTTGGCAATGGAAAACAAACAAGAGATTTTGTTTATGTTACTGATGTAGTAAGAGCATTTTATGCTGCCGCAAAAACTAAGCTATCTGGCAGAATTTACAACGTAGGTACAGGTAAACAACAATCAGTTAACCATCTTGCAAATTTAGTTGGAGGCCAAATAATCACTATACCTGATAGACCTGGTGAACCAAAAAATTCTAGTGCAGATGTAAGAAAAATAAAACGTGAACTTAGATGGGAGCCATTAGTGAAGTTTGATGATGGTATAAAACATATGTTAGAAAATTTGAATAGATGGAAAGATGCTCCATTGTGGACTCCTAAAAAAATAAAAATAGCAACTCATAATTGGTTTAAATACCTAAAGAAAAAATAATGAAGCACGATTTTTACAACAAATATAGTTATAAAATTAAGTCAATCCAAGAAGTAACCAAAAAGATAAAATCTATGACTGGTAGAAAAAAGATAATACTTTGTCATGGTGTATTTGATATTATTCATCCTGGGCACGTAAGACATTTTTCATATGCCAAGTCGAAGGCGGATATTTTGGTAGTCAGTTTGACGACTGATAGATATATAAAGAAAGGAACTTATAGGCCGCATGTTCCAGAAAAGCTTAGAGCGTTAAATTTAGCAGCTTTTGAAATGGTTGACTTTGTTGTTATTGATAATGAAGCAACTCCTCTGAAAAATTTAAAAATTTTAAAACCTGACTTTTTTGCTAAAGGGTTTGAATATTTTTCAGATAATATTTCTAAAGAAACTTTAGAAGAAATAGATGTTGTAAAATCATATGGAGGTAAAATGATTTTTACTCCAGGAGATGTAGTTTATTCTTCATCAAAAATTATAAACACGACTCTTCCAAATATACAAATAGAGAAATTACTTTCACTTATGAAATTCAACAAAATTACTTTCGAAGATTTAAAGAAAACTGTTAAAAAATTTGAAAAAATATCTGTTCATGTGGTAGGTGACACAATAATTGATACTTATACTAGAGGTGCATTTATTGGAGGACAAACTAAAACTCCAACTTTTAGTATTTTACAAGAAAGTCAAGAAAATTATGTAGGGGGCGCAGGAGTCGTGGCTCAACATGTTAGAAGTGGGGGCGCTAAGGTTATTTTTTCAACAATACTTGGTAACGATAGTTTAAAAAATTTTGTTAAATCTGTGTTACAAAAATTAAAAATAAAATTAAATCTAATTTTGGACGAAACTAGACCAACCACAAATAAGAATGTAATTATTTCGGGTCAATATAGATTACTTAAAATTGATAAAGTAGATAACAGAGGTATTTCAGACGAGATTATAGTTAAACTTAAAAAATTTTTAGAAAATACAAAATCAGACGCAGTTATTTTTAGTGATTTTAGGCACGGAATTTTTCACCAAAGAAGTATTAGAAAGTTAGTTAGTTCTATTCCAAAAAAGGTGTTTAAATGTGCTGATAGTCAAGTTGCTAGCAGGTGGGGAAACATAACAGAATTCGAAAATTTTGATTTAATTACTCCCAATGAAAGAGAATGTAGATTTGCCTTGGCAGATCAAGATTCTACTGTAGGAAAACTTTCTAGCGTTTTAGTGAAAAAGGCGAAATGTAAGAATTTAATTTTAAAACTTGGAAATAAAGGAGTTTTTTGTACTACAAAAAGCAGAGATATAAAAAGTCAATATTTTTCGATAGATTCATTTACAAACAAAGTTGTTGATACAGTAGGTGCTGGAGATGCATTACTGGCCTATTCAACTTTATCTTTTGTAGCTACAAATTCGATAATTGTTGCAAGTATTATAGGTTCTTTAGCAGCAGCATGCGAATGTGAAGTAGATGGCAATATACCTATAACAGTCAAAGATGTAGTTTCAAAAATAAACGAGTTAGAAAATAACTCTGAATATAAAGTAGATAAATAGTTGAAAACTGTCGTTGTTGGCCTTGGGGTTCAAGGAAAGAAAAGGAGAAAATTTATTTCTCCCAATTCCATTGTTTCAGTGGATCCTTATGTTGCAGAAGCCGATTACAGATTTATTGAAGATATATCACTTAATATTTATGACACTGTATTAATTTGTGTACCTGATAATCTAAAATTAAAAATTATTAAATACTGCCTTGAAAATAAAAAGAATGTTTTAGTTGAAAAGCCTCTTATTTTAAATTCAAAAAAAAAAATAGAAAAATTAAAAAATTTGGCGGACAAAAATAAAGTTATTTTATATACTGCCTATAACCATAGATTTGAACCACATTTTAAGAGATTAAAAAAATTATTAGATTCAAAAAAATTAGGAAAAATCTATTCTTGTAGGATATTTTATGGAAATGGCACTGCTAGATTAGTTCGTAATAGTTGGAGAGATAAAAAATCAGGAGTAATTTTAGATATAGGTTCACATTTATTAGATACATGTTTATTTTGGTTTGGTAAAAAAACAGGAAATTTCAAGCTTAGAACTTTTCATAAATTTGAAAATAAATCACCAGATCATGCAACAATATACTCTGATAATAAAAAATTATATATTGAGTTAGAAATGTCATATTGTATGTGGCAAAATCATTTTACATGTGATGTTATTGGTGAGAAGGGGTCTGCTCATATAACTTCCTTGTGTAAATGGGGACCCAGTACATTTATATACAGAAAGAGAATTTTACCTTCTGGTAAACCACCTGAATTTAAGAAAACTCTTAAATGTTCTGACCCAACTTGGTTAGAGGAATATAAATATTTTCAAAAATTAATTAGATTTAAGAAAAAAACAGATTTGACTAATGATTTGTGGCTACAAAAGCAGTTGAGTAACATTGCTAAACGATAAATAATAACTATAAAAATATAATGAAGATAGAAATTGTTGATTTAAAAAAGAGATTTCAAGAAGAAAAACATGAAATTTTTAGATGCATTAACCGTGTATTAAAAAAAGGACATTTTATATTAACTCCAGAACTTCAAAATTTTGAAAAATCGATATGTAAATTTGCTGGTTCAAAATATTGTTTAGGCGTTAATTCAGGAACAGATGCACTAATGATGTCACTTTGGAGTTTAGGAATTTCTAAAGGAGATGAGGTCATTACGTCACCAATATCATTTATTGCCACCGCAAGTTCGATTATCCATATTGGAGCTAAGCCAGTGTTTGTGGATATTGGAGATGATTTAAATATAAATCCAGATTTAATTGAAAAAGCCATTACAAAAAAAACCAAAGCGATTTTACCAGTACATTGGACTGGCAAAGTTTGTAAAATGGATAAAATTATAAAAATTGCCAAAAAACATAATTTAGCTGTTATTGAGGATGCCGCTCAAGCAATGGGAGCCTATTATAAAAATAAACATGCTGGCACATTTGGTAAGATTTCAGCATTTTCTACGCATCCACTAAAAAATTTAAATGCTTTAGGAGATGGTGGTTTTATTATTACTAATGAAAAGAAGATTTATAATAAGATTAAACTTTACAGAAATCACGGACTTAAGGGTAGAGATAATGTCGAAATTGTAGGAGTAAACCCAAGGCTAGACTCTCTAAATGCTTAAATTTTAAATTTTAGACTTAAGAAACTAAAAAATATAATTCAACGAAGAAAACAAAATATTGTTCATTATTCTCAACTAATTAAAACAAAAGAGGTAGAAATAATTAAGACTAAAAAAAATGAAAATGATGCTTATGTAACATTTACTGTATTGTGTAAAAAAAGAGATAAATTACAAAAATATTTAAATAAATTCAAAGTTCAATCTTTGGTTTATTATAAAACACCTCTTCATTTGCACAAAGCGACTAAATTTTTAGGGTATAAAAGAGGTGATTTTCCCATGGCAGAAAAACTGGCTAAACAAGTGCTATCGCTGCCACATCATCAACATTTAAAAAAAAATGAAATTAAATTTGTTTGTAAAAAAATTAATTCTTTTTACAGTTAAAAATGAGAGTTCCATTTAATTATTTACCACAACAATTTAAAAACAATAATATTTTTTTTAAAGAATGGAAAAAATTAATTAAATCTTGCGAATTTACTTTAGGCCCATTTGTAAAAAAGTTTGAAAATAAATTCGCTAAATTTATTAAAGTGAAGCATTGTATATCAACAAATAATGGAACTGATGCTTTAATATTGGCAATGAAATCTTTGGGTGTAAAAAAAGATGATGAGGTAATAACAGTCTGTAATTCTTTTTATGCAAGTGTTGGCGCTATAGTTGCTTGTGATGCTAAACCTATTTTTGTTGATTGTGATGATAGTTACCAAATTAATGTTGATCAAATAGAGAAAGTAATAACAAAAAAAAGCAAAATTATTTTGCCTGTGCACTGGGCAGGCGCTTCGCCCGATATGTACAAAATAATGAAAATTGCGAGAAAATATAATTTAAAAGTTGTAGAAGATGCCTGTATGAGTATTGGTGCAAAAATTGGAAATAAAAAACCTGGTAGTTTTGGACATGTAAATGCTTTTAGTATGCACCCATTAAAATCTTTAAATGTAATGGGAGATGGAGGTATGGTGGTTACTAATGATGATAAAATAGCCTTATGGTTAAAAAGATATAGAAATCACGGAATGATCGATAGAGATCATATAGCTTATTGGGGAGTTAATAAAAGGATACAGCCATTACAAGCAGTTGTCGCAGAAATTGAATTAAAGAAGGTGAATCAAATTGTTTCTAAAAGAAACAAAAATGCAAAAATTTTAGATAAATTGCTATCAAAGATTAAATATATAAAAATTCCTAAACGTAATTTTTTTTATAAAGAAACATTCGCTTTGTATATGGCTGAATTTAGAAAAAGAGATCAGCTGAAATCGTATCTTATTAAAAATGGTATTGAAGCAAAGATTCATTATCCAGTTCCTTTGCACTTACAAAAACCATCAAAAAAAATTGGATATAAAACAGGAGATTTTCCAGTCGCTGAAAGGCAAGCCAAAACACTACTAACCTTGCCAATTCACCAATATTTAAATGAAAAACATTTAAATTATATGTTTAAAAAAATTAAAAAATTCTACGAAAAAAATAATTAATATATGCCAGAATACAATTTATTAAAAACTCATCCAAAAATTATACGAAATATTAAAGCAAGGAAGGACAGCAAAACTAATGAAATTATTAGAATATCAAGACAATATGGCAAAGAATATTATGATGGAGCAAGAGCTTACGGATATGGGGGATATAAATACGATGGAAGATGGAAAGCAGTCGCAGAAGCAATAGTTGAGAGATATGGTTTAAAAAAAGGTGATAAAGTTTTAGATATTGGCTGCGCCAAGGGTTTTTTAGTTAAAGACTTATTATCAATTGGTATAGATGCATATGGAATTGATGTATCTGAATATGCATTAGAAAATTGTGAACCCGAAGCAAAAGGAAGGCTTCAGATAGCTAGCGCCGACAACATACCTTTTGCTGATAAAAGCTTTGCTTTTACTATTTCAACAAATACTTTGCATAATCTTGAAAGAGATAGATTTATTGTTGCTTTAAAAGAAATGGAAAGATTAGCTCCCCCTGGAAAAGGATTTGTGCAGGTAGATTCATATAGAACTCCACATGATAAAGAATTATTTTTAAATTGGGTTTTAACAGCCAAAACACATTACTATCCCAAAGGATGGATTGAATTATTTAAAGAAGCCAATTATACAGGCGATTATTACTGGACAATATTCTCAAATTAAATTTCAGAAAGTAATAAAGACTCTAATTTATTGAAATGCACATTTCAGCTAAAGCAGTGATTATGAAAAAAAATAAATTTCTCTTGCAGCTCAGAGATAATAAGAAGAATATTTATGCACCAAATTCTTGGGGTTTTTTTGGCGGTAGAGCAGAAAAAAATGAAAAAATAGAAACTTGTATTAAAAGAGAAATTAACGAAGAGTTATCTGTAAAATGTGTAAAAGCTAAAAAAATTTGTGAAACATTTTACAGAAAAAAAGTATTGCTTGTTTTTTTTAAGGTAAAAACTATTGGCAAAATAGATTCAAAAAAATTAACTGAGGGACAAGGCCTTGGCTGGTTTAGTAAAAAAGAAATTAAAAAAATTAAAAAATCTTGGGAAGTAAATTTTCTTTTTGGTACTTTTAACTACTAATTATAAGGGATAATAAATGGGAATAGGAATTCAAGCAATTGGACTTTTAGAAGAAATATTAGAAAAAAAACAATTTAACAATTGTAAGACTTTAATTGAGTTAGGTTCACAAGATATTGACTCTAATTTAGCTAAAAAATTGTTAAAAAAAATTAATAAAACTTATTCTGGTGATGTGATTTTAGCTAAGGATTTTTATAATGAAATTGGATTTAATGAATATGCGTGTATTGATGCGGATGGAAAGCATAATGCATTAAAATTTGATCTTAATTTAAATATTGTAGAAAAGTACAAATTTGAAAAAAAATATGATTTAGTAACAAATTTTGGTACAAGCGAACATTTAATTAATCAAAAAACTTTTTTTGAAAACGCTCACAATCTTACTAAACCGAATGGTTATATGTTACATCTGCTTCCTTTCGAAGGATATTTGAATCATGGTTATTTTAACTATCAACCCAAATTTTTTTATGATTTAGCAATTTTTAACGATTATGAAATTATTGGTTTTTGGTATTTTTCTGAAAGATTTTCGTTAAATTTTTTACATTACAGCGGAAGACATTCTAAACCACTGAAATACGACAATAAGTTATTAGAATTTTTAGATGAATTAGCGATAAAGAGAAAATTTTTTATGACTTTTTTAAATAATACTTCATCAATTGCAATTCTATATAAAAAAAATTTGGACAAAGAATTTAAAAGTCCCTTTGACTCAATGTTTTTACAAGCAAATAATATTGAAGGGTATTCAATATCAAATATAGAAAATAAAAAAAAATTTTTTGATTATAAAATAAACCACCAAAAGCAAATAGAAGAAATATTGGGTAATACTTATTGGAAAATCAAATTAAAAAAATTATTTTCTGATAAACAGTATAGAAAAATTTTTTTTAAAAAAGTCATTTTTGATAATGAATATAAAAAATTGCTAGTTAAACGATTTTTTCGCTTTTTTAAATACTTAATAAATATTAAAAAATTAATTCCATGGAAATAATAAAATCTATTGGATTTGTGGGATTAAGCCATTTAGGTTTAAATCATTTAATAGCTTCAGCGGAAAAAGGTTTTAAGGTTGTTGGATATCAAGATGATCCCTTTTTTATTAATAATATAAAAAAAGACCAATTAAATATTGAGGAACCAGGATTTAAAAAATTAT